>Ga0075364_10000089_pt1 | contig 36651 bp, 34 predicted proteins | sample EndMetdeltDD1764_FD_71517 | JGI IMG/M metagenome (GOLD analysis project Ga0075364, IMG submission 71517) | Populus endosphere microbial communities from Tennessee, USA - Endosphere MetaG P. deltoides DD176-4 | ecosystem: Host-associated > Plants > Roots > Endosphere | place: USA: Tennessee... | reverse complement strand
AGACTACGCGCCCCTTGCCCGCCTGGACTAACCACCATGACCGGGATGACCGCCACGCCGGAGACCGCTCCGGACGCCGCCATCGCTTCCCAGACCACCCTGCTGCCGCTGCCCGGGCAGGCCCGCCGCCTGCCGGAAGGCAGCGTCCGCGGCAAGCTCTACATCAAGACCCACGGGTGCCAGATGAACGAGTACGACTCGGCCAAGATGGCCGACGTACTGGCCGAGCACGAGGGCCTGGAGCTGACCGACGACCCGGAGGACGCCGACGTCGTCCTGGTCAACACCTGCTCGATCCGCGAGAAGGCGCAGGAGAAGGTGTTCAGCCAGCTCGGCCGCTGGAAGGCGCTGAAGAACGGTGGCCGCGACGTCATCATCGGCGTCGGCGGCTGCGTCGCTTCGCAGGAGGGCGAGGCCATCGTCAAGCGCGCCCCGTACGTGGACCTGGTGTTCGGCCCGCAGACCCTGCACCGCCTGCCCGAGCTGATCCGCGCCCGGCGCGAGCAGAACCGGCCGCAGGTCGACATCAGCTTCCCGGAGATCGAGAAGTTCGACCGCCTGCCCGAGCCCCGCGCCGAAGGCCCGTCGGCGTTCGTGTCGATCATGGAAGGCTGCTCGAAGTACTGCTCGTTCTGCGTGGTGCCCTACACCCGTGGCACCGAGGTCAGCCGCCCGTTCGAGGACGTGCTGGTCGAGGTCGCCCAGCTCGCCGCGCAGGGCGTGCGCGAGATCAACCTGCTCGGCCAGAACGTCAACGCCTACCGCGGCCCGTACGGCGAGGACGGCGAGACCGCCGACCTGGGCATGCTGATCCGCACCATCGCCCAGATCGACGGCGTCGGCCGGATCCGATTCACCACCTCGCACCCGCTGGAGTTCAGCGATTCGCTGGTGGACGCCTACCGCGACGTGCCGCAACTGGCCAGCTTCCTGCACCTGCCGGTGCAGGCGGGCAGCGACCGCGTGCTGTCGGCGATGAAGCGCGGCTACACCGCGCTGGAGTTCAAATCCAAGATCCGCAAGCTGCGCGCGGTGCGCCCGGACATCTCGATCAGCTCGGACTTCATCGTCGGCTTCCCCGGCGAGACCGAGGCCGACTTCGAGAAGACGATGAAGCTGATCGAGGACGTGGGCTTCGACCAGTCGTTCTCCTTCATCTATTCGCGTCGCCCCGGCACGCCGGCCGCCGACCTGGAAGACACGATCGGCGACGCGGAAAAGCACGCGCGTCTGTCGCGCCTGCAGACGCACATCAACGAATACGCGGCCGGCATCTCGCAGCGGATGGTCGGCAGCGTGCAGTCGGTGCTGGTGGAGGGCCCGTCGAAGAAGAACCCGAACGAGCTGACCGGCAAGACCGAGAACATGCGCTCGGTGAACTTCCCCGGCCACCCGCGCCTGATCGGCCAGTTCGTCGACGTGGTGATCACCGAGGCGCTGACCAACTCGCTGCGCGGACGGATCAGGACCAGCGAAGACTGAGCCTGCGCGCGGGGCCGGCCGCACATCGCGTGACGGCCCGCGCCGCGGAGCAGACATGCCCCGGATCCGGATGCACCGTGTCACGAATGCCGGCTCTCTGCCGGCCCCAGTGACGCAGCCAAGTCACTGGATCGAACGGACAGCGTCCACACCGGTGCTGACGCCATCGGATGGACCCCACAGCACGGCTCGGGCAGGATCGGAGCAAGGCAGCCAGACCGCGGCCGCCGTCGCGCAGGAATCAGGGAATGACGCTGCTTCGCCGGATCTTCATGCTGCTGGCCGTGGTGCTGCTCGGCGGCTGCGGCGACTACGTCGTCGAGAAGGATGCGGTCTATTACCGGCAGGCCGGCTGGTTCAACGTCGAGAAGATCGACGGCGCCGATCCGGCGAGCTTTCGCAGGATCGACCGCGAGTACGCCGCCGATCGCAGCCGCGCCTACTTCCGCGGCCGCCCCATCGCCGGCGCGGCACCGGCGACGCTGCAGCGCATCGATGGCAGCGAGTACGCGCACGACGGGCGCAACGTCTACGCGCAGACCCTCCTGGTTCCCGGTGCGGACGTGGCCTCGTTCCGGCGCATGGGCCGGTTCGGCATCGACCGGCATCGCGCCTATTCCGGCGCCACCCCGCGCCCGTTGTGCGCCATCGAATCGCTGGCGACCGATGCCCATGGCTGGTACACCGACCGCCACTGCGTCTACAGCCCGGTCAACCTGGCCAGGATCGAGGAGGCGGACCGCGCCAGCTTCCGCCCGCTGAGCGCGTCCCATGCCAGCGACGCCAGGTACGGCTACAGCCTGCTCTCGCCGATCGGCACGCCCACCGACCACCGCTACGGACTGCGCGTCATCGACGATGTCTGCGATGCCGGCAGCCTCCGCCACGAGCGCGGCTGGCTGGTGGACGACCGCTGCGTGTACGACCAGCATTTCATCCGCATCGAGCCGCTCGACCGCGCCTCGTTCAGGATCATCAGCAGCCAGTACGCGGCCGACCGCATGCAGGTCTTCGACAGCCGCGGCATCCGCCGCGACGACCTGGATCCGGCGACCGCCCGGCCGCACGGGCGCGACTGCCCTAACTGCATCCGCGACAACCGCCGCTGCTTCGACGAGTTCCGGGAAGTCCCCTGCCGCAGCAAACGCTGAACACCGCCCGCTCCGCGCCCTGCCGCGGGCCGCAGGCCGGCGTCGCGCACTGCAGCCGCCTTCACTCCGGGCGACTAGAATTGGCGCATGAGCGCACTCCCCTACCGAGACTTCACCCTCGAGCCGGCCGACACCGAACGGCTCGCCAACCTCGCCGGCCCGTTCGATGCGCATCTGCGCCAGATCGAACTGCGCCTGGGCGTGGAGATCGCCAACCGCGGCCACGTGTTCCGGGTGACCGGCCCGCGCGAGGCCGCCGAGCAGGCCGAGCGCCTGCTGCACGCGCTGTACGCCGAGACCACCGACACCACCTTCGACAGCCACGCCATCCACCTGCGCCTGGGCGATGCCAATGTCGAGCGCAGCGCGCACCGCGAGTACGCGGCCCAGGACGTGGCGATCAAGGTCCGTCGCGGCACCATCCGCGGCCGCGGCGAGAACCAGGCGCGCTACCTGCACCAGATCGCCACCCACGACATCAATTTCGGCATCGGTCCGGCCGGCACCGGCAAGACCTTCCTGGCGGTGGCCAGCGCGGTCGAGGCACTGAACGAGTCGCGGGTGCAGCGGCTGATCCTGGTGCGCCCGGCGGTGGAGGCCGGCGAGAAACTCGGCTTCCTGCCCGGCGACCTGACCCAGAAGGTCGATCCCTACCTGCGCCCCCTGTACGACGCCCTGTACGAGATGCTCGGTGTGGAGAAGGTGGTCAAGCTGCTGGAAAAGAACGTCATCGAGATCGCGCCGCTGGCCTACATGCGCGGGCGCACGCTCAACGATGCGTACGTGATCCTGGACGAGGCGCAGAACACCACCATCGAGCAGATGAAGATGTTCCTGACCCGGCTGGGCTTCGGCTCCACCGCGGTGGTCACCGGCGACCTGACCCAGACCGACCTGCCCAGGCACATCAAGTCCGGCCTGCGCGACGCGATCGAGGTACTGAACGGGGTCGACGGGGTCAGCTTCACCTTCTTCGAGGCCCGCGACGTGGTCCGCCATCCGCTGGTGGCGAAGATCGTCAGCGCCTACGAGCGGCGCGAGCAGCAGGCCCGGCAGGAACAGGGCTGACCCGCGCTGGCGTGATGCCCGCCCGGCGATGCCGGGCATGGCCCGGTGTCGCGATGGGATGGCTGCGGAGCGATACTGTGCGCCTCTGTTGCCTGAACACCGGAAGCCGCCATGACCAAGGGCCCCGTCCGTCTCGATGTCGCCGTCAGTTACGCCCTGCCCCGCGCCGGTCTGCCGGCCGCGGTCAGCTTCCGCAAGTGGGTCGCGGCCGCGCTGAAGGGCCGCATCCGCGAGGCCGATCTGGCGATCCGCCTGGTCGACACCAAGGAGGGGCGGTCGCTGAACCACCATTACCGTGGCAAGGACTACGCGACCAACGTGCTCAGCTTCCCGGCCGAACTGCCGGAAGGCCTGCCCAAGGGCGTGAAGTTTCCGCTGCTCGGCGACCTGGTGATCTGCGCGCCTGTGGTGGCACGCGAGGCGGCCGAGCAGGACAAGGCACTGGCCGCGCACTACGCGCACCTGACCGTGCATGGCGTGCTGCACCTGCTGGGCTGGGACCACGAGGACGACAAGGAAGCCGAGGCGATGGAGCAGCTCGAACGCGAGATCCTGGCCGACCTCGGCCTCGACGACCCCTATGCCGGGGAGCGCTGAACCGATGCGCCGTCTGCCTGCCGCCGTGCTCGTGCTCTGCGCCGCCGCCCTGCCGGCACAGGCCGCTCCCGCTCCCGCCGCGATCGACCTGGCCGCGCTGATCGAATGCCGGCTGGGCTACGCCAGCTTCATGCGCTTCACCCCGGTCCTGCAGGACCCGCTGCAGGCCGTCGCCCTGGGCTGGCGCCCGCAGCCGCAGGCCAACCCGTTCATGCTCGAGTACCGGCTCAACCAGCCGATCACCGTGCACGGCGTGCAGACCGACCATATCGCCTTCGCCGGCGACGCGGTGCTGGCGGTGCTGGACCTGGCCGACCCGCGGCCGCTGGCGCGTGCGCTGAAGCTCGAAACCGGCGTGGATACGCCGCAGAAGGCCCTGTTCGGGCTGGAAGTGCGCGCCGACGAGGTGGACGGCCCGGATGGAACGCCCGGCTGGCTGGAATCGGCGGTGATCAACGTGTCCAACGTCGACTCCCACCCCGGCAAGACCCTGGCCGGCTGCAGCTACGGGCTGGAACCGCCCGAGGCGGCGGACGAGGCCGCATCCGGCCAGCCGGACGCCCCGGCCTCGCCCCCGGCGCGGCAACCGCGCTAGACTGCCGGCAACGACCGGGATCCGGTCGCATTTCCACAGACGGATGTCAGAAGACGACAGTAGTACCTCCGCGCCGGAGTCGCACGAACGCCGGCGCACGTGGCTGGAGCGGATCAGTTCCGCCTTTTCCGGCGAGCCCGACACGCGCGAAGACCTGCTCGCGATCATGCGCGATGCGCAGGGCGATGGCCTGATCGACACCGATACGCTGCGGATGATGGAGGGCGCGCTCTCCGTGTCCGAGCTCACCGTGGGCGATGTCATGGTCTCGCGCTCGCAGATGGTGTCGCTGCCGGCCGACGCGCGCTTCATCGACCTGATGAAACAGGTGGTCGAGTCCGGCCACTCGCGCTTCCCGGTGCACGGCGAGGACCGCGACGAGATCCTGGGCATCCTGCTGGCCAAGGATCTGCTGCGCGGCGTTGTCGCCGACAACGGGCCAGGCGACGTGCACGCGCTGCTGCGCCCGGCGGTGCTGATCCCGGAGTCGAAGAAGCTCAACGTCCTGCTCAAGGAGTTCCGGCTCTCGCGCAACCACATGGCGATCGTCGTGGACGAGTACGGCGGCGTCGCCGGCCTGGTCACCATCGAGGACGTGCTGGAGCAGATCGTCGGCGAGATCGACGACGAGCACGACGAGGCCGAGGACGACAGCGCGCTGATCGCGGCCCAGGCCGACGGCCAGTTCGTGGTCGACGCGCTGACCCCGATCGGCGACTTCAACCAGCGCTTCGGCGCCGATTTCGCCGACGACGAGTACGACACCATCGGCGGCCTGGTCACCGAGGCGATCGGCCACCTGCCCGAGACCGGCGAGGAGCTGACCCTGGGCCGCTTCGCGTTCCGGGTGATCCGGGCCGACGCGCGCCGGGTGATCGCCTTCCAGGTCGGCGTGCTCGCGCACGATCCACAGGACGCGCATTGATGCCGGCGATCCGCGCGGCGCGCGGCGCGCGCGGATCGCGCTGGCTGCTGCTCCTGTTCGCCCTGCTGTACGCGGTCGCGGCCTCGGCCGCACCGCGGATCGGGGTGCTGACGATGCAGCCGGGCGAGGTGTTCTTCGAGCGCTTCGGCCATGACGCGATCGTCGTGGCCGACCCGGACACCGGGACCGCGCTGTCCTACAACTTCGGCTATTTCGACCCGACCGAAGAGGACTTCATCGGCCGCTTCGTCGCCGGCGACATGCAGTACTACCTGGTGGCGCTGCCGGTCGAGCAGGATTTGGCCCAGTACCGCGATGCCGGCCGTGGCGTCAGCGTGCAGTGGCTGGACCTGCCCACCGCACAGGCGCAGGCGCTGGCCGACGCGCTGGCCGAACGGGCCAGGCCCGAGAACGCGCGCTACCGCTACGAGTACTTCACCGCCAACTGCGCCACGCAGGTGCGCGACGCGCTCGACGCGGCGATGGGCGGCGCATTGAAATCGCAGCTGGCCGGGCGCTCGCGCGGCAACACCTACCGCAGCGAGGCGGTCCGCCTGGCACGGCCGGCGACCTGGATGTGGTTGGGCTTCGATCTGGGCCTGGGGCCCTATGCCGACCGGCCGCTGTCGCGCTGGGACGAAGCCTTCGTGCCGATGCGTCTGGCCGACAGCCTGCGCGAGGCGCGCAACAGCGAGGGCCGGCCGCTGGTCCAGGCCGAGCAGGAACTCCTGCCGCATCGCATCGCCGCCGAACCGTCCGAACAACCGCGCCGCTGGTGGCCGTGGCTGGTTGCCGGCCTGGCGGGCGCCACCCTGGTCCTGGTCGGTGCGCGCCGCGCGCCGCGTGCGGTGGCCGCGGCCGCGCTGCCGCTGTGGCTGCTGTGCGGGCTCGGCGGCGCCGTACTGGTGTACCTGTGGGGGTTCACCGCGCACGAGGCCGGCTGGGCCAACCGCAACCTGAGCCTGCTCGATCCGCTGTGCCTGCTGTTGCTGCCGGGCGCGATCGCGCTGCTGCGGGGGCGCCAGCCCGGCCGCCTGTTCCGGATCGCGCTGTGGGTGGTGGCCGGCATCGCCACGCTGGGCTGGATCCTGCAATGGCTGTCGCTGCAGCCGCAGTACAACCTGCCGTGGATCGCGCTGCTGTTGCCGCTGCACGCCGCACTGGCCCTCGCCTTCGGCCGTCGTCGCACGTGACCGCAGGCGGCAGCGGCCATCCGTCGCCGCCGGATTCCCACTGCACGGCGGCACGTGGCCACCTGCTGGCCGCACGCGCGCAGGAAGGGACCGGCATCTTCGAGCTGGCATTCGAAGACTGCATCGAGATCGACGAGGACGCGTTCCCTGATCCACGCGTCCGCGCCGCGATCCACCACGTCCAGGGTTGTGCGGCCTGCGGGCGCTGGCGATCGACCGAGTTCGCCCCGCTCGACGTGGCCTACCTGGCCCGCGCGCGCCAGTACTGCTGCCAGGCGATGTTCCGCGCCGCCGACGATCCCGCACCGCCGCTGGTGGTCAGCGTGGAACGGCTGGGGCCGGAGCAGCTGGTCTACTGGCTGGCCGGGCCGGAGCTGGCCTGCATCGACTTCTGCCCCTGGTGCGGCACCCGGCTGCCACGCGAGCGCGTTCCGGACAGCGCGCGCGTGGTGGACTGAGCGGTTCCTCCGGCGGCCGGCAGCGACTCCACCGCGGTATCGCGACGCGGCGCCATCGGTCCGCACTCGCGGCAGCGCACCTGGCCGCCGGTGCGGTGCAGCGCCGCTTGCCGCGCGCGGGCGATCCGGCGCAGGATGCGGCGGATGAATGCACCGGCCGTCCCCGCCAATCCTTCCTGCGTCGTCGCCTGCGCGTGGTACGACGACCGCGGCAAACGCGAAAACCTGACTCTCGAGCAGCTCAGCGAGAAGCTGGCCGAGAACGCGCCCGGCTTCGCCTGGGTCGGCCTGTACGAGCCGGCCAACCCGATCCTGGCTCTGCTGCAGGAAGAACTGGGCCTGCACGATCTGGCGGTCGAGGATGCGCGCAACGCGCACCAGCGTCCCAAGGTCGAGGCCTACGGCGACACGCTGTTCGTCGCCGTGCACACCGCGCAGATGCTCGACGGCCAGATCCACTACGGCGAAACCCATGCCTTCCTCGGCACCCGCTTCCTGTTGACCGTGCGCCATGGCGGCTCGCTGTCGTACGCGCCGGTCCGCGCACGCATGGAGCGCGAGCCCGAACTGCTGCGCGCGGGTCCGGCGATGGCGCTGTACGCGGTGCTGGACTTCATCGTCGACAACTACGCGCCGATCGTGGACGAACACCGCGACACCCTGCGCACGCTCGAGCGGGACATCTTTTCCGACACCTACCGCCGCGCGATCGTGGTGCGCCTGTACGACCTCAAGCGCGACCTGACCTACATGCGGGTGGCGGTGTCGCCGCTGCAGGACGTGCTGGCGACGCTGATGCGCAGCCAGGCGCTGCAGGGCCAGCTGATTCCGGAGGGCGTGCGGGTGTACCTGCGCGACGTGCACGACCACGTGCTGCGGATCAACGACGCCATCGACACCCTGCGCGACATGCTCGGTACCGCGCTGAGTGTGAACCTGTCGCTGGTGACCCTGGCCCAGGGCGAGACGGTCAAGCGGCTGGGGGCCTGGGCGGCGCTGCTGGCGGCGCCGACCCTGGTCACCAGCTGGTACGGGATGAACTTCGAACACATGCCCGAACTGGCGCCGGTCTGGGCCTACCCGGTGCTGATCGTGCTGGTCGGCGGCGTCTGCGTGGGCCTGTACCGGGCGTTCAAGCGCGCGCGCTGGCTCTGAGCCCGCTCACGGGAATGTGACAGGGCGTGCGTGGAATGCTGCGGTCGCACATACGACCAAAGTGTTAGCGCCACGGCCGCTGCGTACATTGACCTCGCACGCGCATGGGACGACCCTTGGCGAACCCACCCGGGAGGTCCCCATGAAAGCTCTATCTCAAGTCGGCTGGGCAGCCCTCGCGCTGCTCGGCGCGTTCTGTCTGGGCACCGTGGCACTGCGCCAAGGTGAACAGATCAGCGCGTTGTGGATCGTCGTGGCGGCGGTGTCGATCTATCTGGTCGCCTATCGCTACTACAGCCTCTACATCGCCAGGAACGTGCTCGGCCTGGATCCGCGGCGCGCCACGCCCGCGCACATCCACAACGACGGTCTGGACTTCGTCCCGACCAACAAGCACGTCCTGTTCGGACACCACTTCGCCGCGATCGCCGGCGCCGGTCCGCTGGTCGGCCCGGTCCTGGCCGCCCAGCTCGGCTACCTCCCGGGCATGCTGTGGCTGATCGCCGGCGTGGTGCTGGCGGGCGCGGTGCAGGACTTCATGGTCCTGTTCATCTCCAGCCGCCGCGACGGCCGCTCGCTGGGCGACCTGGTCCGCGAGGAAATGGGGCCGGTCGCCGGCACCATCGCCCTGTTCGGCGCGTTCCTGATCATGATCATCATCCTCGCGGTGCTGGCGATGATCGTGGTGAAGGCGCTGGCCGAAAGCCCGTGGGGCATGTTCACGGTGATCGCGACGATGCCCATCGCGATCTTCATGGGCATCTACATGCGCTACATCCGGCCAGGAAAGATCGGCGAGATCTCGATCGTCGGCATCATCCTGCTGCTGGCCGCGATCTGGTTCGGCGGCAAGGTCGGCGCACATCCGACCTGGGGCCCGGCCTTCACCTTCACCGGCACCCAGATCACCTGGATGCTGATCGGCTACGGGTTCGTCGCCGCGGTCCTGCCGGTGTGGCTGCTGCTCGCTCCGCGCGACTATCTTTCGACCTTCCTCAAGATCGGCGTGATCGTCGCCCTGGCCATCGGCATCGTCATCGCCAGCCCGGAAGTGACCTCGCTGAAGATGCCGGCGCTGACCGAGTTCGCCTCCACCGGCGACGGCCCGGTCTGGAAGGGCAACCTGTTCCCGTTCCTGTTCATCACCATCGCCTGCGGCGCGGTCTCGGGCTTCCATGCGCTGATCAGCTCGGGCACCTCGCCCAAGCTGCTGGCCAACGAGACCCACACCCGCTACATCGGTTACGGCGGCATGCTGATGGAGTCGTTCGTGGCGATCATGGCGCTGGTCGCGGCCTCGATCCTGGATCCGGGCATCTACTTCGCGATGAACAGCCCCGCCGCCGTGCTCGGCACCGACGTGCACAGCGCCGCCGCCGCGGTCAGCAACATGGGCTTCGTGATCACGCCCGAGGCGCTGGAACTCAAGGCGCAGCAGATCGGCGAACACACCATCATCTCGCGTGCCGGTGGCGCGCCGACGCTGGCGGTCGGTATCGCGGTGATCCTGCATGACGCCCTGCCCGGCGGCGACAGCATGATGGCGTTCTGGTACCACTTCGCGATCCTGTTCGAAGCGCTGTTCATCCTCACCGCGGTGGATGCCGGTACCCGCGCCGGTCGCTTCATGCTGCAGGACCTGCTGGGCAACTTCATCCCGGTGCTGCGCAAGACCGACTCGTGGAGCGCCAACGTCATCGGTACCGCAGGCTGCGTCGCGCTGTGGGGCTACTTCCTGTACCAGGGCGTGGTCGATCCGCTGGGTGGCATCAACACGCTGTGGCCGCTGTTCGGCATCGCCAACCAGATGCTGGCCGGCATCGCGCTGATGCTGTGCACCGTGGTCCTGTTCAAGATGAAGAAGGACCGCTACGCCTGGGTCACCATCGTGCCGACCATCTGGCTGCTGATCTGCACCACCTACGCCGGCCTGATCAAGATCTTCGATCCCAAGCCGGCGGTGGGCTTCATCGCCCAGGCCAAGCACTACCAGGCCGCGATCGCCAACGGCGAACTGCTCGGCGCGGCCAAGACCATGGCCCAGATGAAGCAGGTCGTGATCAACAGCTACGTCAACACCGGCCTGACGGTGCTGTTCCTGATCGTGGTCGCCGCGGTGCTGGTCTATGCGGTCCGCGCGATCGCCAAGGCGCGTCGCAGCCCGGCACGGACCGACCGCGAAACGCCGTTCGTCGCACTGAGCGACGAGCAGCAGAAGGCCTGGCTGTAAGGCGGGGGCGGACGACATGGGCAACCAGCTCGTTCCGCTCGACCACTTCGCCACACACAAGCGTGTGTGGCGGAGGCTGGTCCAGACCGCCCGGCTCTGCTGCGGCATCCCGGACTACGACAACTACGTCCGGCACATGCTGGAAAAGCACCCGGACCGCGAACCGATGGACTACAAGACGTTCTTCCGCGAACGCCAGGAAGCCCGCTTCGGCGGCAGGAGCGGCTTCCGCTGCTGCTGAGACCTGTTCGCCGCAGCCCTGACGGAAAACGGAGCCCGAGGGCTCCGTTTTCTTTTCTTCCATCGAATGACGGACGCAGCGGGTGATGCCCTCAGCGGGCGGCACCGCCCTGCAGCTGCGCGCCGGCGTGCTGGCACGACAGCAGCGCCTTGACCAGAAACTCGACCTGCAGCGTCTGCCGCGCGTCGACCTTCAGCACCGGCACGGTGAAGCCGCGCGCCTTCAGGCCATCGCGGAAGCGCAGCAGCTCGAACGTGGGCGCCAGGTCGGTGCGGGTCACGCCGACCACGAAGCTGGCATCTGGCGCGAGCCGGCCGAACTCCAGCAGCAGGTCGGCGACGCCGTCGATGGCCATGCCCTCGCAGGCATTGACCAGCACCACGATGCCCATCGCGCCTTCGCAGACCATCGGCCACATGAAGTCGAGATAGCGCTGGCCGGGGACGCCGTACACGTGCAGCAGCTCGCCGCCGTCCAGCTCGACCGAGCTGTAGTCCAGCGCGACCGTGGTCAGCGTCTTGCCGTCCATCGCGTCGGCTTCGGCGCTGATCGGCATGTCGGTGCTGACCGGCTCGATGTCGGAAATCGCACGGATCGCGGTCGACTTGCCCGCGCCCATGTTGCCGACGAACACCAGCTTGTTGCTGTAGTTATCCATGCTGCAGCCCCAGCAGCTTCATCCCGAAACGCTTGGCGACGCGCAGGAAGGAACCCGCCTGCGCCGGCGTCTGGCTGCGCGAACGCACGCGTGCCGCGCCGATCTCGTCCACCGACAGCCCGCTGAACCGCAGCACCGCCATCACCCTGCGCACCAGCTCGAGCGGCATGCCGGTCGTGGTGGACAGCGCCCCGGGCAGCCAGGCCTTCTGCTGCAGATGGGCCAGCACCAGCAGCCACTGCGGATCGGCGGTGAGCGGGTCCAGGTCCGGCCAGGCCGACAGCGCCAGCGCACCCTCGGCATGGCCGGGCACGGCGCACTGCTCGCGTGCCGCGAGCTGCCACCACAGGCTTTCGATCACATGCGACACGGTGACATCGGGGCGGTAACGGGTCTCCCATTCTGCCAGCGTCAGCTCGGTCGCATACCAGCTGGCATCCGCCGCCGCGTCGAGCAGTTGCTCGAGCGGCATGCGGCGCAGCATGTGCAGCGTGCCGTTGCGGGCATCGACCACCACGCGCAGCAGGCCGTTTTCCATCAGCACCGGCAGCGGGTGACGGCGGTCCAGGCGCATGCGGTCGAGCAGCGGTGGCAGGCGCAGGCCCTCCTCGAGGGCGGTGCGCGCCGGTTGCGGGGCCGACTGCAGCAGCGGCCTGAGCGCATCGGCGATCTCGCGCACGGTGGCGCCATGCGACAGCACCTGCACCGCGCTGGCGGCGGGCTGGCGGCTGATCGCCAGCACCGCGATCCCCTCGCGCTCGGCCCAGGCCATCGCCGACCGGCCGGCGAGCTGCGCGTCATGGGCGATCAGCGCCGACACCGGCGTGGCATCCCATTCGACCAGCTCGACATCCAGGCGTTCGGCCATCAGCAGCGAACACGCCACCTTGACCCGGGTGGCGGACAGCAGGTCGAGGCCGGCGGTGGCGATACGCACGCGGGTCGGAGGCAGGCGGGTCATCGGAATGCATGCAGGGGCGTCGGAGGCCGCAGTCGCGGCCTCCGGTCACCGGATGGGGGGAGGCGGAGTGCGCCCGGCATCCTGCGGATGCCTGGGCGCAGCAGCGATCAGCTGAAGTCCAGCGTCTTCTCGAACGACTTCAGCTCGTGGCGGGCCATCGCCAGGTTGGCGCGCGCGCGATCCAGCACCACGTACAGGAACAGCAGCTCGTTGCTTTCCAGCGGGCGGATCAGGTGGTACTGCTTGCCCAGCGTGATCAGGACGTCCTCGATGCGGTCGTCCAGGCCCAGCTGCTGGGCGACGCGGCGCTTGGCGCGCAGCACGTCGGAATTGCCGGCCGCGGCCACTTCCAGGTTCAGCGCACCGCCGGCGGTGATGGCCATCGCCATGCCGCTGTCGCCGTCGACCAGCGCCGCGCCGACGAAACCGGCGATGTCTTTCAGTCCGTCCAGATCCAGCTTTGCCATGGCCCTGCGTTTCCTGCTTATGGTTGAAAAGAAGTGGGTACCGCGCCGCGCCTGCGTACCATCGCGTTCCGGCGTCAGGCCGGCAGCAGCGCCTTGATGCGCGCGGCGCAGTCGCGCGCGGCGAACAGCAGCACCGCGGCGTTGGTATCGAAGGTCGCCATCGCCGCCAGCGTCAGCGGCCGGGCGTGCTCGATCCGGATCAGGACCATGTTGCCCTGCCGGGTGGCGATGGTCGCGTAATCGGCGGAGGCCAGACCGAGCTCCTTGGCCACGGTCTCGCCCAGCGTCAGGAAGGAATTGGTCATCGCCGACAGGCGGCGCGGATCGGCGCTCAGGGTCGACCAGTCGGCCAGCGCGCGGCCATCGGCCGTGGTCAGCAGCAGCATGGAGATGCCCGGCGTGCGCTCGACCGCGCGGGCGAATTCGGCGGCCACGGCCTGCTGGTCGACCAGCGCGCGCTCACGCTGCACGTCGCCCATCGCGTTGACCACCTTCTGCACCGTATCGCGCTGCACACCCGACTCCATGCGTTGGATGGCATGCGCGCCGATCCGAGGGCGCGAATTATGCGGCCTGCCCCGACCGATGTCGCGGCAAGCACGTGATTCCATTCACATTACAGCCGTGTTTCCGGCATGCGGCGTCAGGAATCCCCCGATTGCGCCGTCGCGTCGATGCGGCTATCAGGCCGCCATCGCCCGCAGACCGATCCCCACAAGATACGCGGCCACCGTACCGGTCGCGTAGCCGAGCGCGCCGAGCAGCGCGCCGACCGGCGCCAGCGCCGGATGGAACACCGAGGCCACCACCGGCGCCGAGGCCGGCCCGCCGATGTTGCTCTGCGAGCCCATCGCCAGATAGAAGAACGGCACCTTCAGCAGCCGGCCCAGCCCCCACAGCAGCGCGATGTGCACGCCGATCCAGATCAGGCCGAGCAGCAGCAGCCAGGGCCGGTCGGCCAGCGCGAGGATGTCCATCTGCATGCCGATGCAGGCGATCAGGATGTAGAGCAGCAGGGTGCCGATCCTCGAGGCGCCCGCCCCGTCCAGCGTGCGGGCGCGGGTGAAGCTCAGGGCCAGGCCGGCCAGCGTCGACAGCACCACCACCCAGACGAAGGGTTCGTGCAGGCTGACCCGCCGCGCCCAGTCGACATTGGCGCCGAACCAGGCCGAGGCCGGTCCGGCCAGCGCATGCGCCAGGCCGACCACGCCGAAGGCCAGGCCGACGATCAGGATCAGGTCGGTCAGGCTGGTCACCCGCTCGTGCTGGGCCTGGTAGCTGGCGAGCCGCGCGCGCAGTTCCTCGATCGCCCGGGTGTCGGCGCCGCTGCGCGCATCGATCGCCGCCGCGCGCCCGGCCAGGAAGATCAGCACCGCCATCCACACATAGCCGACGCCGACATCGACCACGACGAACTGGCCGAAGGTGGTCTCGTCGACCGCGAAGATCTCCTTCATCGCCACCATGTTGGCGCCGCCGCCGATCCAGCTGCCGGCCAGCGCGGCCATGCCGGCCCAGGTGTCGCCGGCCACGGTTTCCGGATGGATCAGGCGCATCGCCCAAAACGCGACGAAGGCGCCGGCCATCACCGACAACGAGGCGCCGGCGTACATCGCCAGCAGTTTCGGCCCCAGCCGCAGCACGCCGCGCAGGTCGATGGTCAGGGTCAGCAGCACCAGCGCGGCCGGCAGCAGCACGCGGCTGGCGACCGGGTTGTACAGCGCGCTGGAGGCGCCGTCGATCAGCCCGGCCGTGTTGTAGAGGCCGGGGATGAAATAGCACAGCAGCAGCGGCGGGACCACGCCGTAGAAGCGCTTCCACGGACCCGAAGGGCGCGCCGCGGTCCAGAAGATCGCCGCCAGGGTGGCGGCGATCAGGCCGAACAGGACGATGTCGTTGTCGATCAGTGCGGCGGACGGCTCTACGGCAGATGCGGCCATGTGGGGCTCGGTCGGTGGCGAGGACACAACACAACGAACATGCTGGAACGTGCATCCCCGCCACGCGCCGCCGCATCGGGCCGGCGCGCCGCGGTCGGCCGGCCTACTGCCCGGCCATCACCCTCAGGATCTGGCCGACGAAGTAGGCAATCACCGTGCCGGTCGCGTAGCCGACCGTACCCAGCAACACGCCGACCGGTGCCAGCGTGGGGTGGAAGGCGGCAGCGATCACCGGCGCCGAGGCGGCCGCACCGACGTTGCCCATCGACCCGACGCCCATGTAGAACAGCGGCGCCTTGACCAGGCGCGCCGCCGCCCAGATGGTGAGCACGTGCACCGACATCCAGATCGCGCCGATCAGGATCAGCTCGAGCCTGTCGAACAGCTTGGTGAAATCCATCTGCATGCCGATGCAGGCGATCAGAAAGTACAGGAACACCGTCCCGATCCGCGATGCACCCGCGCTTTCCAGGTTGCGGGCACGGGTGAAGCTCAACACCAGCCCCGCACCGGTCGACAGCAGGATCACCCAGACGAAGGCCGAGTCGAGGCTGTACTGCGAGGCGTTTTCGACATTGGCGGCGAACCAGGCCGACAGTGGTGCGGCGATCGCATGGGCCGCCGCCACAATGCCGAAGGCCAGGCCGACGATCACCATCAGGTCGGTCAGCGTGGGAATGCGCGCATTGGCCGCTTCGAACGCGGTCATGCGTGCCTTCATCTCGTCGATGGCCCGCGTGTCCGCACCGGAACGCGCGTCGATCTGCGCCGAGCGGTTGGCCAGGAACAGCAGCGTCGCCATCAAGGCGCTGGCCATGGCCACGTCCACGACCGCGAACTGGCCGAACAGCGTCGCGTCGACACCATAGACCTCCCGCATCGCGACCATGTTGGCACCGCCGCCGATCCAGCTGCCGGCCAGAGCGGCCATGCCCTTCCAGGTATCGCCTGCCACCGCCGACGGCCACACCCACTCCATCACCTGGAACGAGACGATGGCACCGAGCACGATGCCGACCGTGCCCGCGCAGAATACGAAGAGCAGCTTGGGACCCAGCCTGAGCATGCCCTTCAGATCGATCGACAGGGTCAGCAGCACCAGCGCCGCCGGCAGCAGCACGCGGCTGGCGATGGGGTTGTAGAGGCTGTTGTTCTCGCCGTCGATCAGGCCGACGGTGTTGTAGAACGCCGGCACGAAGTAGCACAGCAGCAGCGCCGGCACCCAGGTGAAGAATTTCTTCCAGAACGGCGTGGGGCCGCTGGACAGCCAGAAGATCAGGCCGAGGGTGGCGGCGATCAGGCCGAACAGCACGATGTCGTTGCTGATCAGGGCCGGATCGGCGGGAGCGGTGGATTCGATCGCCATCGAGGGGTGTTCTCCGGGGGCTTGAAACGACGGGGCCGGCGCTGGGCCGGCCCCGGACTGCATGGTGTCGCCGTTACTGGCCGATGTGCTGCTTGAGCCAGGCGTTGACCGTGTCGTGCCAGAGCACGCTGTTGTGCGGCTTGAGCACCCAGTGGTTCTCGTCGGGGAAGTACAGCAGCTTCGATTCGATGCCCTTGCGCTGCAGCGCGGTGAACGTGGACAGGCCCTGGTCCACCGGCACGCGGTAGTCCTTCTCGCCCTGCACCACCAGCATCGGCACGCGCCACTTGGCGACGTGGTTGACCGGGTTGAACTTCTCGTAGCCTTCCGGATTCTGGAACGGCGTGCCGCGGTTCTCCCACTCGGTGAACCACAGCTCCTCGGTCACGTAGCCCATCGAGCGGGTGTCGAACACGCCGTCGTGGTTGACCAGGCACTTGAACGGCGCGTTGCCGGCTTCGTCGAACCAGTTGCCGGCGATCCAGTTGATCATGTAGCCGCCGTAGCTGGCGCCCAGCGCGCAGGCCCTGTCGCCGTCCAGGAACGGATACTTCTGCTGCGCCGCGGCCCAGCCCTTCTGCAGGTCCTCGAGCGGCTTGCCGCCCCAGTCGCCGCTGATCGCATCGGTGAAGGCCTGGCCGTAGCCGGTGGAACCGTGGAAGTCGATCATCACCACCGCGTAGCCCTGGCCCGCATAGGTCTGCGGATTCCAGCGGTAGCTCCAGCCGTTGCCGAAGCTGCCCTGCGGGCCGCCGTGGATCAGGAACGCGACCGGATACTGCCTGCCTTCCTCGTAGTTCCACGGCTTGACCACGTAGCCGTGCACGGTCTCGCCGTTCCAGCCGGCGAAGGTGAACTGTTCGAACTCGCCGAAGCGCACGTCCCCGAGCAGGTCGCCGGCCTCGGGCGTGATCGCGCGCAGCGCGCCGGCCACGTGCTGGCCATCGGCGCGCTGTGCGGAGGTCTCGGCGTGCTCGCGCAGCGAGGCCACCACCAGCACGTCGTTCGTGCGCAGCGTGTTGCGGGTCATCGCCACGGTGTCGCCGGCCACGTCGAAGGAGGTCACCGAGCCGTCCCCGACCACGCGGGTCACCTTGCCGTCGGCGATGTCCACCGCGAACAGCGGATGCTGGCCGGTGTCCTGCGCGGTGGTGTAGATCGTGCGGCCATCGGCCGACAGCACGATGCCGTCGGCGCTGCGGTCCCAGTCCGGCGCGATCTCGCGGGTCGCGCCGGTGACCATGTCGCGCGCCATCAGGCCGAAGCGGTCGGCCTCGAAGCCCGGACGCTTCATTGCGCGGTAGTAGAGGGTCCTGCCGTCGGCGCTGAACACCGGGCCGGTGTCCCAGGCGCGGTTCTTGCCCTCCGGGCTGGGCGACGGGCCGGCACCGGCGGTGCGGTCGTCGAAGGTCAGGTTCTGCAGCGGCTGCCCGGGCTTGTACAGGTACAGGTCGAAGTTGGTCGACCACGGCTCGTCGCGGGTCGCCAGGCGCGCGGAGAACACCAGCGACTGGCCGTCCGGCGCCCAGGTGTACTCGTCGTCGCCACCGAACGGCTTCGACGGCACGTTGCCGGGCACGCCGCCGACCACCGGGCCGACCGCGCTGACCGCACCGGCGCCCTTCGCATCCAGGTCGGCGACGAACAGCTGGTTGTAGCGGCCGTCGGCCCAGGTGTCCCAATGGCGCACGAACAGCTGGTCGTAGACCACGCCGCTGGCCTTGGACTGCTCGCGCTCTTCAAGTCGCTCGACCGTGCAGGCCAGGTCGGCCGCGCAGTCGGTGAACACCTCGAAGCTCAGCGCGACGCGGCTGTCGTCCGGGTTGAGCTTGTAGCTGCCCACATCCAGCGGATAGCGGCTGACCTGCCGGGGCGTGCCGCCGGTGGCGGCGATCGCGTACAGCTGCTGGCTGCCACCCTGGCTGCTGAGGAAGTAGACCGTCCTGCCATCGGCCGAGAAGCTCGGCGAGTTCACGCTCCAGCCGACCGGGGTCAGCCGCTTCGGGCCGGCCATGTCGCGGGTGCGCAGGTTGCGGATCCACAGGCCGGTGCTGGCCTTGCCCAGGTCCTTGCCGATCTCGCGCTTGGCGAACACCACCAGGCTGCCATCGGGCGACAGGGTCGGCGAGGACACGCGGTCCAGCGCCTGCAGATCGCGCACGTCGAGGCCGCGCGCCTGGGCGGTGGCGAGGTCCGGCGCGGCGGCCAGCAGGCCGAGCAGCAGCAGGGAATGAACGGGCTTCATCCGGGTCTCCGGCAAGGTCAAACCCCGGATGGTAGGTCGGGCGGCCGGGCCGGCGCAAAGGCGGATGGTCATGCCGGCGGCACGGCAACGCGGCGCAACGCTGCGGCGATGCGCGGGTGGCGGACTGTTGCGCAGCGCAGCATCGTGCGTGCTGCGGACGGGCATGCCGCAGGCGGCCATGGGGTCGGCACGTCGCTGGCGTGGCGCCTGATGGGGTGGCGGCGTCCCGCTTCGCCGGGTGCACCCGGGTCCGCAGCGCCTGCCGCGTGGGCACGGCACGCCAGCGCGCCACCCGGCGCGGACATGGCCGATGGCGGCCGCGGCCCCGGGTTCCACGCGCGTCTATACTCGCCCGCTGACCGTTTTCCGGAGCGCAGTCTTGGGCGCCACTTCCCCGACCTACCCCGCCACCAGCGACGACTTCCTCGGCCATCCCAAGGGTGTGTTCGTCTGCTTCTTCACCGAGATGTGGGAGCGCTTCTCCTTCTATGGGATGAAGGCGCTGCTGCTGCTGTACATCCTCAAGTACCACCTGTTCGGCGACGACGCCGGCTACGACCTGCTCGGTGCCTATGGCGGCCTGGTCTATGCGATCCCGGTGCTCGGCGGCCTGCTGGCCGACCGCTACCTGGGCATGCGCAAGGCGGTGGTGCTGGGCGCGGTGCTGCTGGTGCTGGGGCATCTGGGCATGGCGTTCGAGGGCGAACAGGCGCGCATCGTCGATGGCGTGGTGGTCCGCGACGAGGCCGCGCTGCAGGTGTTCTACCTGTCGCTGGCGCTGATCATCATGGGCGTGGGTTTCCTGAAGCCGAACATCTCGACCATCGTCGGCAAGCTGTACGCGCCGGAGGATCCGCGCCGCGATTCGGGCTTCACCCTGTTCTATGCCGGCATCAACGTCGGTGCGCTGTTCGCCAGCCTGGTCTGCGCCTTCCTCGGCGAGACCTACGGCTGGAAGTACGGCTTCGGCGCCGCCGGCATCGGCATGGTCGCCGGCCTGATCGTGTTCCTGTGGGGCCAGAAGTACCTGTACGGCCACGCCGAGCCGAACGACCCGGCCAAGCTTGCGCAGAAGGTCGGCCCGCTCAGCCGCGAATGGTGGATCTACCTGGGCAGCTTCGGCGGCGCGCTGGTGGTGTGGCAGCTGATCCAGCGCACCTGGACCGTGCATGGCGCGATGCACCTGATCGCCATCGCCCTGCTGGCCTGGTTCGTGTGGTTCCTGGTCAAGCACTGCAACCGGGTCGAGCGGCAGCAGATGCTGGCGCTGGTCGTGCTGATCGTCGGCGTGCTGATCTTCTTCACCCTGTACGAGCAGACCTACGGCTCGTGGGTCACCTTCACCGACCGCCTGCTGACCAAGGACCTGTTCGGCCTGACGCCGGGCGGCTACACCCCGGGCGTGCCGTGGGCGATCTTCGCGCTGGGCGCCAGCCCGGTGCTGATGGTGATCGCACTGCGCGCCAGCGACCGCGGCAACAGCGGCCTGGCCCGGACGATGGCGGCGTCTCTGGTGCTGGCGCTGGCCATCGCGCTGGTGCACGACGTGGTGCTGGTGCCGCAGACCGCCGGCTCGCTGACCTTCCTGGGCGCGTTCTTCATCGTGGTGCTGGCCCCGGTGTTCTCCTGGCTGTGGCCGTGGCTGGACAGGCGCGGGCTCAACCCGAGCAAGCCGGCCAAGATGGCGATCGGCCTGATCTTCGCCGGCCTGGCCTTCGTGCCGCTGCTGATGGCCGCGCAGACCGCGGGCGGCGGCGTGCTGGCCAGCGTGTGGTGGCTGGTGCTGGCCTATTTCCTGCTGGAACTGGGCGAGATGTGCCTGTCGCCGATCGGCCTGTCGGCGGTCACCCAGCTGTCGGTGGCGCGCGTGGTCGGCCTGATGATGGGCGCGTTCTGGCTGGCCACCGCCTACTCGGAGGTGCTGGCCGCGCAGTTCGGCAAGCTGACCTCGCTGGAGGTCGCCGAGGGCGAGGCCATCGACATGGCCGTGGCCGCGGCGAAGTACGCCGACCTGTTCCAGATCATGCTGTGGATCGGCGTGGGCTCGGGCGTGGCCTACTTCGTGCTGACCCCGCTGGTGCGCCGCTGGATGCACGGCGTGCGCTGATCGCCGCATCGCCCCGGCGATGCCCTCCAAAGAAGTCCGGAAGGCCCGCAGCGATGCGGGCCTTCTGCGTGTGCCTCACGCCCATGGTGATGAGCCGCGCGTCGCGCGGCCCGGCGCGGTGACGGCCGATCGGGAAGGACGGCGAGCACCGCCTGCCGCCGGGCTGCCTCCGCCCGGGGCGATACGCGGCCGGCGTCGCGGGAACCGGGACGGATCGCCACGGCCGCCGCGCCACCGGTGCACGCTGGCGCCGGCGTGTGTCGGCGCCCTCCGCAACGCGGATCCGAAGGAGCGCAACCGCCCTTGCACAGCACCGGCGACGCCATGGGCGACCTCGCCTGCTCGCCCGCTCAGTCTCCTGGCGTCTCATGCAACCCGGTCAGCAACTTGGCCAGCAGCGCATCGAGCTGTGCCTGCTCCTTGCGCGTGAGCGCGGCCACTGCCTGCTGCTCGTTGGCGACGTGCAGTGGCAGCACGCTGTCGATCAGGGCCAGGCCGGCGGGCGTGAGCCTGACCAGGATGCTGCGCCGGTCCTCGGGCGAGGGCATGCGCTCGATCAGGCCCTTGCGTTCGAGCCGGTCGAGGCGGCTGGTCATCGCGCCAGACGACAGCATCAGGCTCTCGTACAGGCCGGTCGGCGTCAGCGCATACGGCGCACCGCTGCGTCGCAGCGTGGCCAGCACGTCGAACTCGCCGCGATGCAGTTCGAAGCGTGCGGCCAAAGGCGAAAACCAGTCGCGATCCAGCACGTGCGCCGCTTCCATCACGCGCCCGACCAGTGCCATGACCGACGCATCGAGGTCAGGACGTTCGCGCTGCCATTGCGCCCTGGCGCGTTCGGCTCGGTCCACCATCACCCCTCCATTCCCTGATCGCTCGACATCGTCCCACTCATGATGCCTTGTTTCCATGATGCGACAGGAATATATTTCGATATCAAGATATATTGCATCGAGGCAAACATGGCGCGTGTCCGCCCCTGGCTGGTGACCATCGCGATCGTCGCCGTCGCGCTGAATCTGCGTCCTGTCCTGGCCGCCATCGGCCCGCTGCTGGACATGATCGAAGCCGACACCGGTGCCTCGCACACGCTGTCCAGCCTGCTCACCGCCCTGCCGGTGTTCGTGATGGGCGCCTGTGCGCTGGGCGGGCGCTGGATCGCCGACCGGCTGGGCGAGCGGCGCGGTGTCGGCCTGGGTATCGCACTGGTGCTCGCCGCATGCGTGGCCCGGCTTGCGGCCCATGGCATCGATGGCCTGCTGCTCACCGCAGCGGCCGCGGGCATCGGCATCGCGCTGGTGCAGACGCTGCTGCCGTCCTTCATCAAATCCCGCTTCGGCGCGCGTGCCGGCAGCGTCTTCGCGCTCTACACCACCGGCATCATGGGAGGCGCGGCCATCGCGGCGATGTCGGCCTCCGGCCTCGCCACCCACTGGGGCTGGCCGGCCGCGCTGGCGGCCTGGGCGCTGCCGGCACTGCTGGCACTGCTGCTGTGGCGGCTGGCCGCACGCGCGCGGACGGCCACCGGCACGCCCGCAGACGCGGTGGCCACGGCAGCGGCGCCGCGCGCGTTCCGACGCAACCGGCGCGCATGGTCGCTGCTGGTCTTCTTCGGCATCGGCACCGGCGCGTACACGCTGGTACTGGCCTGGCTGCCTCCGTTCTACACGGGACTGGGCTGGTCGCCGGCGGCGGCCGGCTTCCTGCTCGGCGGCCTCACGCTGGCCGAAGTCGCCGCCGGTCTGGCGGTCTCCGCCTGGATCGGCCGCTTCCCCGACCGGCGTGGGCCGCTCGTTGCGGTGCTGCTCCTGCTGATTGCCGGCCTGCTGTGCCTGATCACGGCGCCTGCAGCGCTGGCACTGCCGGCCTGCCTGCTGCTCGGCGTCGGCATCGGGGCGCTGTTCCCGCTGTCGCTGATCGTCGCGCTCGACCATATCGACGACCCGGCGCAGGCCGGCCTGCTGGTCGCCTTCGTGCAGGGCGGCGGCTACATCATCGCCAGTGCGATGCCGCTGCTGGCCGGCGTGCTCCGCGACCGGTTCGCGAGCCTGACCCAGGCCTGGGTCGTGATGCTGGCGGGCGCGCTGGTGCTGCTCGCGCTCGGCCTGCGCTTCTCGCCCGCCTCGTACCGGCGCATCGGCCCATGACACGGTCCGCGCGCTGGCGCGACGCACTGCTGACCGCGCTGGCACCGGTGACCTGGGGATCGACCTATCTGGTCACCTCGCACGGATTGCCGCCGGACCTGCCCCTGACCGCTGCAGTGCTGCGCGTACTGCCGGCCGGGCTCCTGCTGCTGGCCTGGACCCGGCCCCTGCCGCGCGCCGCCGACCGCTGGCGTCTGCTGGTGCTGGCGGTGCTGAACATCGGTGTGTTCCAGGCCCTGCTGTTCGTGGCGGCCTACCGCCTGCCCGGCGGTCTGGCGGCGGTGCTGGGCGCCATCCAGCCGCTGCTGGTGCTGCTGCTGGCGTGGGTCGTGGACCACCGGCGTCCGGCCGCCGCGGCGGTGATCGCATCGGCAAGCGGCGTGGCCGGCATGGCGATCCTGCTGGTGTCGCCACAGACGGTCTGGGAACCGGTCGGCATCACCGCCGCGCTGGTGGGCGCGGCATGCATGGCCGCAGGCACCTGGCTCGCGCACCGCTGGCGGCTGGACATGCCCGTGCTGGCATCGACCGGCTGGCAGTTGCTGCTCGGCGGCGTCCTGCTGCTGCCTGCGGTCTGGCTGAGCGGCGAACGCCTGCCGGTGCTGACGCTGTCCCAGCTGGGCGCCTACGCCTACCTGTCGATGGCCGGTGCGCTGCTGGCCTACGCGCTGTGGTTCCGCGGTGTCGCCCGCCTGCCGCCGGTGGCGGTTGCATCGCTGGGACTGCTCAGCCCGCTGACCGCGGTGCTGCTGGGCTGGAGCGTGCTCGGCCAGGCGATGACCGGCACGGCGCTGGCCGGTCTGGCGCTGGTGCTCGGCAGTGTGCTGGCCGTGCAGTAGCTGGCACGGCCGCGATCCTCACGGCCGCAGGACGACGCCGGCCTCGGCTCGCACCGCATCGCCGGTTGACGCCACGGCGCCGGTGCGCGGCACCAGCCGGTGCCAGCCACGGGCGTAGGCCAGCGATCCCCACAGCGCCTGCATCTGCGCCTGCCGCACCAGCGGCGGCGACACCGGTGCGGGCAGCAGGCGTCCACCGGCGCGGTCGTAACGGAACTGCGCGGGCGCTTTCTGCGGCTGCAGCACCACCACGTCCTCGTCCTGGAGCCAGGCGAAGTTGCGGTCGTACTGCATCACTGCGCGACCGGGCAGGGTCATCGCCGGATCGGACAGGTCGCGGCCGGTCATCGGCGTCGGGTCATCGATGCCGACCAGCGACAGCAGCGTGGGGCCCAGGTCGATCTGGCTGGCGATGCGCGCATCGGTCCGCGGCGCGATGCCGCCGCCCAGGATCAGGCCCGGGATATGGAAGTTGTCCACCGGCACCAGGTCGCGCCCGAACACCCGCGAGTCGTGGTCGGCGACCACCAGGAACACCGTGTCCTTCCAGTAGTCCGAGGCCATCGCCCGCTCGAAGAACCCGCCCAGCGCGTGGTCGGCGTACTTGGCCGCGTTGTCGCGGGTGGCCAGCGGCTGTTCGTAGGGCTCGATGCGGCCTTCGGGAAACTCGAACGGGTCGTGGTTGCTGGAAGTGAACACGAAGCCGAAGAACGGCGTGCCGGCCGCATGCAGGCTGCTGAATTCCTCGTCCGCGCGCGCGAACAGATCCTCGTCCGAGACGCCCCAGGAGCCGACGAAGGCCGGGTTGCGATGGTCGCGCCGCTCGATCACCCGCTTGAAGCCATTGCCCAGGAAGAACCCGCGCATGTTGTCGAAGTGGCTTTCGCCGCCGTAGTAGAACGTCGTGTCGTAACCGTTGCGGGCCAGCACGTCGGCCAGGGTGAAGAACCCCTGCTGGCTGTCGGGCCGTTTGACCACCGCCTGCGCCGGCGTCGGCGGGAAGCCCGACACCACCGCCTCGATGCCCCGCACCGAGCGCGTGCCCGTCGCATACAGGCGGGTGAATGCCCAGCCCTGTGCGCTCAGCCGGTCGTAGTGCGGCGACAGCGGCCGTCCGCCCAGGCTGCCGATGAACTGCGCGCCCAGGCTCTCTTCCAGCACGATCACCAGGTTGCGCGGACGTCCCTGCCAGGTCGGCGTGCGCGCGGCCAGCGTGGGCAGTGCCGGATCGGTGAACGCGCCCGTCGCGAGCCCGCTGTCGACGCGCATCGCCGCAACCACCTCGGCCTCCGGCAGCGCACCGTACAGCGCCTGCGCGGTTTCCTCGTGCTGCAGCCAGTCGCGCAGCGCATGCGCCAGCGAATAGAACGAGTTCAGCGGCAGCGCGTTGACCGTGGGATTGCTGCTGAAGGCCAGCATCGCCGGATTCATCGGCCGGTGGCCCAGCGTGGAGCGCACCCCGAGCACGCCGACGGCCAGCACCAGCACCGCCAGCGCGCAGCGGACCACCACGCCATCGCGCCCGGCATGCGGCGCATTCCACCAGCGCGCTGCCAGCCACAGGCTGGCCCAGCCGCCGGCCATCGTCAGCAGCAGCACCAGCGCGCATTCCAGCGGCCGCCCGCCGACCAGCATCGACAGGACTTCCCTGGGGTAGACCAGGTACTCGACGAACATCCGGTTCGGACGCAGGCCGTACTCCTGCATGAAGCCCGGCGTGGCCAGCTCCAGCCACAGCAGCACGGTCATCGCCGCGGCCAGCCACAGCAGCGCGGCGCGCCGGAACCACGCCCGGGCGCGCAGACGCGCCGGCGCCAGCAGCAGCACCAGCGCGACCGGGACGTACAGCAGGCACAGGCTGGCGATGTCCACCCGCAGCCCCTGCGCAAGCACCCGTCCCCAGCCGTCGGCCTCGGACACGTCGGCGTGCTTCCACAGCGACAGCGCCAGGCGCGAGACGCCCAGCACGCCCAGCCCCAGCACGAACATCCCGAGCACCGGCTTCAGCCGGCCGATCGGCCCGGCCAGGTCCATGCGCATGCATCCACTCCACTCTCCCGCGCAGGCCGCGGCGGCGCGCAGCATCGGCGCGGGCATGTCGGAAGCGGATCGGAAACGTGTCGGAGAGATGTCGGAGCGCCGGCGACGCGCGCCGTATCATGCGCCCATGCCGTCGCCCTGCCTGGAGATGCCGATGCGCCTGCTGGTGGTCGAGGACAACCGCAACCTGGTTGGCAACCTGTTCGAGTACTTCGAGGCACGCGGCCACGAGATGGATGCCGCGCCCGATGGCATCGTCGGGCTGCACCTGGCGGTGACCCAGTCCTACGACGCGATCATCCTGGACTGGATGCTGCCGCGGCTGGATGGCTGCGCGCTGCTCAAGCGGCTGCGCGAGCATGCGGTCGACACACCGGTGATCATGCTGACCGCCCGCGACGAGCTGCCGGACAAGATCGCCGGCTTCCGCGCCGGCGCGGACGACTACCTGACCAAGCCCTTCGCCCTGCCCGAGCTCGAGGTCCGGCTGGAGGCGCTGCTGGTCCGTGCGCGAGGACGGCGGACGCCGCGCACGCTGCAGGTGCACGACCTGCGACTGGATCTGGACACCCTGGAAGCCAGCCGCGCCGGCCAGCCGCTGCACCTGTACCCGGCCGGACGCAAGCTGCTGGAACTGCTGATGCAGGCCAGCCCCGCAGCGGTCGAGCGCCAGCAGCTCGAACACGCGCTGTGGGGCGATGCGCCGCCCGATGGCGACATGCTGCGCTCGCACGTCTACGAGCTGCGCCGCAGCGTCGACGGCCCGTTCGAGACCAAGCTGATCCAGACCCTGCCGCGCTTCGGCTACCGGCTGGCCGTGCCCACCGACCCGCGGCCCGCCGCATGAAGACCGCGCACAGCCTGCGCACCCGCATCCTGTACTGGCTGGGCGCCTACGCGCTGCTGCTGGCCGCCGGCGTGTCGCTGCACGGCTTCCTGGTCAACGAGTACGCCGAGCGCCTGCTCTGGGACTCGCTGCTGCAGACCGAGTTCGAACGGCACATGGAGCGCCGCGCCGGCGACCCGGCCTACCGCTGGAGCGACTCGGACAGCCTGCGCCTGTACATCGACGGCAGCGGCACGCCACCGCCTGCGATCGTCGACACCCTGCCCGACGGCATCCACGACGAGGTCGAGATGCCCGACGGCACCGAGATCCTGGTGCTGATCAAGCATGTCGACGGCATCCGCCATGTGTTGACCCTCGACATCACCGAGATGGAACGCGAGGAAGACCGCCTCACCCTGTTCATCCTCGGCTCGGCCGTCGCCCTGGTCACGCTGATGGGTGGCCTGATGGCGCTGGGCCTGGGCCGTGCACTGCGCCCGCTCACCACGATGGCCGCCGACATCGCCATGCTCAGCCCCGACCGCAGCGGCCAGCGGATCGTGCCGGGCGCGCCGGCCAGTTCGGAGCTGCTGGTGATCGCCGGCGCGCTCAACGACTACCTGCAGCGCAACGAGCATTTCGTCGAGCGCGAGCGCACCTTCATCAACACCGCCAGCCACGAACTGCGCACGCCGCTGGCGGTGATGACAGGCGCCGCCGAACTGGCCCTGGCGTCCGCCGACGTCCCTGCCGCCACCGCCCACCAGCTGGGCCGCATCCAGCGCACCGCGGCCGACATGAACCAGATGGTCGCCCTGCTGCTGGCCCTGGCCAAGGATCCGGCACGGCTGGCCCAGGCCAACCAGCCGATCGAACTGGCCGGCCTGCTGCCGGCCATCATCGACGACCATCGCCACCTCACCCGCGACAAGGCCCTGCAGATCGCGCTGGAAGCACCCGCGCCCTGCACCATCATCGCCCCGCCCGGCGTGGTCCGCGCCACCGTGGGCAACCTGCTGCGCAACGCCATCGAGCACAGCGACGACGGCCGCATCGACGTGGTCCTGCAGCCGGACGCCACCGTCGTGATCCGCGACCCCGGCCACGGCATGACGCCCGAGCAGATCAGCGCGATCTATTCGCGCCTGGCCCGCACCGGCGAGCCCACCAGCGACGGCATCGGCCTGGAACTGATCGCCCGGGTCTGCGAACACCTCGGCTGGTCGCTGGACATCCAGTCCGACCCGGAACGCGGCACGACGGCCACGCTGCGGCTGCGGCGGGACGCGACAGCGTGACGTGATCAACGTGGGCACGCGGGCGATCGCAGACGCGAGCCGGCGATGCGACGCACACCTCCTGCCCCGACCGCGCCACGGCGCCGACGGCCCCACCGCGGTCGATCCCCCGCCGTCGATACCGCCAGGGCGCAAGCGCTCCATTCGCGGGGTTCCGGCTCGGCACCGTCCGCGGCCCAGCGTGCGCACCGCCGACAGCTGCCACCCGCCACACGTAGCGCCGATGGTGTCGGGACGCGGCGGGAGACCTGGCGTGGTCCCGGCCATCATCCGGACTCATGCAGACCGGACGCCCTGCCATGAAGGCTTCCGTGCGTGCGCGCTTCGTCCGCCTCCACCGCGCAGCTACGTCCGGCTGCCCACGTACGCGCGAAACGGCCAGCGCCGCACACCGACAGCCGCTGGACACAGCGGATGCATCTGCGTCACGCGCCTGCACTCTCCTGGCATCGCGCGATGCTGACCCGCACACCTCCGGCAGCCTGCGGGACACCAACACACTGTTGCGTCCGCCGCCGGACCCCGGCGATCGGATGCGCGCGGGCCATGCCGTCGCCTGCACCCGATCGCGTTTGAGCTTTTCTTGAAGGCCGCACCCCAGGCTGGATGTGTTCCCGCACGCAACCGCTTCGGCATGGCAGTCCGCACGCCGTGTCATGCGTTGCCGGTCCACGTCCCTACCGCCCCTCGTCGCCGGCACCGCACCGCGACGACAACCCGAGAGAGGTTCGAATGCGCATCAGCCGACGTGCCGTGATGAAGGTCCTTGCAGGCCTCGTGGGTCTGGCGACATTGCTGGGGGTGCTCTGGTGGTGGCTGTTCGCGCTCAAGCCCTACGCCATCACGCCCGAACAGATGCGCGCCGGCTACGCGTACGAGAGGCCGGCCATGCTGCAGGCGCAGCTGACGCCGCTGGACGGCAGCGGCACCGTGCACGGCTTCGAACTGCAACTGCCGGGCCTGGATGGCAGCCCGCTGTCCGGACGCCTGCTCTATCCCGGCGATCCGGCACGGGCCGATGCGCCCTACCCGGTACTGATCGGCCTGCACGCACTGGGGCGCAGCCACTACCGCTGGTGGCACGGCGAGCACAAGGGCGGCGCCACGCGGGAGAACACGCACCGCATCACCGAGCTGGCGCTGCAGCGCGGCTACGCCGTGCTGGCGGTGGACGCGCGCAACCATGGCGTACGCAAGGACCTGGACCACACCGTGCTGCAGGTGATGGAAGACCTGCACCTGTGGGGAAAGCGCGAACCGTACGAGCGGATGATCGTCGACAGCGTGCGCGACTACCGGCTGCTGCTGGACTGGGTGCAGACCCAGCCGCAGCTGGACAGCGGCCGCATCAACGTCGCCGGCTACAGCATGGGCGCGCAGATGGCCCTGCTGCTGGGCGGCATGGACGACCGCGTCGACGCGGTGCTGGCCATCGTGCCGCCGCACCTGGACGACAAGGTCGCCATCGCTTCGCCGCGCAATGCGGCGGCTGGCCTGGTCGGCAAAAAGGTCTGGCTGCTCAGTGCGGACGACGACGAGTACGCCAGCGCGGCGCAGAACCGCGCCCTGTTCGACGCGTTGCCGACGGAGGACAAGCGCCACGTCCGGTTCGCCGGTGGCCACCTGCTGCCGGCGGACTACCCGGACGCGCTGGGCGACTGGTTCTGATCCAGCGCACCGGTGCCAAGGCACGCAAGGCGGTACCGCCGCGGCGCAGTCGCCGGACTCACCCCCTTCGGCACGCCGCGAACACATCCAGCTCCCGCTCGTACACGCTGCTGCGCACATCGAACAGGCCGAGCATGGAGTGGTAGACGTTGTCGTGGCTGTACTCGCGGTTGTCGGCGCGGTAGCGCAGGCAATCCAGGTTGAGCTGCGCGTTGCGGGCGAACTCTGGCGAGAACCACATCACCATCGGCACCCGGGTCTGCTCGTCGGGCGCGATGATGTACGGGGTGCCGTGCAGGTACATGCCGCGTTCGCCCAGCGATTCGCCGTGGTCGGATACGTAGAGCATCGCCACGTCGCGCTGCTCCGCGTAGTCCTGCAGCAGGTCGATGGTCCTGCCCAGCATGCGGTCGGTGTAGACCAGCGTGTTGTCGTAGGTGTTGGTCAGCGCGGCGTTGCTGCACTTCTGGATCTGGTTGCTGTCGCAGGTGGGGGCGAAAGCGCGGCTGTCCGCCGGGTAGCGCTCGAAGTAGGTCGGCCCGTGGCTGCCCATCTGGTGCAGCACGACCAGCGCATCGCCCGGCATCGCGTCGATGCGCTCGCGCAGCCGGTGCAACAGCACGTCGTCCAGACAGGTGCCGTCCTTGTTGACGCACAGGCCTGGGACCTTCGTCGCCGGCATGTCGTCGGTCGGTACGCGGGCGCAGACGCCCTTGCAGCCGCCGTTGTTGTTGTTGCGCCAGAGCAGGTGGACGCCCGTGCGCTGCAGGATGTCGAGCAGGTTCTCCTCGGTGGCCGCGCGCACGTCGTCGTACTGCGGACGGACCATGCGCGAGAACATGCAGGGCACGGAAATGGCGGTGGCCGTCCCGCAGGACGACATGTGTCTGAAGCTGATGATGTCGTCACGCTGCGACAGCACCGGATTGGTCGCCCGCCCGTAACCATTGAGCTGGAAGTTGCGGGCGCGTGCGGTTTCGCCCACCACGACGATCACCAGCCTGGTCCGCGCACCGTCGGCCTTCTGCGGCCGCGTGGCGTCCTCGGCCACCGTACGCAGCGGCTGCGAGGTCGCGCTGTATTTGCGCTTCAGGTAGCCATTGGTGTTGCGCACGAAATTGAACGGCAGCACCTGGTCGCGGATCTCGCGGTTGTTGCGCAGCAGCGAGGCGTAGTCCTTGTAGAACGGCAGGGTGACCACGGCCAGTACGGCCAGGGTCGCCAGCAGGTTGCCCAGCCACCACAGCAGGCTGCGCAGCGGGCGCCCGGCGGCGCGTGTGGTCAGGCAGGCGCTCAGTGCGGCCGGCAGCACGCCGAGCACCAGGATGTTGAGCAGCAGCGGCAGGGAAACGTACGAGCTGAGCTCGGCCTGGTTGGTCTCGAAGAAGTTCTGCACCATGCTGCGGTCGATGAGCACGTTGTAATGGAGCATGAAGTAGCTGCAGCCGGCGCTGACGACCACCAGCAACGCGAGCACCGGCTTGCGTACGTACGGCAGGGCCAGCAGAGGCGACAGCGCCAGGTTGAACAGGCAGAAGAAGAACACCGGCAGGCTGACGAAGAACAGCAGGCTGCGCAGGCTGTCGATCTCCACCGTCGACCACAGCGTCCTCCACAGCACCACATTGCCGATGGTGGCGAAGAAGAAGGCAGCCGCCCACGTCAGCTGCACGGGGTGCAACTGCAAAGACCTCAATCGTCGAAACACGCGCAAATCCCGGTGAAAAAGCGCGCGCAGTCTTGAAAACCGCCTGTCAGGATGTTGTTAGAATGCCGCCCACCATGACCCGCCTGCTCATCATCGAAGACAACCCGGAGCTGGTGGCCAACCTCTACGCGTTCTTCGAGCCGCTGGGCTACGTGCTGGACGATGCACGCGATGGCGCCAGCGGCCTGCGCCTGGCCACACAGAACGACTACGACGCCATCCTGCTCGACCTGATGCTGCCGCGGCTGGACGGCATGGCCCTGTGCCGGATGCTGCGCCAGGAGTTCCAGAATCCGGTACCGGTGCTGATGCTGACCGCGCGCGACCCGGTCGACGACCGCGTGCAGGGCCTGGCGCTCGGCGCGGACGACTACCTGGTCAAGCCCTTCTCGCTCAAGGAACTGGACGCGCGCATCAAGGCGCTGGTGCGCCGCGCCCAGGGCCGTCAGGTGCAGGGCACCCTGGGCTGGGACGACCTGCAGGTGGATACCCGCGCACCACGGGCCTGCCGGCAGGGCCAGGCCATCGACCTGACCCCCAGCACCCACAAGCTGCTGCTGTGTCTGGTGCGCGCCGCGCCGGAGGTCGTGCGCAAGCAGCAGATGGAGTACCTGCTCTGGGGCGACGACCCGCCCGACAGCGGCGCGCTGCGCACCCACATCCACGAGCTGCGCCAGCTGGTCGACAAGCGGTTCGACACCGCCCTCATCGAAACCGTGCACGGGGTCGGCTGGCGCCTGCATGATGCGCGCAGGGCCGCGTCGGCCTGACCACCGGGGCGGCAGGGCCACCATCATGAAATCCGCTTTCAGCCCGATGTCGCTGCGGACGCGCATCACGGTGTCGTTCGTGATGCTGATGGTCGCGGTGATGGGGTTCGTGGTCCTGGCCGAACAGCTCGACTACGACGAGCTGCGCGCCTATGTCATTTCCGAAACCCTGCACAGCGAGATGCGCCGGGTGGAGGGCGAGATCGCCGCGGGCGTCACGCCGGCCATGCCCGAGGGCAGCCGCCTCTACGACGCGCGCAGCGTGCCCGAGGACCTGCGCAGGTACGCCCCCGGCTACCACAGCGTGGAGGAGGCCGATGTCTGGCACCTGATGGTGTTCGACATCGCGGGGAAGCGCTATTACCTGCTGCAGGACGGCGCGTACTACGCCTACCTGGAGCACGTGATCGACGCCTACGCGGTGGTGGTCATCCTGCTGTGCATCCTCTGCGCGTTCTGGATCGGGCGTTTGACGGCCGAGCGGGTCATCGCCCCCATCACCCGCCTGGCGGACGCGGTGCAGCGCAGGCAGAAGCCCTTCCCCTTCCAGGACGCGCGCGACGAGATCGGCGTGCTGGCGCGCGCCTTCGCCCAGCACAGCGACGAGACCGAGCAGTTCCTGCAGCGTGAGCGCTGCTTCGTGGGCGATGCCAGCCACGAACTGCGCACCCCGCTTGCCATCATCGCCGGCGCGGCGGAGACCATCGTCCACCAGCTGCCGCCCGACAGCCATCTGGTGGCCAGCGCCGACCGCATCGTGCGTACCACCGAGGAGATGCAGCGCCAGCTGGCCTGCCTGCTGCTGCTCTCGCGCGACCCGCACAACCTGGCCCGCAGCGTGGTGCCGCTGCGCCCATTGATCGAAGAGTGCATGGCGCGCTGCCAGCCCTGGCTGGCACGAAAGCCGGTAGCGCTGGTGCTGGACGCACCGCAGGACGCCCACGTCCACACCAACGCCGAACTGGCGCGCAGCGTGGTCTGGAATCTGCTGCGCAATGCCTGCCAGTACACGGATGCCGGCGAAGTGCGCATCGCTCTGCACGGCACCACGCTGGTCATCGCCGACACCGGCCCGGGCCTGCCGCCCAGCATCGACCCGCAGCAGTTCCAACGCTTCGCACCCAGCGCCCGCCAGAGCGGCGAAGGCCTAGGCCTGTCCATCGTGCAGCGCATCGTCGAGCATCTGGGCTGGCGCATGACGGTCGACAGCTCGGACCAGGGCTGCCGTTTCAGCCTGGACATGCGCGACGCGCCGTAAAGACCACACCCCGTGTTCGCGTTGCACAGGAGTGCCTGTCTCATCGTGCGCAGCGGATCGGCGCACCCGCACACGCTGACGCGACGATCACCGGCACCACGCGCGATCGCCATGCAACGGCACCGCGTCTGACGACTTTCTGACAGGCCCGCCCCCATCCTGCGCGCTGTCCGCGCCGTCCAGGAGAGTGCATGTCATCGCCCCGCCCCGCCGTCACCGGCAAGTACCAGCACGGCAAGACCGGCCTCAGCCGCATCCTGCACACCCTGCGTTACTCGCGCGACGGCTTCCTCGCCACCGTGCGTGGCGAGGCCGCGTTCCGCCAGCTGCTGGCCCTGCATGCCGTGCTGATCGTCGTGGCCTGCGTGCTCGATGTGAGCCCGGTCGAGCGCGCGTTGATGCTGGCGGTCTGCTTCATCAGCCTGCTGACCGAACTGCTCAACTCCGCCATCGAAGCGGTGGTCGATCGCATCTCGCTGGAACGCCACCCGCTGTCCAAGAACGCCAAGGACATGGGCAGCGCCGCACAGACCACGGCCCTGCTGATGGTGACCGCGGTCTGGGCGGTGATCCTGCTGGGTTAGCCAGCACCTGCGACACGACGCCGCCGGCGCCTGGAAGGAAGACCCGGTCCGCCGGGAAACACTGTTGCCGACAAGGCGCCAGGACAGCCCCCGGGAGACAGCGCCCAGCATCCCGCCCACGAAAAAGCCCGCTCGACGCGGGCTTTTCATTCCATCAGACAGCACCCGCCTCAGAACGGGATATCGTCGTCAGCGAAGTCGTCCATCGGCGGAGCCGACTGCTGGGCCGGCGCGTTGCGCTGCTGGCCGCCGCCCTGGCCGTAGTCGTTGCCGCCGCGGGACTGCTGGCCGCCCTGACCACCACCGCCGTACTCGCGACGCGGGGCCGCCGATCGCTGCGGGCGCTCGCTGCGCTCGAAGCCGCCGCCGCCCTCGCCGCCGCCGGCACGGCCGCCGAGCATCTGCATCTCGTTGGCGACGATGTCGGTGGTGTACTTCTCCACGCCGTCCTGGCCGGTGAACTTGTCGTAGCGGATCTCGCCTTCGACGTAGACCTGCGAGCCCTTGCGCAGGTACTCGCCGGCGATCTCGCCGAGCTTGCCGAAGAACACCACACGGTGCCATTCGGTGCGTTCCTGGTTGTTGCCGTCGCGGTCCTTGCGGACGCTGGTGGTGGCCAGGCTGACACGGGTCACCGCCATGCCGCCCTGGGTGTACTTGACGTCGGGATCGTTGCCGAGGTTGCCGACCAGGATGACCTTGTTGATGCCGCGTGCCATAGCTTTTGGGTTCCGTTCTCGTCGCCCGGCGGGTCCGGGCAAGGGCAGTGAAGTATACCGAGGCCGGCCCCGCTATCGGTCCATCGCCCTTAACGGGGTCAGAAGTCAGCCCGTCCGGCCTATAATTCCCCGTCGTCCCAAGGCTTTCCCATGGCAATCGATCAGTCCGCCCGTCCCCACGCCACGCTCCCGCAGATCCAGGCCCTGGCGGCCGCCGACATGGCCGCGGTCGATACCCTGATCCGCACCCGGCTGGCCTCGGACGTGGTCCTGATCAACCAGATCGCCGAGCACATCGTCTCGGCCGGCGGCAAGCGGCTGCGGCCGATGCTGGTGCTGCTGGCCGGCCGCGCCTGTGGCATGCCGGGCGCCGACCACCACCAGCTGGCGGCGATCATCGAGTTCATCCACACCTCCACCCTGCTGCACGACGACGTGGTGGACGAGTCCGACCTGCGCCGCGGCCGCAGCACGGCCAACGCGATCTGGGGCAATGCGGCCAGCGTGCTGGTCGGCGATTTCCTGTACTCGCGCAGCTTCCAGCTGATGGTGGAACTGGACCGGATGCCGGTGATGCGGATCCTGGCCGACACCACCAACCGGATCGCCGAGGGCGAGGTGCTGCAGCTGCTGCACGTACGCAACCCGGACACCGACGAGGCCGCCTACCTGCGCGTGATCGAGCGCAAGACCGCGGTGCTGTTCGCCGCCGGTACCCGCCTGGGCGCGCTGGCCTCCGGCGCGGACGAAGCCACCCAGCAGGCGCTGTACGACTACGGCATGGCGCTGGGCTACGCGTTCCAGATCGCCGACGACGTGCTGGACTACACCGCCGACGCCGCCGACCTGGGCAAGAACCTGGGTGACGACCTGGCCGAGGGCAAGGCCACGCTGCCGCTGATCCACGCCATCGCCCATGCCGAGGGTGCGACCCGCGAGCGCCTGCGCGCCATCGTCGAGCAGGGCGACAGCGACGCGCTGCCCGAAGCGATGGCCGCCATCCGGGCCAGCGGCGGCATCGAGTACAGCCGTGCGCGCGCGTTCGAGTTCGCCGCCGCGGCCGAAGCCGCGCTGGACGCGTTGCCGGACAACGAGGCCACCGCCGCGCTGCGTGGCCTGGCCCGCTACGCGGTGGAACGCACGCACTGATGGCCGAAGGCTTCAGTGCGGCCGAGCGCGACGCACTGCTCGCCACCAGAGGCGTGGGCCCGACGGTGATCGCGCGGCTGGAGCAGATCGGCTACCGCTCGCTGGCGCAACTGGCCGAGGCGAGCGTGGAGGACATCACCGGCCAGGTCGCGGCGATGCTGGGCACCACCTGCTGGCGCAACAGCCCGCAGTCGCGTGCGGCGATTGCCGCGGCGATCGCGGCGGCGCAGGCTGCGGCATCGCCTGCAGCCTGAGCGCCTTCTGCGGCGCGGCGCATGAGCACCACGCGCGGCGTGCAGCCCGCTCAGGGCAAGGCGTCGTAACCTTCGCCGAATCCGGACAGGTCCAGCGGCAGGTACACGCGCGCCGGCGCCTCGAACTCGCGCATGCCCAGCCGCACCTGGCTGCCGGCACGCAGGTCGGCCAGCAGCTCCGGATCCAGCGGCACTTCCACGTAGCAGCCCTCGCTGTAGCAGCGGTTGAACGGCAACTGCCCGACCGCGCGGCCGTCGATTTCCAGTTCCACTCCGCTGTCGAGCAGCACGCCCAGCGGCGTACGCAGCCGCAGCACGCGCATGTCGGCGGGGCGCTGCATCTTCATCACGATCGCGCTGATGGTCACGTCGGGCCGTTCGGCCAGCCGTGTTTCCTGCACCAGCGCGCAGTCGTCGGACGCCCTGCCGACCGGCGGCCCGCACAGCAGCGACCACGCGCCATGCGCGGCGCGGGTGCCGCCGGTGCCGGCATCGGACTGCGGCTGCGCGAAGGCGACCGGGCTACCGGCGAGCAGCAGGAACACGGCG
>Ga0075364_10000088_pt1 | contig 36693 bp, 32 predicted proteins | sample EndMetdeltDD1764_FD_71517 | JGI IMG/M metagenome (GOLD analysis project Ga0075364, IMG submission 71517) | Populus endosphere microbial communities from Tennessee, USA - Endosphere MetaG P. deltoides DD176-4 | ecosystem: Host-associated > Plants > Roots > Endosphere | place: USA: Tennessee... | reverse complement strand
GCACCCGCCCTCGACCCACATCGCACCGCCGCCGCCGCCGAAGTTCTGGCCCTCGATGCAGCGCGTGCCGGAGATGTTCTCGATCAGGACCGGACGGCCGTTGAACGGCGTACGGCAGTCGCGCCGGCGCCGGTCGTCGCTGGAGCAGATCAGGGTCTGGCCCCCCGGGCCGGCGCCGGACCAGCCCTGGCCGGGCCGACCGCCGCCGCCACGGAGGGAAGTCGCGATGTCCTGGCGGATCCGGTTGAAGCCCCAGCCGGAGTCGATCTGGTCCAGGTAGAACTCCAGCTGGTCGTCCGGCATCGCGCGGCCGCGCGACTGGTCGGCGTACTCGCGTTCGATCACCCGCACCCGGTCCGGCACGGACAGCTGGCGCAGGTTCTCCGGCGCATAGGCCTGGACGGACTGGGCGAGGACAGGGGCGGACAGCAGCGACAGGCACAGCACGAGCAATGCGGCGGATGCGGCACGGAACATGGGTCTCTCCCCTTGACACCGGCTGGTGTTGAGCGGATTCAGCCATCCGCCGGCTTAATCCTGCCCCACCGGGCCGGGCCGCGTCAGGATTTGCCGGCACGGGGGGCTGGGCCGCAAAATGCCGGGTTTCGCGGCGCGTTCGCGCCCGGCTTCCGGAGCCTTTCATGCGTACCCATTTCTGCGGCCTGGTCGATGAGACCCTGATCGGCCAGACCGTCACCCTCGCCGGCTGGACCGACGTCGCCCGCAACCTCGGCGGTGTCTGCTTCATCGACCTGCGCGACCACGAAGGCATCGTCCAGGTGACGGTCGAGCCGGAGAACGCGGAGGTGTTCGCCGTCGCCGCCAGCCTCGGCTACGAGGACGTGCTGCAGGTCGAAGGCGTGGTGCGTGCGCGCCATGCGGTCAACGACAAGATCCGTACCGGCAAGGTCGAGGTGATCGCCACCCGCATCACCGTCCTCAACAAGGCCGAGCCGCTGCCGTTCCACGCCCACGAGAACCCGGGCGAAGAGACGCGCCTGAAGTACCGCTACCTGGACCTGCGCCGTCCGGAGATGCAGCGCATGCAGCGCACCCGGATCAAGCTGGTGCAGGCGCTGCGCCGCCACCTGGACGCCAAGGGCTTCCAGGACATCGAGACCCCGATCCTGACCAAGGCCACCCCGGAAGGCGCACGCGACTTCCTGGTGCCGGCGCGCATGCATCCGGGCGAGTTCTACGCGCTGCCGCAGAGCCCGCAGCTGTTCAAGCAGATCCTGATGGTGGCCGGCTTCGACCGCTACTACCAGATCGCGCGCTGCTTCCGCGACGAGGCCCTGCGTGCCGACCGCCAGCTGGAGTTCACCCAGCTGGACATGGAGTTCGCCTTCGTCCGCGAGCGCGACGTGCAGGACTTCGTCGAGGCGATGATCCGCGCGATCTTCAAGGAAGTGGTCGACGTCGAACTGGCGGCCGAATTCCCGCGCATGACCTGGGCCGAGGCGATGCGCCGCTACGGCTCGGACAAGCCGGACCTGCGCATCGCGCTGGAGCTGGTCGACGTGGCCGAGCTGGTCAAGGACAGCGGCTTCGCCGTGTTCACCGGCCCGGCCAACGATGCCGACGGCCGCGTCGCCGCGCTGCGCATCCCCGGCGGTGCGTCGCTGTCGCGCAAGCAGATCGACGAGTACGCCGCGCACGCCGCCAAGTACGGCAGCAAGGGCCTGGCCTACATCAAGATCGACGAGGCCGGCGCAGTCAGCTCGCCGATCCAGAAGTTCTTCAGCGAAGAACAGTTCGCCGCGCTCATCGCCCACGTCGGCGCCGGCAACGGCGACATCGTGTTCTTCGGCGCCGGCGGCTACAACAAGGTGTCCGACTTCATGGGCGCGGTGCGGCTGAAGGCCGGCAAGGACTTCGGTCTGGTCGCCGACGGCTGGGCGCCGCTGTGGGTCACCGACTTCCCGATGTTCGAGTACGACGACGAGGCGCAGCGCTACGTCGCCCTGCATCACCCGTTCACCGCGCCGGCGGTGGACGACATCGCCGACCTGCGCGCGAACGCGAAGACCGCGGTGTCGCGCGGCTACGACATGGTGCTGAACGGCAACGAGATCGGCGGCGGTTCGATCCGTATCCACCGCCCCGACATGCAGAGCGCGGTGTTCGAGCTGCTCGGCATCGGCGCCGAGGAGGCCGAGGCCAAGTTCGGCTTCCTGCTCGACGCGCTGCGCTACGGCGCGCCGCCGCACGGCGGCATCGCGTTCGGCATCGACCGCATCGCCGCGCTGATGGCCGGCACCGAGTCGATCCGCGACGTGATCCCGTTCCCGAAGACCACCGGCGCGCAGTGCCTGATGACCGGCGCGCCGTCGCCGATCCCGGACGAGCAGCTGGCGGAAATCCACGTCCAGGTCCGCCCGCAGCCGCAGAAGGGCTGATCGGTGGTCTGCTCCCCGCCGTCATCGGTGGCAGGGAGCGAAGACGCTTCGCCGCAACAGCGGTGAAGCCCCGCGATGCCGCCAGACGGCATCGCGGGCCCCGTTCGCATCAGACCCACATCCCCCGCGGCTGTCGCCGCGCCCCCCCTGGCTCAAGGGCCTTCTTCCAGACGGAGTATTGAGATGACCGAGTTCGCGTTCTCGCTGCAGTGGGAAAAGCTGGGCAACGAAGGGTCCGAGGCGGGACTGGTGACCGAGCGCGCGCGCGTGTTCGGCGGCTGGCTGGTGCGGGTCGGCAGCTCGCCGGCGGCGATGGCGGTGACCTTCGTCGCCGATGGCCAGGGTCGCTGGGACGGTGAGGACTTCGGCGAGGACGACTACGAGGAAGAGGAGTACGACGAGGACGAGGAAGACGAGGACGGCGACGAAGAGGAAGACGAGGACGAGGACGGCGACGAGGAAGACGCCGAAGACGCCGAAGACGACCAGGACGCGCGCTGAGCATGCGCATCCGGCGCGCCACCTTGGCCGACGCCACGACGCTGTCGACCCTGGCGGCGCGCACCTTCATCGAGACCTTCGGTCATCTGTATCCGCCGGACGATCTCGACGCCTTCCTGGCCGAGTCCTATGCGGTCGCGCGCCAGGAGGTGATCCTCGGCCACCCCGATTACGCGGTGTGGCTGCTGGAGGATGACGGCGTGGCCGTCGGCCATGCCGCCGCGGGTCCCTGCGGCCTGCCGCATCCGGATGTCGCTACCGGCGATGGCGAGCTCAAGCGCCTGTACGTGCTGGCCTCGCACCAGAACGGCGGCTGGGGCGGCCATCTCTTCGCCGAGGCGATGGCCTGGCTGGAGCGCGACGGCCCACGTCGGCTCTGGATCGGCGTGTGGTCGGAGAACCACGGCGCGCAGCGGTTCTATGCGCGGCATGGCTTCCACCAGGTCGGTACCTATGAGTTCCCGGTCGGACGCGTGCGCGACCTGGAGTTCATCCTGCGTCGCGACGCGGTCGATGCGTTGCATCCGCCGGCCTGAGTCCTGGCGGCGGGCGCATGCCTGCATCCGGCCGCGGTTGCATCATGGTGCGGCCCGTTGAGCCCGCTGCTTTGGCTGAAGCCTTCCAGCATGGCCGAGCGCAGCGGGGGGACCCCGCAGGCCGCGCGCACCGTGTCCGGTCGCTTCAGTCCCGGCTCCGTGTCTCCTGTGCAGGTCCGGCTGGATCCGATCCTCTGCCTTGCCTGAAAGCGGGCGCAGCGGGAAGCCGTCACAGCGCCGACCCCGCGCAAACAGCTGGTACCTGTCAGGCCGCGCCGGTGCTCCCGCGGCCGTGGCGGCTTCGGCCCCGACTCCACATTTGGTCAGCCTGCGCGTCTGTGCGCGTCGCGCAGGCTCGCGCCGCACCAGCAGCACCGGCGACGCTGCGCCCGGGGCTGCTCACTCCTTCGTGCGCGGTGTTGCTTCCACCAGCGGCACCCGTGAGCCGTCGAGCAGGCCGCGGCTGAGTGCGTCACCCTCGATGAACAGCAGTTCGCCCGATTCACCGTTCTTGATGCTGCTGTCGATCGCGATCACGCGGCCGTCGTGGAAGCGGCTGACGTGCGGCATCGAGGTATGGCCGACGACGATCCGGGCCACGCCGAGCTGCGCGGCCAGGGCCTCGACCTGGGCGGTGTCCATGCGCCCGTCGAAATAGCCGCGGTACCAGATCGGGCTGGTCTTGCCGTCGTACAGCGGGGTCAGCGTCGGATCCTCCTTGACCTGCGCACGCGGTGTGCCCAGCGAGGCGCGGTAGCCGGCATTGGTGGTCTCCGCATCCAGCGCCAGCCGCACCGCCTCGGGTGCGATGCCGCCGTGCAGGAACAGGGTGTCGCCGATGCGCAGCAGCACCGGGCGTGTGCGCAGCCACTGGCCGATCACCGAGTCGGGGCCGTACAGCGCCGGGTACGTGGTCTGCAGCAGTTCGGCGCTGCGCAGGTACTTCGGGTGCACGTAGCGCAGGTCGTCGTACAGCACCATCGTCTCGTGGTTGCCGAGCACGAAGTGCACCGCGCCGCCGGCCTGCGCCGCCTGCTGCTGCAGCGCGTACAGCAGCCAGAACGCCTCGGTGACGCGCTCGCCGCGGTCGAAGATGTCGCCGGCCACCACCAGGGTGTCGCGGCCCAGCGCCCAGCGATCCTCTGCATCGATCACGCCGTTGGCGCGCAGCAGTCGCACCATCAGCTCGTACTGGCCGTGGATGTCGGACAGGGCGACGATGCGCTCGCTGGTCGGCGCGGCCGTGGCGGCTGCCGCTTCGGCCGGCGCGACGATGTCCAGCGCATGCGGATAGCCGCAGACCGCCGGGACCGGGGCATGCCCGTCGTTGCCGGCTGCGACCTCGCGCCGGATGACGGTGTCGTCGCAGACCCAGGCCGCCTGCAGTGCGCCGGACTGGCGGAACACGTACGGGCCGTCCGCTGCCACGGATGCCGGTCCGGCGGCGGGAAGCGCCGGGGATACGGCCAGGAGCAGCGCGGCCGGCAGCAGATCGCGCAGCAGCGTACGGAAACGGGAGAGAAGGCGACGGCGCATGCGGGCCTGGCTGGAAGCGGAACGTGGCCGTGGACCATACGGAGCGCGCGTCGTTGCTGACAAGCCGCGGACGCGATGCGTGAACCGGTCTGTGCGTCCTGCCGGGCGGGAACGCGTCGCAGCGCATCGATCACTGGCAGGGCACGCGCACCGCGACGATGGCGATCCACCTGCATGCGTTGCCTGCTGCAGAGTGCGGGGTGCCAAGCGCCTTCCGCCAGCGACAGGTCGGGATGAGCCTCCGTGCGGCGCCGCGTCGGCGCCGCACGGAATCCTGCCTGGCGCGATGCGCCGCGCCTGCCGCCGGAAGACGCCGGCGGCGGGCGCGCAGGCCGGGATCAGTCGGCCAGCACCAGGGTCACGTCGATGTTGCCGCGCGTGGCGTTGGAGTACGGGCAGACGATGTGGGCGGCATCCACCAGGGCCTGCAGCTGCTCGCGCGGCACGCCCGGGGCGGCGATGGTCAGCTCGGCCTGGATGCCGAAGCCGGTCGGGATCGGGCCGATGCCGACCTTGCCGGTGACGCGGGTGTCGGCGGGCAGGGCGACCTTCTCCTTGCCGGCGACGAACTTCAGCGCACCCAGGAAGCAGGCCGAGTAGCCGGCGGCGAACAGCTGCTCCGGGTTGGTGCCGTCGCCGCCTGCGCCGCCGAGCTCGCGCGGGGTGGACAGCTTGACGTCCAGGGCGCCGTCGGAGGACGCGGCCTGGCCTTCGCGGCCGCCGGTGGCAGAGGCGGTGGCGGTGTAGAGGATCTTCTCGATGGACATGGCAATGCTCCTTGGCTGTCGGTGGGCAGGACCGGTGTGGTCCGGTGAGAGGTACTTTGCCTGCATCGACGGTACGATTGGGTGCGCATCGTCCTGATAACTTGATCTGGAGTACGAGATGGTGGATCGCCTGGCCGTGCTGCTCGACCGCTTCCCGGTCAATGCCCGGATGTTCCATGCCGGCGCGCTGTGCGGGGTCACGACGCTGGCTGGCGACGACGACCTGGGGCAACTGCACCTGGTCCGGCGTGGCCCGCTGGAGGTGTCCCACGGCGACCGGACCCTGCGGATCGACGCGCCCAGCCTGCTGCTGTATCCGCGGCCCACCCCGCACCGCTTCGTCAGCGACCCGGTGCGGGGCGCGGACATGGCCTGCGCCAACCTGCGTTTCGAAGGCGGCGCACGCAATCCGGTCCGGGCCGCGTTGCCGGAGGTGGTGTGCCTGCCGCTCGAGGGCGTGCACGGCGCGGCCGAGGTGCTGGCACTGCTGTTCGAGGAGGCGTTCGGCCAGCGCTGCGGGCGCGCCGCCCTGGTCGACCGCCTGTTCGAGGTGGTGATGATCCAGGTGCTGCGCCAGCTGATGGAAACCGGCGGGCTGCGCGGCGGTCTGCTGGCCGGCCTGTCGCATCCGCGCCTGCGCAACGCGATCGTGGCGATGCACGAGGCGCCTGCCCGGGACTGGACGCTGGACGAACTTGCCGGCGTGGCCGGAATGTCGCGCAGCGTGTTCGCCGGCCAGTTCCGGGAGGCGATCGGCCTCACCCCCGGCCAGTACCTGCAGGGCTGGCGTGTCGGCCTGGCGCAGCAGGCGCTCAAGCGCGGTCGTCCACTGAAGGTGGTGGCCGGCGAGGTCGGCTATGGCAGCGAGGCGGCGTTGTCGCGCGCGTTCAAGGCCCATGTCGGGCTGTCGCCGCGTGCCTGGCGGCTGCAGGACGGCAAGGACTGAGCCGCGCGCACGACACGATGCGCGGCTCGTCCGTCCGCGGCGCCCGGCTGGGCATGACGCGGGAGCGGTCGCAGCCGTGCACGCGCAGGCTGCAGCGCGGCGATCGCGGCATGGCACCGCGTGTCAGCGCGCCGGGCGTGCCGGACGATGCAGTGGCGAAGCCTGCGTGGGCGATGCCACGCGGACGGCCCGTGCCGCGCGGGCCGGAGATGACGTCGGCGAAGTGAACGGATCCCCGTCGGGTACCTGCGACCCGCCGGGCCGGTCTTGGCGGCCATGCCGGCATCGCCGAGACTGGCCGCATGCGCGATGAAACGTCCCAGCGGGTCCTGCTCGTCCACGGCATCTGGAATGCGAAGTCCTGGCTGTCGCCGCTGGCGCGGCGGCTGCGGCAGCACGGATTCGAGGTCGATACGTTCGGCTACGCCAGCATCCTCGGCGGCACCGAACCGGCGATCGCCGCGCTGACCCGGCGCCTGCGCGACGGGCCGCCGGTGCATCTGGTCGGGCACAGCCTGGGCGGCCTGGTCGGGCTGGAAACGCTGCGCCGCACACCGGGCTTGCCGGTGCGGCGTCTGGTCTGCCTGGGCTCGCCGCTGCGCGGCAGCCTGGCCGCGCGTGCGCTCGGCCGGCGCGGCTGGTCGGCGGCGATGCTCGGACGCAGCGGCACCCTGCTGCAGTCCGGCTGCGCGGCGTGGGAAGGCGGGGTGGAGGTGGGCATGGTCGCCGGCGACGTACCGCGCGGCCTCGGCCGGCTGCTGGCGCGCTTCGACGGCCCGTCCGACGGCACGGTCGGGGTCGAGGAAACCCGGCTGCCGGGGCTGGCCGCGCACTGCACCGTCCATTCCAGCCATACCGGCCTGGTGTTCTCGGCCGACGCGGCCCGCCAGGCGGCGGCCTTCCTGCGCACCGGCACGTTCCTGCCCTGACCTGATCCAGATCGGCAGCCGGCGCCGCGCGGCCCGGTATAATCGCCGGCCTCATTCGCAGCTCAACGTGACGCACCATGGGTAGAGGCCCGTCGATCGAAGCCCGCAAGAACGCCACCGATGCCAAGCGCGGGAAGATCTTCACCAAGCTGATCCGCGAGATCGGCGTGGCGGCGCGCGCCGGTGGCGGCGATGCGGCCAACAACCCGCGCCTGCGTGCGGCGATGGACAAGGCGCTGACCGCCAACATGTCCAAGGACGTGATCGAGCGCGCCATCAAGAAGGCCACCGGCGAGCTGGAAGGCGTCGAGTACGAGGAGATCCGCTACGAGGGCTATGCGCCCGGCGGCGTCGCGGTGATCGTCGACTGCCTGACCGACAACCGCGTGCGCACCGTGGCCGACGTGCGTCATGCCTTCAGCAAGTGCGGCGGCAACATGGGCACCGAAGGCTCGGTGGCCTTCATGTTCAAGCGGCTGGGCGTGCTCAGCTACGCGGCCGGTGCCGACGAGGATGCGGTGACCGAGGCGGCGATCGAGGCCGGTGCCGACGACGTGGCCGTCTACGACGACGGCGCGATCGACGTGCTGACCGCGCCCGAGCAGTACCAGGCGGTCAAGGACGCGATGGAAGCCGCCGGCCTGGTGCCCGACCTGGCCGAGATCAGCTTCCGTGCCGACAACGACATCGCCGTCGCCGGCGAGACCGCGCAGCAGGTGACCAAACTGCTGGGCATGCTCGAGGACCTGGACGACGTCCAGAACGTCTACTCCAACGCCGACCTCGGCGAGGACGGCTGAGCGCGCGAGCGCCGGCTGCAGCATGATGCCCGCTGGAACCCGGCACGGAGTGCGTGGATGAACGTGGGACGCGTGCCCGTCGTCGTGCGTGGCGAGACCGTGCGGATCCTGGGCATCGATCCGGGCTCGCAGCGCACCGGAGTGGGCATCATCGATGTCCTGCCCGACGGACGCGCGCGGCACGTGCATCACCAGCCGCTGGTGCTGCTGGGCGAGGGCGACTTCGCCGACCGCCTCAAGCGGCTGCTGCACGGGCTGGGCGCGCTGATCGAGGAACACCGGCCGCAGGAAGTCGCCATCGAGCAGGTGTTCGTCGGCAAGAGCGCGCCGTCCGCGCTGAAGCTGGGCCAGGCCCGCGGCGCGGCGATCAGCGCGGTGGTGCTGCGCGACCTGCCGGTGGCCGAGTACGCGGCGAGCGAGGTCAAGCTGGCCGTGGTCGGACGCGGTTCGGCCGAGAAGCAGCAGGTGCAGCACATGGTCGGGATGATGCTCGGCCTCAGTGGCAAGCTGCAGGCCGATGCCGCCGATGCGCTGGCCGTGGCCCTGACCCATGCGCATGTGCGCGCCACGGCGCGCCGGCTGGGCGTCAGCGCCGCGATGGCCTGGAGCCGCAAGTGAGCACGGCCTCGCACCGCGGTGAGGGACGGGTGGGCCGCGTTGTGGTTCGGCGCGCTGCCCGGTTCCCGTTCGTCGTTTCCCATTTCCGCGCCCGGAGGGTGCACCCATGATCGGACGCCTGCGTGGTCTCCTGGCGATGAAGCAGCCGCCGTGGCTGGTGGTCGACGTCAATGGCGTCGGCTATGAGCTGGAGGCGCCGATGAGCACCTTCTACGACCTGCCCGAGCTCGGCCGCGAGGTCAGCCTGTTCGTGCATTACGCGCAGAAGGAGGACAGCGTCTCGCTGTACGGCTTCCTGCGCGAGTCCGAGCGGCGCCTGTTCCGCGACGTGCAGAAGGTCAGCGGCATCGGCGCGAAGATCGCGCTGGCGGTGCTGTCCGGGGTCAGCGTCGAGGAGTTCGCGCGGCTGGTGCAGACCGGCGACGTGACCGCGCTGACCCGGATCCCCGGGATCGGCAAGAAGACCGCCGAGCGCATGGTGGTCGAACTGCGCGACCGCGCGGCCGACCTGGCCGGCGCCGGCGCGACCGGGATCAGCGCCGCGCCGGGCGATCCGCTGGGCGATGCCACCACCGCGCTGCAGCAGCTGGGCTACAAGCCGGCCGAGGCCGCGAAGATGGCCCGCGACGCGATGGCCGCCGGCGACGACACCGCCACCATCATCCGCAAGGCGCTGCAGTCCGCGCTGCGCTGACGCCGGCTCCACACCCACCCCTCCAGGCTGCCCCCACATGGCCACCCCGCATTCCCCGACGCCGGCTTCCGGCGCGCACGGTCCGTCCTCCCATGGCAGCGGCGCCGGGCACCTCGCGCTGGTGGTGGGGGCGATCGGCGTGGTCTTCGGCGACATCGGCACCAGTCCGCTGTACACGCTGAAGGAGGCGTTCTCGCCGCATTACGGCCTGGACAGCGACCACGACACGGTGCTGGGCGTGCTGTCGCTGGCGTTCTGGGCGCTGATGATCGTGGTCACGCTGAAGTACGTGACCATCATCATGCGCGCCGACAACGAGGGTGAGGGCGGGATCATGGCGCTGATGGCGCTGGCCCAGCGCACCCTGAAGAACGGGTCGCGCTCGGCCTACGTGGTCGGCATCCTCGGCATCTTCGGCGCCTCGCTGTTCTTCGGCGACGGCGTGATCACCCCGGCGATCTCGGTGCTCGGCGCGATCGAGGGCCTGGAGATCGCCGCCCCCGGGCTGCACAACTTCATCGTGCCGATCACCCTGGTGGTGCTGGCGATCGTGTTCGCCGCGCAGCGCTTCGGCACCGAGAAGGTCGGCAAGGTGTTCGGCCCGATCACCTGCCTGTGGTTCCTGGCGCTGGCGGCGATCGGCATCTGGAACATCGTGCAGGCGCCGGAGGTGCTGAAGGCCTTCAACCCGTGGTGGGCCGCGCTGTTCTTCATGGAGCACAGCTGGCACGGGGTGTTCATCCTCGGCGCGGTGGTGCTGGCGGTGACCGGCGGCGAAGCGCTGTACGCGGACATGGGCCACTTCGGCGCGCCGCCGATCCGCCATGCCTGGTACTTCTTCGTGCTGCCGTGCCTGGTGCTCAACTACCTGGGGCAGGGCGCGCTGGTGCTCGAGCATCCGGAGCTGGTCAAGAACCCGTTCTACGAATCGGTGCCCGGCTGGGCGCTGTACCCGATGATCATCCTGGCCACGCTGGCGGCGGTGATCGCCTCGCAGGCGGTGATCACCGGCGCGTTCTCGGTCTCGCGTGCGGCGATGCAGCTGGGCTACATCCCGCGCATGCGGATCAAGCACACCTCGCGCGACACCATCGGCCAGATCTACATCCCCGGCATCAACTGGCTGCTGGCGGTGATGGTGATCGGCCTGGTGCTGACCTTCCGCAGCTCCAGCAACCTGGCCGTGGCCTACGGCATCTCGGTGTCGGCGACGATGCTGATCGACACCCTGCTGCTGGCGCTGGTCGCGCGCGCGCTGTGGCCGAAGTCGCGCGGGCTGATCCTGCCCCTGTGCGTGGTGTTCTTCGTCATCGATCTGGGCTTCGTCGTCGCCAACGGCGCCAAGCTGCTGCAGGGCGCCTGGTTCCCGGTGGTGCTGGGCATCGTGCTGTTCACCCTGATGCGCACCTGGCGCCGCGGTCGCGAGCTGCTGCGCGAGGAGATCCGCAAGGACGGCATCCGCGTCGACACCTTCCTGCCGGGTCTGATGCTGGCACCGCCGGCGCGCGTGCCCGGCACGGCGGTGTTCCTGACCGCCGACACCACGGTGGTGCCGCACGCGCTGCTGCACAACCTCAAGCACAACAAGGTGCTGCACGAGCAGAACGTGTTCCTGACCGTGGAGACGCTGCCGGTGCCGCATGCGCCGGCCGACAAGCGCCTGCAGCTGGACGAGATCGGCGACGACTTCTACCGGATCATCGTGCGCTTCGGTTTCATGGAAACGCCCGACGTGCCGCTGGCGATGATGCGCGCCTGCGACCAGGGCGGCGTGTCGTTCGATCCGATGGACACACGTACTTCGCCAGCCGCGAGACCATCGTCGCCAACGCCCGGCGCGGCATGCCGATCTGGCGCGACAAGCTGTTCGCGGTGATGCATCGCAATGCGGCGCCGGCGACCGGTTTCTTCCGGATCCCCGGCAACCGCCTGGTGGAGCTGGGTTCGCAGGTGGAAATCTGAGGTCCGGGCCGCCGCCGGTGCCGGCGATGCGCCTGCCGGCGCTGGACGTGCTGCGCGGCATCGCGATCCTCGGCACGCTGGGGACCAACATCTGGATCTTCATGTATCCCGGTGGCCTGCTGCAGTACATCCACGATGGCTGGGGTGGGGCGGCACAGGCCGGCTGGGGCGTGCTGGCGCTGCAGCAGCTCACCCAGGGCAAGTTCCTCGGCCTGCTGGCGATCCTGTTCGGCATCGGCATCGCGCTCCAGCAGCGCACCGCGCTGGCGGCGGGCCGGCGCTGGCCTGGCGGCTATCCGCTGCGGGCCGCGCTGCTGTTCGTCGATGGCGTGCTGCACTACCTGTTCGTGGTCGAGTTCGACGTGCTGATGGGCTATGCGCTGACCTCGATCGTGGTCGCGGCGATCCTGTGCTGCGGTGCGCGTGGACGCATGGCCTGGCTGGTCGCGGCCGCGCTTGCGCATCTGGCGCTGCTGGCGCTGGCGGTGCTCGCCACGGCGTTCGACCCGACGGCTGGCGGCGGTGGCCCGGCTGCGGTCGCGCAGGTCGCTACCGCCGGCTGGTGGGACATGGTCGGGCTGCGGATCGAGCACGTGGTGCTGTTCCGCATCGAGATGCTGTTCATCGGCGCGCTGAGCGTCGCCCTGTTCCTGGCCGGTGCACTGCTGCTCGACGCCGGCGTGTTCGATGCGCGTGGCGCGCGCCTGCGGCGCGTGCTGATGATCGTCGGCCTCGGGATCGCCTGGCCGCTGGACATGGCCTGCGGTGTGTTCGGCGGCGACGCGGGCATCCTCGCGGCGCGCTACGGCAGTGCGCCGGTGGTCGCGCTGGGCCTGCTGGCGCTGGTGGCCGAATGCTACGTGCGGCGCCCGCGATCCGGGTCCGTCGGCCGGCGACTGTCCGAGGTCGGCCGGGTCGCGCTGAGCGGTTACGTGCTGCAGAACCTGATCGCATCGGCGCTGTGCTACGACTGGGGTCTGGGACTGGCCCGCTCGGTCGATGCCGCCTGGCGTACGCCGGCGACCGTGGCGATTTATCTGTGCGTCGCGGCCTGCGTCCTGCTCTTCGCCCATCTGTGGCTGCGGCGCTTCGCGCGTGGTCCGCTGGAGTGGATCTGGCACGCGCTGTACCGGCGCCTGTCCTCCGTGTGAAAAGCGTCGTGCATGCAGGCTGGCGATAATGCCCGCATGGTCGATCACCGTCGGCATCCCGCCGCCGGTCCACATCGCGTGAGGCGTGCTACGGGCAGGCCGCTGGACTGCGCAGCGACGGGCGCGCGCGCATCGGCCCGCCGCCACGCCGGTCGTCGGCGATCCGCGTCCCAGCCTGCCGGTGCGTCGCGGTGCCGACGTACCCGCCGCACGGCGGGCCAGGCGATCGGTCCCACGTCGTAGTACAGAGAGGCATTCGGGCATGGCTGGACTGGAATGGAAACTCTATGGACGTGCCCCGACGCTGGACACGTTCTGGGACGAGCGGCTCAACCTGGCCCGGCACCCGGCCGATGCCGCCGCGATCGCGGCAGCCGAGGCCAGGCTCGGCGTGCGCCTGCCGGACTGGCTGCGCACGCTCTACGCGCGCTACGACGGCGGCGCGGTGCGGATGGCGCGCTGCGCGTCGCCGGAGCATCCGGGCGACTGGCTGAAGGCATGGTGGCTGCTGCCGCGGGCACGGTTGCTGGGCACGGCCGACCTGTTCTCCTTCGCGCAGGTGCGTGCACGCGAGGATTTTCGTGATGACGCCTACGCAGGGCTGGCCGCAGATGGCGACGACAGCCGCCTGGTCGTGATCGCCACGGACGACCGCGTGCCCGGGCGCGCGCTGTGCCTGGACTACGTGGCATCCGCGGATGTGCCGACCCTGGTCTACGTCGATGCCGGCAGCAACCGCCGGTTGCTGGTGTTCGCCGACATCGACGCGCTGCTGGCGGCGCTGGTCGACGTGCAGTACTGGTCGCCTGCGCTGCAGGCCCGGCATGACGACGACGCACGCATCCGCTGGCTTCCCGAGCCGCCCTCGCTGCAGAACTTCTGGATGCCGGGCGAGGAGGGCGATGCCGCCGTCGCAGCGGCCAGCGATGCGCTGATCGCAGCCGCCGAGGCGCGTCTGGGCGTGACCCTGCCTGCGCTGCTCAAGCGCCTGTACCGGGAGCGCAACGGCGGCGATACGGCCTGGTGCTGGGTGCCGCGGGTCCGGTTCCCGTCGGACCGCTATGTCGACTGGGAATGCGTGCTGATCGACGGCTGGCTGGTGTCGCTGGATGCGATCGGCAGCGTCGCCGATTTCGCACGCGCCTTCGAGGACGAGGACGACTTCGCCGCCGCCGCGCAGCTGCATGCCGGCCTGGACCAGGTCGTCGTGCTGTCCTCGCACAACGTGGACTGCCTGCTGTGCCTGGACTACCGCGCGCGCGGCCCGCACGCCGAGCCCGAGGTGGTCTTCTTCGAACGCTGGGAAGGCCTGGTGCCTGAGTGGCGCGCGCCGGATTTCGACACCTTCTTCGCCGAGCTGCGCCGGGCCGGGATGGAACCGGGCTAGGCGGGCAACGCCGGGGGCGCATCGCACACCGCCGCCTGGCAGCGCCACGTGGCGCAGGGATCGGCGGGGCAGCGGCTCGTTCCATCTGGCAGGCACCGGAAGATCGGCGTGATCCATTGCTGCAGAGGGGTACAGCGACGCCACGCGCGGCATGGCCCGCGCGTGCACGCGGTCGCGCCTGTCCTCCCCGCACGACTTGGCGTGATGCAGCAGCGATCCCCCGTGCCGGCGGAACATCGGAAAAAATCGACGCTGTGCCGCTCCGACACGGCATGCGAAGATGACGGCATGAACGACCCACGCATCGTCGGTGGCGGCGCGAGCCGAGAAGACGAGGCCGCCGACGCCTCGATCCGTCCCCAGCGCCTGGCCGACTACCTCGGCCAGCAGCCGGTGCGCGAGCAGATGGACATCTACATCCAGGCCGCGAAGGCGCGTGGCGAGGCGATGGACCATGTGCTGATCTTCGGCCCGCCCGGGCTGGGCAAGACCACGCTCAGCCACGTGATCGCCAACGAGCTGGGCGTCAGCCTGCGCACGACCTCGGGCCCGGTGATCGAGAAGGCCGGCGACCTCGCCGCGCTGCTGACCAACCTGCAGCCGCACGACGTGCTCTTCATCGACGAGATCCACCGCATGTCGCCGGTGGTCGAGGAAGTGCTGTACCCGGCGATGGAGGATTTCCAGATCGACATCATGATCGGCGAGGGCCCCGCTGCGCGCTCGATCAAGCTCGACCTGCCGCCGTTCACCCTGATCGGTGCGACCACCCGCGCCGGCCTGCTGACCGCGCCGCTGCGCGACCGCTTCGGCATCGTCCAGCGGCTGGAGTTCTACAGCGCCGAGGAACTGACCCGGATCGTGCGCCGCTCGGCGCAGATCCTCGGCATCGCCTGCGAGGCCGAAGGCGCCGGCGAGATCGCGCGGCGTTCGCGCGGCACGCCGCGCATCGCCAACCGCCTGCTGCGGCGGGTGCGCGACTATGCCCAGGTCAAGGCCGGCGGGCACATCGATGCGGCGGTGGCCGATGCGGCGATGAAGATGCTCAAGGTCGATCCGGAAGGTTTCGACGAGCTGGACCGTCGCATGCTGCGCACGATCATCGACCACTTCGATGGCGGTCCGGTCGGCGTCGAGTCGCTGGCCGCCTCGCTGTCGGAGGAGCGCGGCACGCTCGAGGACGTGATCGAGCCCTACCTGATCCAGCAGGGATTCCTGGTGCGCAGCGCGCGCGGTCGCATGGCCACGCAGAAGGCCTACCAGCATCTGGGTCTGAAAGCGCCATCGCGCCAGGCCGGCGACCTGTTCTGACGCTGGTGCGACCGCGAGTCCGCGGGTCTGGCAACGGCGGGTGCCCCGCGGCCTGATGATGCGACGCCGCTGATGCCGGTCGCGGGCACACCCGCTCCGGCCGGGTGGACGGTGTCGACGTCCGTGGGCGCGCGCCGGCTTTCCGCAGACATCCGTCCTGGCGGCGCCCTTCACGCCCGATGGTGCCTGGAGAAAGCGGGACGTACGGCGGTCGTACCCCGCGGGCGTCTCTGCACATGACGGATGTGCCTGTCGGCGGATGCAGACGGATTTTCGCTGCCGCATGCGCCCGTCTCGATGGGCCATCCGTGGACGACGAGGGCTACGCCCGGGGGTGCGGCTAACGTGCAGCGCGTCCCGCTGCCATGCGGGCGCAGGTGGCGACGGCCGCTTCGAGGCTGGACGGATCGGCCAGACCCTGGCCGGCCAGATCCAGCGCAGTGCCATGGTCGACCGCCACGCGCGGGTAGGGCAGGCCCAGGGTCAGGTTCACCGCACGCTCGAAGCCGCTGTACTTGAGCACCGGCAGCCCCTGGTCGTGGTACATCGCCAGGACCGCATCGAATCCACGCAGCTTCTGCGGCAGGAAGGCGGTGTCGGCCGGCAGCGGACCAGCCAGGCGCATGCCGTCCGCGCGCAGCGCGTCCAGCACCGGACCGATCACGTCCAGTTCCTCGCGCCCCAGGTGGCCGTCCTCGCCGGCGTGCGGGTTCAGGCCGAGCACGGCGATCAGGGGCTGGGCGATGCCGAAATCCTCGCGCAGCGCCTTCCAGGTGATCTGCAGGCAGCGTTGCAGCAGCGGCGCATCGATCGCATCGGCGACCGCGCGCAGCGGCAGGTGGGTGGTGGCCAGGGCGACGCGGACGATGTCGTTGGCCAGCATCATCACCACGTCGCAGCCGGCATGCTCGGCCAGCAGCTCCGTGGTGCCGGTGTAGGCGATGCCGCCATCGTTGATCGTCGCCTTGTGCACCGGGCCGGTGACCATGCCGGCGAACTCGCCGGACAGGCAGGCCGCGGCCGCGCCGAGCAACGCGCCGGTCACCGCACCGGCGTTGCGCGGGTCGGGTCGGCCGAAGGCGACGGCATTGTCGTTGGGGAACATCCGCAACGGCAGATCGCCCGGCTGGCGGGCGATCTGGTCTTCATGCAGCAGGGTGAGCGGCAGCCCGAGCGCGTCGGCTGCGGACTGCAGGGTCAGCGGATCGCCGAAGGCGACCAGGTGACAGTCCTCGCGCAGCGCCTGCGCGAGGCGCACGCAGAGTTCGGGGCCGACCCCGGCCGGTTCGCCTGGAACCAGCGCGAGGCGCGGCGGCATCTCAGCCGCCGCTGGCCGGCGTGGCCTGCTCGGTGGTGTTGCCGTCCACGTCCTCGCCACGATCGCCGGTGCGGAAGACGACGTAGGCTTCGCCACGCATTTCCTGCAGGTAGCGGTCGTACTCTTCTTCCATCTTGCGCCGGCCGATGGTGTCCCGGACCTGGGCGCGCTGGTTGGCGTCGGTGACGTCGGTTTCGCGCTGGGCCACACGCTGGATCACGTGCCAGCCGGCGTCGGAACGGAACGGCTGCGAGATGCCGCCATCGTTCAGCGCGGTGACCTGCTGGCCGAAATCCGGACCGTAGGCATCGGCCGGGAACCAGCCCAGATCGCCGCCCTGGCCGCGCGAGCTGGTGTCTTCGGAAGATTCGCGGGCGACTTCCTGGAAGTCGGCGCCGCCGACCACGCGGGCGCGCAGCGTTTCGATCTTGGCGCGCGCCGCCGCTTCGTCCTGGCGGTCGTTGATGCGGACCAGGATGTGGCGGACGTGGTACTCGGACAGGGTACGGGCGGGACCGGCGTCGGCCGCGTCGCGGGTCCCGACCAGCTTCAGCAGCTGGAACCCGCTGGGGCCGCGGATCGGGCCGATGACCTCGCCGTTCGGCATGCCGGAGATCACCTGGGCAAAGGCCGAGGGGATCTCGTCCAGGCTGCGCCAGCCCAGATCGCCGCCTTCCAGCGCGTTGGGGCTGTCCGAATAGCGGACCGCAGCGGCCTGGAAATCCAGCTCGCCCTTGTCGATCACGCTCTTGATGCCGTCGATCTTGCGCTGGCCGGTGGCGATCTGGTCGGCGGTGGCGCCTTCCGGCAGCGCGACCAGGATGTGCGCCAGGTGGTACTGCTTGCCGCCGGCGGCCTGCTGCGCGAGCGCGGCATCGACCTCGCCCTCGCTGACATTGACCCGGTTGGCGTGGCTCTGGCGCAGGCGCTGGACGGTGATCTCGTCGCGGATCGAATGGCGGAATTCCTCCATCGACAGGCCGTCCTGGGCCAGGCGCTGGCGAAGACCGTCGACGCTCAGCCCGTTCTGCTGCGCGATGCCGGCGATGGCCTGGTTGATCTCCTGGTCGCCGATGCGGATGCCGTTGCCCTGGGCCTTGGCGACCTGCAGCTTGACCAGCACCAGGCGCTCGAGCACCTGACGCTCCAGCACCGCCTGCGGCGGCAGCTGGTTCTCGCGGCCGGCGTACTGGGAGACCACGTTGCGGACCGCCAGATCCAGCTCGCTCTGCAGCACGACGTCCTCGTCGACGATCGCGGCGATGCGCTCGATCGGCTGCAGCTGCTGGGCAGGAGAGGCGAACGGGAGGGACAGCAGCGCGGACGCCGCCAGAAGGATCGCAGGAAGGCGTTGGCTCATGGAATCAGGTTCGGATCGTAATCGTCCGCAGACGGCGTGGTGTTGCTGGGCGGGACCAGATAGAGGTCGTCGCGGTGGTAACCGAGGATAGCACGGCGCAAAGTACGCTCCGTGTCCTGGCCGGCCGACCCTAGGCCCTTCAGAACGAACTCGACCTGAATGGCGTTGTCCATCTGTCCTTCCGTATCGCGGATGTAGCGACGGGCCATCGCGCGGACCGCCAGGCAGCAGCTGTCCCACTGCACGCCGGCGATCGCTTCCAGCAGCTTGTCTTTTTCGATCGAGTGGTAATAGCGGCCCACGATGCTCCAGGTCTGGTTGATCGGGTACAGGAACGAGAAGTCGGCCTGTTCGAGCAGGTCGCGCCGGTAGCGGTAGGCGATGTTGACCACGCCGTCCTGCGGCATCAGGTAGCGGGCGCGGATGCTGGCCAGGTCCTCGCGCCGGAACTTCGGGTCCCACTGGTAGGACGCGCCCAGCGTCCAGCGGTCGTTGATCACGTAGTTGCCGTCGGCGACCCAGGCCGACTTGCCTTTCTCGACCGGCGTTTCACCCGGCGCGACCACCCGCGAGTCCTCGAAGTAGCGGATCTGGCCGATGCTGGCCGACAGCTTCTCGCGGCCGTCGGCCTGGCGGATCAGGCGGGTGCTCAGCGCCAGGGTCAGCTGGTTGGCATCGGTCTGGCGGTCGGCACCGGAATAGCGGTTGTCGCGGAACAGCTGGCCCCAGCTGAAAGTGAAGGGACGGGTGTCGAACAGCGGCAGGTGGTCCTGATCGCGGTAGGGTGCGTTGAGGTAGAACAGGCGCGGTTCGAGCGTATGCAGGTAGGCCTGGTCGCCGATCTCGGTCTCGCGGTCGAAGTACACGCCTGCATCGAACGAGGTCACCGGCAGGCTGCGGGTCGGCGACCTGTCGCCAGCGTACGGCTGGACCAGGTCGTTCTCGAGCCGGTAGGCGGTATAGCGCCAGGCCAGGGTCGGTGTCAGGTACCAGGCCGGACCTCCCAGGCGCATCGAGACGTAGGGTTTGAGGTCGAGACGGCTGCCGCCGGCTTTCTTCGTGTGGGTGAAGTGCACGGCCTCCGCCCACAGGCCCGCGTCGAACCACTGGCCCAGCGGCTGTTCCCAGTTCAGGTAGACGCGCGGCAGGCGGCTGTACGGCAGGTTGGCGTCGGTCAGCGTGTAGTCGGTGAGCTGGAAGTGCTCGGCCATCGCGCCGGCATTCCAGTGCTGACCGGTGCCGAACACGCCGGCCGTGCTCTGCAGGTAGGACATCGCCGACACGCCTGACAGGCGATTGCTGAAATCCTCGACGAAGCGGTCGTCGCTGACCCAGCCCAGGTTCGCGCGCGCCTGCCAGTGGCTGTCGATGTTGTGGTAGCCGTTGAACAGGAACCGGCCACGGTCCTTGCCCTCGCGCAGGTCGTCGTTGGGCAGCCAGCCGACATCGACCTGGCCGCGACCGCCCTCGTACAGGTAGCGGAACTCGGTATCGAGCATCACGCCGCGCTTGGTCATGATCCGCGGCTCGAGGGTCATGTCGTAGTTCGGCGCCAGATTCAGGTAGATCGGCTGGCGGTAATCGAAGCCGTTGCGCCCGGACATGCTGACCGACGGGTACAGCAGGCCGGTCTGGCGGCGGTCGTCGACCGGGAACTTGAACCACGGCACGTACAGCACCGGGAAGCGGCCCAGCCGCAGTACCGCGTTGCGGGCCACGCCGAAGCCGTCGTCGCTGTCCACGTCGATCCGCTGCGCACGCAGCTCCCAGGCCTTCTGCGACGGGTCGCAGGTGGTGTAGGTCGAGTGCTGCATCTGGCCCAGCGGCCCGTCCAGCCTGATCGAGTCGGCGCCGCCGTTGCCGCGCCGGTCGACCAGCTGGTACTGGATGTTGGTGATCGTATGGGTATCCGCTTCCTGGTTGCCTTCGGCGCGCTCGGCGACGATGCGCAGGCCCGAATCCTGGTAGCGGACGTTGCCCTCGGCCACGTAGTTGCCGGTCTCGGTATCGAAGCGCAGTTCGTCGGTGCCGAGGAACTGGTCGCCGCGGACCAGGGCGACGTTGCCGCTGTACTCGGGGTTGGTCTCGGTGCCGACCAGCTGATCGCCTTCGATGTCGGTCGGCTGGGTGGTGCGGTCCGGGGCGCCGGGCGCGGCGCTGGGCGGGGCGCCGTCGAAGGCCGGGAGCGCGTCGCCGACGGGGCACAGGCCCCAGTTCAGCGGTTTTTCGTCGGCCATGGCCGGCAGGCACACGGCAATGGCCAGCGACAGGGGAAGCAGGCGCAGGGGAGCACGCACGTTGGGAGACATCCGGGTCAAAAACGTCCGTAGCTTGCCGGATCAAGGTGCATGCGGGCAATGAAAGCCGCCGATCCGTTCACCCGGCCTTGGGCCGGCGGGGCGTGACGCCAGCACAGGCCGTGCTCAGCGGCGCAGGACCCCGACATGGGCGACGCTGCATTCGGCCAGCGCATCGAGGTTGTAGCCGCCCTCGAGCATGGACAGCAGGCGGCCGGATGCATGGCGCAGGGCGATGGCGCGCAGCTCGGTGGTCAGCCAGGCGAAGTCGTCGGCGTCCAGCATCAGGTCGGCCAGCGGGTCGGACAGGTGCGCATCGAAGCCGGCCGAGACCAGCACCAGCTGCGGCCGGAAGGCGTCCAGCTCGGGCAGCAGGTCGTCCAGCCAGGTATTGCGGAACCGGAACCCGCCGCTGCCGGGCGGCAGCAGGGCGTTGTGGATGTTGCCCACCCCGTGCTCGTGCAGGCTGCCGGTATGCGGATACAGCCCGGACTGGTGGCTGCTGAAGTACGCCACCCTGGGGTCGCGCTGGAAGATGGCTTGGGTGCCGTTGCCATGGTGGACGTCGAAATCCACGATCGCCACCCGTTCCAGGCCATGCCGGTCGCGGGCATGGGCCGCGGCGACCGCAATGTTGTTGAACAGGCAGAAGCCCATCGCCGTGTCCGGCGTGGCGTGGTGGCCGGGCGGGCGCACCGCGCAGAACGCGGTCTCGTCCTCACCAGCCATCAGTGCGTCGACCGCGGCCAGCCCGGCCCCGGCCGCCCGCAGCGCGGCCTGGCCGGAGCCCGGACCGATCGCGGTGTCCTGGTCGAGCTGGCGCAGCACGCCGCCGTCCGGGGCCAGCACCTCGTCGAGCAGGCCGGCGGTATGCACCCGCAGCAGGTCGCCGCGCGGCGCCAGCGGCGCCTCGCGCCAGCCCAGGTCGCCATAGGCGTCACGCAGCGCATCGAGCACCGCACGCAGACGTGCGGGACGTTCGGCGTGCTGGTTGCCGGGGTCGTGGACCAGGCAGGCAGGGTGTGTATAGGCGAGCATGGCGCGGAGCGTGGGCGCGGGGAGTGTCCGCCACGCTAGCGCGCCGGCGGATCGGGCGCCATCGGCATTTGGTCTGGGCCGCTGCGCGAGACGAGGCCGATGCCGGCTGGCAGCTGGCAGCTGTTGGGCGGTGTTTGTGGGGACGTACTCGCGGAAGGCGGCTGCGGACGATGCGGCTCAGCGTGCCGGTTCGGGCAATGAGGTGGGTGCGGACTCCCGCGCCGGCGGCGCCTGCCGAGCGTCCGTGCGCTGCCCTTCATCGCGCTGCAGCTGCTCCTGTCCGGCCCGCAGCCAGGCCTGTCCGGCCCGCAGCCAGGCCTGTCCGGCCTCGCTGTCCAGATGCTTCGCGGTGACCTGCCTGATCGCCGCATCGTCGCCCTGCATCGCCGCATGCAGCAGCCGTTCGACCAGGGCGGTGTTGTCCAGCACCTCGGTCGGGCCAACCGGCCGCCACTCCAGCCGTGCGGCCATCGCCTCGTTGCGCGGCATCGCATCGCGGCAGTCGAGTCTGCACAGCGCCGGCGGCGCCAGCTCTTCTACGCGTCCACGCGTCTGCTCCTGGTCGTAGACGTTGGTGCGGTAGAAGAACCGATGATCCTCGGAGCGATGGTTCACGAACAGAGCGGGATCGGTCGGCACCTCGCGCTCCTTCAGGAAATCCTCGCCGCTGAGGGAGTTGATGTAGCGGATCATCAGGTTGCCGCTGAGGATCGCCACGCCATTCTGCGAATAGCCGCCACCGATGCCGCTGTGGACGCCACCGACGCCGACGTTCAATGCGCGTCCATCCGCGGACAGTCCCGGGTCGGCGATCGGGGTGCTCTGGAACAGGTTGCGACGTTCGTCGTTGGCGGTGATCTGGAAGGCGGACATCACGGATGAGGCGAGGCGCCGGTCATGGTCACGGGGCGCACCGGTGCCGACCGGGTCGAACAGGCCCGCCGCCTGGATCACCGTGCCCGGTTCGCGCAGCGGTGGCTGGGTGAACGTGATCGGCGGTTCGACCAGGCCGTTGCGGTCGCGGTTGACCTTCGCTCCCTCAGGGTTCTGGATGCCCCGCTCCTCGACCATGCGGGTGAAGCCGGCGGCCTGTTCCGCACCGCGGCTGAAGCCGATCGCGGCCAGGCGGATGTCGGCGTCGGGGTTATCCCGGATCCAGCGACTGGCCTGAGTCACGAACTGGAGGTACATCTCTTCCACGCGCGCCTCGTACGAGCGGCCGGAGACCAGGTCACGGACTCCAGCGAGGCCGCCCTGGGTGCCGGGGCCTTCGACATACCCTCCTCCGATGTGATCGATACCCTTTTTGCTCAGGTCTTCGATCTGTTGATAGATCTGAGCGACGTTCGTGTGATTCTCGGGCGCATCCCGGTACATGCTGTTGCCTGTGCCATCGAACGCGGCCACGAACAGTCGCTCATCCGGGCGGGAACTGTCGACGAGGACCGGGGTATGGAACGCAGCGAGCTGCTCACTCGCTCGTGTATACGTGGCCTGCTGCTCGGCAGTGAACGGGTCGGTCGCTACGCCATCGGGATGCTTTCCACTGCCCATCTTCCACCTCCATGTCGGTGCGCTCAGTACGTCTGGCTCCAAGCCAGAATGAGGTCGTCACGATGGCTGCTATGAGGATTCCCGGGAATCTGCGCTTCCTTCGTCGGGATGAATGCACGCATATAGACATTGATGGTGCGGTCGTTGACCTCCAGCACGATGCCAGGGTTGAGGATCGATACACCCTCCGGAATGTCCTCGCGCGGAACCCTGTGCAGGATCAGGCGGTCCTTGAAGATCGCGCCGATGTCGACTTCGGCCTCGTGCTGCACGCCGTCACGCGAGCGCCAGCGGACCGTGGCGGGTGGCGGAAATTCAAGGATGCCGAGATAACCTGCGTCAAGATTTCCGGGGTATTTCGCTCCTATCGATTCGGACGAAATCTGCAGCTCGTCATCCGGTTCGGACCTGGAGTAGCCTCCGTAGCGGATCGTGCATCCATACGTCGAATAACAGAACGCCCCGAAGTTGTGCTGCACGAACTTCAATGGCCAGTCTGCCACCGTATTGTCGGCCGGTCGCGAGCGGCCGGCCGCTGGATCCTGTGTGGTCGTCGCCATCCCTTGGCACCCCGTCATCGAAATCGCGGTGGCCACCGTGGCCACCATCCATCTGCTCAGCCCTGCGCGTGCTGTCGGGCGTCGTCGATCATCCATATCGATTGTCCTCACCGTGCCGGGCCACCCTACATCGGAGGACGAGCTGAGGTGTGAATGTCGATTGGATGGTGTGAAATCAGTGCGTTCTGCTCCAGGCCAGAATCAGATCTCTACGGTAATTGCTGTGCGGATTTCCTGGTGTTCGCAAGGACTTCGTCGGGATGAATGCACGCATGTAGACATTGATCGTACGGTCGTTGACCTCCAGCACGATGCCAGGGTTGAGGATCGACACACCCTCCGGAATGTCCTCGCGTGGGACCCTGTGCAGGATCAGGCGGTCCTTGAAGATTGCGCCGATGTCGACCTCGGTCTCGTGCTGCACACCGTCGCGCGAGCGCCAGCGGACCGTGGCGGGTGGCGGAAAACCGAGAACGCCGAGATAGCCTGCGTCGAGATTTCCCGGGTATTTCGCTCCTATCGATTCGGACGAAATCTGCAGCTCGTCATCCGGTTCGGACCTGGAATAGCCTCCGTAGCGGATCGTGCATCCATATGTCGAATAACAGAACGCCCCGAAGTTGTGCTGAACGAACTTCAATGGCCAGTCGGCCACGGTGTTGTCGGCCGGTCGCGAGCCGGCGGCAGGCTGCATGTGGAGGGTCTTTGCCGGGATGGCGCCACATCCGGCCAGCAGCATCGCCGCGGCGATGGCCACACAGGTCCGGAAGCTGTGGCGTATGGCGGCGGCATGTCGATCGTCCATCGTTGCGCTCCGTTGCGATGCTGGTAATGCCAGCGCATGCGTGCTTTCAGGATGGTGATGCCCGGTCCTCGTCCGCTACTCCGGTCATCGTCCGACGTTGCCACGCGCGTCTGCACAGCCCGCTCGCGCCGATCCGTGGACGCTGCACCTCGGGCGGAGCACCGCATCAGGGACGGCTGCGGTGCCCTTGGCGCTGGAGCGCGGTCAGGCCTTGCGGCGTTCGTGCCGCCACAGCACTTCACCGTGGCCGTCGGCGCGGGCCAGCACCCGGGCCAGGACGAACAGCAGGTCGGACAGCCGGTTCAGGTACTGCAGCGCTTCACCGCGCACCGGCTCGACGCGCGCCAGTGCGACGGTTTCGCGTTCGGCGCGGCGCACGATGGTGCGGGCCAGATGGCAGCGGGCCGCGGCCTCGCCACCGGCCGGCAGGATGAAATCCTTGAGCGGTGGCAGGTCGGCGTTGTGCAGGTCCAGGTGGTGTTCCAGCGCGTCGACGTCGTCGCTGGAGATTGCGGCGTGGCCGGGGATGCACAGCTCGCCGCCGAGGTCGAACAGCTGGTGCTGGACCGCGGTCAGCAGGTCGCGGACCGGCGCCGGCACCGAGGGCGCGGCCAGGACCACGCCGATCGCGGAGTTGGCCTCGTCGACCGTGCCGTAGGCGGCCACGCGCAGGGCGTCCTTGCCGGTGCGGCTGCCATCGCCGAGCCCCGTGCTGCCATCGTCGCCGGTGCGGGTGTAGATCTTCGAGAGGCGGTTGCCCATGGCGTCGCTCCGCGCTGGGCGCTCAGTGCGCGGTGCGGTCGCCGCCGTGCAGCAGCGGCGCCACGCGTTCGGCGGCTACCTGCAGCAGCGCGGCCACGGTCACGTAGCCGGCCGCGGTGACAAGGTAGGGCGGCAGCCAGTCGGTGTAGTTCTTCCACCAGCCGCCCGCGGTCGGCTGGGTGACGCTGTCGCTGATCCAGTAGAAGCTGCCCTGGGCGATGAAATGGCAGGCCACCACCGACACCGTCAGCGCGGCGGCCAGCCGACCCAGCGCTTCCCAGCTGGCGCCGTGGTAATGGCGCCGCAGCCAGGCGCCGCCCAGCCACAGCACGCCGTAGGCCGCGGCCAGGCACCAGTAGGCCGGCGAGACGCAGTAGTGGCTCCAGAAGTCGATGCCCTGGCTGGTGATCGCATACCAGTCCACCGCCACCGCCAGCGCCAACAGCAGCGGGAACGCCCAGCGCCCCCAGCCGCGCAGCTGGAAGCCGGCGATGAAGAACGCCGCCCACGACGCGTCCGGGATCGAGAAGTGATCGAACAGGTGCACGCGGGTGGCGCAGATCAGCAGCATCAGCACCAGCAGCAGGAAGACGCGTTGGGTGGTGGCGGTCATGGCGGCCATCGCAGGAAGCAGGGTGCGGCCATTCTAGGCGTTCATGGTCCGGACCGCAGGAGGGAGGGCGCGGGTCGGGCGGCGGCGAGGTTCCGCGACCGCACGCGCTCGCTCGCGGGAGGTCGGGCTTGCCGGTCCGTGGCATGTCCAGCGACGCGGCCCGGCGGGATGGCGGCGCACGGAACCGCAGGGCGGGCGCGTATCATGGCGCGATGATCCGACAACACGACGTGCTCATCGTCGGCGGCGGCCTGGTCGGCGCCAGCCTGGCGATCGCCCTGGACGCGCTGGACCTGGACGTGGCCCTGGTCGAGGCGACGCCGCCCGGCGAGCTGCCGGCCGTGTTCGACCAGCGCAACCTCAGCCTGGCCGCGGCCTCGATCAACGCACTCGACGCATTGGGCGTGACTGCGCTGCTGAGCGCGCCGACCGGACCGATCCAGCGCATCCACGTCAGCCGCGCCGGCGATTTCGGCAGCGTGCGGCTGGAGGCGTCCGACTACGGGCGCGAGGCCTTCGGCCGGGTGGTGGTCGCACGCGATTTCGGCGAGGCGCTGGAAGCGCGGCTGGCGCAGCTGCCGCGACTGGCCCGCTACCGCCCGGCCCGCTTCACCGGGCTGGGTGAGCAGAGCGATGGTGCGCGCGAGGTGCTGCTCGACACCGTCGAGGGACCGCTGCGACTGCGCACCCGCCTGCTGGTCGCGGCCGATGGCACCCGCAGCGCCCTGCGCGACGCGCTGGACATCGGCGCGCGCAGCCATGATTACGGCCAGACCCTGTTCGTCGCGCGTGTGCGCGGCGAACGCGCGCCGGATGGCACCGCCTGGGAGCGCTTCACCGACAGCGGCCCGACCGCGCTGCTGCCGCGTGGCGACCGCCATTACGGCCTCGTGCATGGCGTGCCGACCGAGCAGGCCGCACAGGTGGCCGCGCTCGATGAAGCCGGCTGGCTGGCCCGCCTGCAGCAGGTGTTCGGCTGGCGCGCCGGCCGCTTCCTCGCCTCGGGCGAGCGCAGCGCGTATCCACTGGCGTCCTGCATCGCCGACGCGACCATCGCGCCGCGCGCGGTGCTGCTGGGCAATGCGGCGCAGACGATCCATCCGGTCGGTGCGCAGGGCTTCAACCTGGGCCTGCGCGATGCGCTGACCCTGGCCGAGCTGCTGCGCGGACACGCGGCCGATCCTGGCGACACTGCGCTGCTGCAGCGCCATGCCGAGCGCCGCCGCGAAGACCGCGAGCGCACGCTGGCCTTTTCCGATGGCCTGGCCAGGATCACCGGCAATCGGTCGCCGCTGCTGCGGCCGCTGCGCAGCCTGGGCCTGGTCGCGGCCGACCGCGCCGGCTGGGTGCAGTCGATGCTGGTCGGCGGCGCGATGGGTTTCCGCGGCGACGTGCCGGAGCTGTGCCGATGAGCCGCCAGCGTCTGGACGCGGTGATCGTCGGCGGTGGTGTGGTCGGCGCGGCCACCGCGCTCGGCCTGGCCCGCGCCGGTCTGCAGGTCGCGCTGGTCGAAGCACGCGCGCCGCGCGCGTGGTCGCTGCAGCAGCCGGACCTGCGCGTGTACGCGCTGGCGCCGGACAACGCGGCGCTGCTGCAGGCACTGGGCGTGTGGCCGGCGATCCTGTCCGCACGCGCGCAGCCGTACCGGCGGATGCGGATCTGGGATGCCGCCTGCGACCGCGCCGAGGGCGAGCTGGTGTTCGACGCCGACCGTTTCGGCCGCGGCGAACTGGGCTGGATCGTCGAGAACGACCTGCTGGTCGACCGGCTGTGGGCCGCGCTGCCGGGCGCTGGCGTGCAGCTGCATTGCCCGGCGACGGTCGAGGCGCTGGAACAGGACGCCGGCGGCGTGCGCCTGCGCCTGGACGATGGGCGCCGGCTGGAAGCGCGCGTCGCGGTCGCGGCTGATGGCGGCGCCTCGGCGCTGCGCCGATTGGCCGGGTTCGACCTGGATGCGCAGGCCTATGGGCAGCGCGGCGTGGTCGCCTTCGTCCAGACCGGCGCCCCGCATGCCGACACCGCCTGGCAGCGTTTCCTGCCGACCGGGCCGCTGGCCGTGCTGCCGTTCACCGAAGGCCGCAGCTCGATCGTCTGGACCCTGCCGGAGGACGAGGCCCAGCGCATCGCCGCGCTGGACGACGACGCGTTCGCGCGCGAGTTGACCAATGCGTTCGCCGCGCGGCTGGGACCGATCCGGCCGCTGTCGCCGCGGGTCGGTTTTCCGCTGCGGCTGCAGTTCGCCCACAGCTTCGTGCGTGGCCGGGTGCTGCTGGTCGGCGATGCGGCGCATGTGGTGCATCCGCTGGCCGGGCAGGGCGTGAATCTGGGGCTGCGCGACGTGGCCGCCCTGTTGGAGCAGGTCCGCGATGCGCAGGCGCGTCGCGCCGACTGGACCGCGCCGCACCGGCTGCGGCGCTGGGCGCAGGCCCGGCGCAGCGATGCGGTGGTGTCGGGTCGCGCCTTCGATGGGATCAACCGGCTGTACTCGAACGCGGCGCTGCCGGCGACCCTGCTGCGCGGCCCGCTGCTCGGCCTTGCAGGCCGTCTGCCGCCGCTGGCGCGCGCGCTGTGGGGGCATGCGGCCGGGGTGTGAGGCTGGACGCGGCCGGTCGGAGCCGGCTCTCCCAGGGGCGCATCCCTCGGGCGCAGCGTGGGACGTCGGCCCACCGCTGTCGCGGTGCAGGCGATTCGGCGTCGTTGCGTCGTGTGGGATGCCGATGCCATCGCAGTCGGCAGGACCAGCGTGATGCGTCGCACCAGAGGCCGGCCGCGGCGTGATGCCAGGGGCATCACGGGCGGACGCCCTCCACGCCGCACCTCAGCGGATCCAGCCGGACAGTTCCTCGCGGCTCAGACGGCCGTCGTTGTCGGCATCCACCGCGCGGAACTCGGCCGACAAGGTCGGATGATCGGCGACCTCGGTGCGGCTGAGGTAACCGTCGCCGTTCGCGTCCAGTGCGTCGAAGTCGATCCGGTACTCGCCCTGCACGCTGTCGGGCTCGAACGAACGCACGATGTACTTCTGGTCGTGGCCGGCGTCGATCACCTGCATCCCGGTCTGGCGCTGGATCGGCTGGCTGGACGGCGCTGGATCCAGCGCCGGCGGCAGCGGCAGGGTGCTGGCCTGGGCCAGCGCGGCGTCGCCGGCCACCAACAGCAGGGCGCCGGTCAGCAGGCAGGGCAGAGCGGTCGGTCGCATGCGTTCACCATCATGAAAACGTGACGCCAGCGTAGGGGCGCTGCAGTGAAGAGTGCTTGAACCGCCGCTTTCGGCGTCGTGCGTGGTGTGGTGGATGGATGGCGGGCGGCGTCGGATCGCAGATGCGTCACCGCCAGCCGGGGAGCTCCGTGCTCGTGCGCCGGACGCGCGCGCGCCGGGTGGACGCCGCTGTCCTCGATCACGACTGCAGGCCGAGTCCCAGCGGTTGTCGTGATCCAGGTTGCTCGAGCCTTCCGGGTACTCGGAGTCGGGCGCGTCTCGTTCGATCATGCTCATCGCCACGGAGGGCGCGCAGTCCCGGCGCAACGTTGAAGAGCGCATGCGATCGCATCCCCGATGCCCCGCCTGTTCCCGCTTCGGTGGCCGATCTGCGGCTCTGGCGAGGTCCCGACGTCGCGTACCTTCGGAAGCCCGCAGCCCGCGTGCCCGCCTTGGATGAAGAAACGACGTGGCCGAGCCAGCCGGCGCGCGCCGCGTCGCGCATCCGCGGGCGTAGCGGCGTGAACGCATGCCGCCGCATCACTTCACGCCTGGTGGCGGCATCTCATTCCGCGTGCCGACACCACGGCGGACCGCGGCGGATCAGGGCAGGAACGGAAACATCACCTTCAGCAGTCCGCGCAGCGCGGACTCGGCGCTGCCGGCCACCGCCCGGGCGCCGAGGCCGTTGAGCGCGGCGCGCACGTCGGTCCAGCCGATCGCGGTCACGTCCTTGCGCAGCAGTTCGGCCAGTTCCTGCGAGGCCGGCGCCAGCGGCTTCAGCGATGCGATCACCGCCTGCGTATCGGGCTGCAGGAAGCCGCCGCGCTCGGCCAGGGCGACCAGCGTGTCGAAATGCACCGCCAGCACTTCGCGGTTGCGCTCGTACACCGGCAGCGCGCCGACATCGAGGATGGCCTGTTCGAACTGCTGGCGGTCGTCGGGATGCTCGATCCGCACGGCGAGGAAGCCCTCCTTGCGGCTGCGCTCGCTGACGTGGCGGGTGCCGGCGCGCAGGTTCTCGGCGGACAGGACGTAGGCGAGGATCCGCTGCAGCGCGACGTCGGCCGGTTCGGCCACCAGCTGCCGCCAGCGCGCATAGCCATCGCGGCGCAACGCGCGCAGCCTGGCCGGCGTCACCCGCAGGCGTGCGGCGGCGGCATGGTTGGTCGAGCCGCGGTCGATCGCGCCGTCGCGTTCGAGCAGCACGAACACCAGCAGCTCCAGGTCGCGCTTGCTCAGCGAGCCGAAGCCCTGCAGCTGGGTCTGGCGCAGGAATTCGCTGGCGAAGGCCGCGGGGTCGTTCAGTTCGATGGTCTGCATGAGGAGTCTCTTTCCCTGGACGACAGCATGCGCCCATGCGGTTGCACGGGACGAGACGGAGCGGCGCCTAAGGTGTGATCGGCCGCCCGTATTCGCGTCCGGGACGGTCGCTGCGGAAGGATTCGATCGCGCCGCGGTCCTGCAGGGTCACGTAGACCGTGCGTCCGTCGGCGCCTCCGAAGGCGACGTTGGTCGGCCTGGTACCGCGCAGGCGGACCTCGCGCAGCAGCACGCCGCGCGGCGACACGACGGCGACCGTGCCGGCCCCGTAGCGGGCGATGTACAGGGCGCCGCCGGCATCGCAGCGCATCCCGTCCAGGCCGTGATCGTCGAAGGCGATCAGCAGGCGCTTGCCGGAAAGGCCGCCGTCGGCGCCGATGTCGTAGGCCCAGATGCGGCGCTGCACGCTCTCGTTGACGTAGAGATGGCGTCCGTCCGGGCTGACCTCGATGCCGTTGGTCGTGCCCATGCCGGTTTCCAGCAGGCGGGCGGCGCCATCGCGGTCGATCCGCCACAACTGGCCGCTGTCGCTGGACCAGTCCGGGTCGCTGGCGTAGAGCGTGCCGTCCGGGGCCAGGGCGATGTCGTTGGGCTGGTGCGCGCCAGGCAACCGCGCGTGATGGCTTACCAGGCGCGTGGCCGGGTCGATCCGCAGCACCGCGTGGCCGGTGTAATCGGCCACGTAAAGGGTGCCGTCGGTTGCGACGCGGATGCCGTTGCCGGTGCTGCCCTCCGGCAGCGCCACGAACAGGCGGGCCCGGCCGCTGCCGTCGGTGGCGATGTCGACCGCGCCGATCGTGCCTTCGCGTCCGATGTTGACCGCGTACAGCACGCCGCCGGGGCCGGTGGCCGGTCCTTCGATGCCGGGGGTGAACACACCGTCGCCGACGACGTCGCGGGCGACGAACACCGCCTCGCCGTCGTTGTCGGCAAGAGCCGGCGTCGGCGCCAGCATCGCGGCGATCAGGCACAGGTGGGCAGGGCGGATGGCAGCGTCCTCGCGGAGCGTGATCGCCGGCCAGTGTGCCAGAGCGTGGCGGCCGCATCGCGGCCCGCTATGCGCTGGCGGCATGGATCGATGACGCAATGCGGGATTGTCCGCACCGGGCATGCGGGCTAAGGTCGGCGGCGGTCCGTTTCCGTCGGGAGGTCGCAGATGGCACCGTTGCACACGTTGACACGACGCCATGTGCTGGCCGGCCTGGCCGGCGCCGCGGCAGGTCTGGCCCTGCCGGTGCGCGGCGCAGGGCCGCAATCCAGACGCGCCCGCGACAGCATCGGCGTGGCCCTGGTCGGCCTCGGCGGGTATGCCGGCGGACGGCTGGCGCCCGGCCTGCAGCTGACCCGGCACTGCCACCTGGCCGGCATCGTCACCGGGACGCCGTCCAAGATCCCCGAGTGGCAGCAGCGCTACGGCATCGCCGACCGGCACGTGTACGACTACGACGGCTTCGACCGGATCGCCGACGACCCGGCGATCGACGTCGTCTACATCGCCACCCCGAACGACCTGCACATGCCGCTCGCCCTGCGGGCCGCCGCCGCGGGCAAGCATGTCTGGGTAGAGAAGCCGATGGCGATGGATGCCGCGGAGGCCCAGCGGATGATCGACGCCTGCGCGCGCAACAAGGTGCAGCTGGCGGTCGGCTACCGGCTGCAGCACGAGCCGAACACGCAGCGGTTGATGGCGATGGCCAGGGAGCGACCGTTCGGCGCGATCCAGCGGGTGACGGCCGATGCCGGATTCGATGCGTTCGACGATGTCGGCGCGGAGCGGCCATGGCGGATGGTCGCCAGGCACGGCGGTGGCGCGATGTACGACATGGGCGTGTATGCGCTGCAGGGCGCGCGCTACACCACCGGACTGGAGCCGGTGGCGGTCAGCGCGCAGCGCTGGACGCGGCGGCCGCAGCTGTTCGACGAGGTCGACGAGGGCATGCGCTTCACCCTGGAATTCCCCGACGGCAGCACCGCGGCCTGCTCGACCAGTTTCGGCGCCAACCTCAACACCCTGCGCGCGGACTGCGCGGATGGCTGGTACGAACTGTCGCCGTTCCAGACCTACGACGGCATCCGTGGGCGGGCCAGCGATGGCCGCGTCTTCGATGCGGTGGTCGAGCACCAGCAGGCGCTGCAGATGGACAACGATGCGCTGGCGATCCTGCGCGGCACGCCACCACGGGTGCCGGGCGAGGAAGGCCTGCGTGACATGCGCGTGGTCGACGCGGTATTCGCGTCGGAGCGCGACGGCGGGCGCCGGATCGCGCTGTAGGCAAGGTGCTACCGGGGCCATCGTCCTTGCATCGGAGATCGGCCTCGCGTGGCATGTATCGATTGCGGAGCCGGATGGCGGTCGCGGCTGCGGCCGCGCCTGCAGAAGCCGCGTGCCGACGAGACGCCGCACCTGTGCAGGGGGCCGCTCTGCTTGTCCCCTTTTCGGAGGCCGACCGCCGTGCATGGGCCGCAACTGCGCCGGACACCGGCATGGCGATCGCATTTGCGGCCGCTCCCGGGCCGGAGTCACGCCTTGCGCCACCGCGCTTCCCATCGCGCGCCGTGATGGCGGTAACCGAACCCTGGCATCGAGGCTCTTCGACGGAGCCCGGGTAGTGGCGGTCGATTGCGGCTGGCGCAGACGACTGCCGACGTTCCGGCATGGGCTGGGGCGGGAACACGCGCGCCCTGATGCCCGGAGCTGCGACGTGTCTTACAGGTCCGGCGACGCCAGCACCGTGATCTCCTCACGATCGTGGTAAAGCTGGCGCGCGCGCACGGTCAGCCTGCGGCCGGCCTCGCGTTCGAACAGGTCCAGGCACAGCCGGGTTTCCTGCCAGCGCTTCTTCATCGGCAGCTTCAAGTTGAAGATCGCATGCCGGCACCAGCCTTCGCGGAACCATTCGGCCATGCGCGAGGCCACCCGCACCGGCTGTTCGACCATGTCGCAGACCATCCAGTCCAGCGGTGCGGCCGGCTTCCAGCGGAAACCGTCGGCGCGCAGGTGTTCGACCAGGCCGGTGTCGAGCACGTGCTGGCGCAGCGGGCCGTTGTCGATCGAGGACACGCGCAGGTGCTGGCGGGTCAGCACCCAGGTCCAGCCACCGGGCGCGGCACCGAGGTCGGCGGCGGTCATGCCGGCGCGCATCAGGCGCTCGCGTTCGCCGGGCTCCAGCATCGTCATCAGCGCCTCTTCCAGCTTCAGCGCCGAGCGCGACGGCGCCTCGGGCAGCAGCTTCAGGCGCGGGATGCCCTGCGGCAGCGGTGAGGCGTCGCGGGTGTCGGCCAGCGCCAGCAGCGCATGGTCGCCATCGAGGAAGCAGATGTGCAGGCGCGGCAGACGCGCGTCCTGGGCCAGATGTCCGGCCTTGCGCAGCGCGGGCCGCAGCGCGTTGCCGAAGCTGCGGGCCAGCCCGGACAGCGGCTTGCCGGCATCCGAATCGGGATGCTCGACCCAGACATCGGACACGCGCAGGCCGGCCGGCAACGCGGCCAGCAGCGGGGTGATGCGGTCCTTGGGATCCAGCCCCTGCAGCTCGGCCAGCAGCTGCAGCTTCTGCCGGGCGAACACCAGGTCGCGGAACGCCAGCGAGCGCGCCAGCGCCGCGCCGTCGGCCGCATCGCCGCACAGGAACAGCACGTGGCCGTCATCGCGCCGGGTGCGCGCATAGCCGGCGACGCCCGCCAGCGCGGCGCGTTCGGTCAGTTCGGCGGCCAGCTCCGGTTCGAAACCGGCGCGGCAGTAGCACAGCAGTCCATGGGCGGGCGACATGCGGATCCTCGTTGCGTTGCGCGCGTGCGTCGGGCGCTCAGTAGTGGTCGCCGGCGCCTTCGCCGTAGGCGCGCAGCACCGTGCGGGCCTGCTCGCGCTGGATGTCGCGGGCGACCTCGATGTTGCGCTTGCGCAGCTCGCCGACCCAGTCCGCCGGCAGCGGGCCTTCGTCGAAGCTGGTCAGCTCCATCACGTCCTCGGCGCGGGCGCCGATCAGCAGCCGGTCGATGCCGGCCCAGATGGTCGCGCCGAAGCACTGGCAGCACGGCTGCGACGAGGTCGCCAGGGTGATCGGCGACAGCTGTTCGTTCAGGCGCGGGGTCTGCAGGCGCTGCTGGGCCAGCATGTAGGCCATGTTCTCGGCATGCGCCAGGGAGGTGTTCTGCGGCACCACGCGGTTGACGCCGGCGGCGATCACGCGATGGTCCGGGCCGAACACCACCGCACCGAACGGGCCGCCGCTGCGCGCCTCGACGTTGCGCCGCGACAGTTCGATCGCCAGCGCGACCTTGGCGTCGTCGTCGGGAAAGACCGCGGACGGATCCAGTGCGTCGTGGATCCAGGCGGGCAGGGTGAGGTGGACTTGCGCGTAGAGCATGGCGATCGTGGACCGGTGGGGCGAAAGACGGCGCGCAGTGTACGCGCAGTGGATGGACGCGGGCGTGTCGGCGCGTGCTCGGGGGGCGTGGAATGTGGAGCGGCGGCGCACTGGTGAACGCCATGCATGCGCTGCGACGCTGTCGTAGTTGTGCGTGCACCAGGCTGCGTCCGTGGCGCGTAGGCAACCGCAGCAGGCGATGCCAGCGGCTGCGTTGCGGAGCCGCTCTCGCGCGCCCGATGGCGCTGGACCGGCCCGGCACCAAGGCCGCCGGGCAGATGCCGTGATTGGCGGTGTCGCGGTGGGCGCCCGCAGGCGCCCATCCGGGTCAGGCCGACCAGGTGTCGCGCAGGGTCACGCTGCGGTTGAACACCGGAGCAGCAGCGCTGTGGTCGTAGCGGTCGGCGACGAAGTAGCCGGTGCGCTCGAACTGGAACGCCTGTTCCGGCGCGGCCTGGGCGGCGGCCGGCTCGATCCAGCCGCGCACGCTGCGCTTCGAGTCCGGGTTCAGATGGTCGCGGTAGGTCTTGCCGTCGGATTCGTCGTCGGGCTTCTCCACCGAGAACAGGCGGTCGTACAGGCGGATCTCGGCGGCCACCGCGTGCACCGCGCTGACCCAGTGGATCGTGCCCTTGACCTTGCGGTTGGCGCCTTCCATGCCCGGACGCGATTCCGGATCCAGCCAGCCGCGCAGCTCGACGATCTCGCCGGCGTCGTTCTTCACCACCTCGTCGACGCGGGCGATGCCGGCGCCGCGCAGGCGCACTTCGCCGCCCGGCACCAGCCGCTTCCAGCCCTTCGGCGGAACCTCGGCGAAATCCTCGCGCTCGATCCACAGCTCGCGTGCGAACGGCACCTGGCGCTCGCCGAAGCTGGCGTCCTTCGGATGGTTGGAGAAGGTCAGCTGTTCCTCATGGCCTTCCGGCAGGTTGGTCAGCACCAGCTTGATCGGGTCGATGACGGCCATGCGGCGCGCCGCGGCGCCGTCCAGGTCCTCGCGCAGGCAGCCTTCCAGCACCGAGAAGTCGATCACCGAGTTCTGCTTGCTGATGCCGACGCGGTCGACCAGCAGGCGCAGCGCGGCCGGCGTGTAGCCACGGCGGCGCAGGCCCTGCAGGGTGTACATGCGCGGGTCGTCCCAGCCGTCGACCAGCTTCTCGGCCACCAGCTGGGTCAGCTTGCGCTTGCTCATCACCGTGTAGTTGATGTTCAGGCGCGAGAACTCGATCTGGCGCGGCTTGGCCGCTTCCAGCGGCAGCCCCTTGGCCTGCAGCGACTGCAGCAGCTCCGGGTGGCCGGCCAGGTCGACGTTGTCCACGCACCAGTCGTACAGCGGGCGGTGGTCCTCGAACTCCAGCGTGCACAGCGAGTGGGTGATGCCCTCGATCGCATCGCCCAGCGCGTGGGCGAAGTCGTACATCGGGTAGATCGGCCAGTCGTTGCCGGTGTTCTGGTGTTCGACGTGCTTGATCCGGTACAGGGCCGGGTCGCGCAGGTTGATGTTGCCGCTGGCCATGTCGATCTTCGCGCGCACGGTGCGCGCACCGTCCGGGAACTCGCCGGCGCGCATGCGCGCGAACAGGTCCAGGTTCTCCTCGACGCTGCGCTCGCGGAACGGCGAGTTGCGGCCCGGCTCGGTCAGGCTGCCGCGGTAGGCGCGGACCTGCTCGGCGTCCAGGTCGCAGACGAAGGCCTTGCCGTCGGCGATCAGCTTGCGCGCGGCCTGGTAATAGACCTCGAAGTAGTCCGAGGCATGGCGCAGGCTGGCCCAGTCGAAGCCCAGCCAGCGCACGTCGTCCTGGATGGCGCGCACGAACTCGGGGTCTTCCTTGGCCGGATTGGTGTCGTCGAAGCGCAGGTTGCAGCGGCCGCCGAACTCGCCGGCGATGCCGAAGTCCAGGCAGATCGCCTTGGCGTGGCCGATGTGCAGGTAGCCGTTGGGCTCGGGCGGGAAGCGGGTGCG
>Ga0075364_10000086_pt1 | contig 37047 bp, 67 predicted proteins | sample EndMetdeltDD1764_FD_71517 | JGI IMG/M metagenome (GOLD analysis project Ga0075364, IMG submission 71517) | Populus endosphere microbial communities from Tennessee, USA - Endosphere MetaG P. deltoides DD176-4 | ecosystem: Host-associated > Plants > Roots > Endosphere | place: USA: Tennessee... | reverse complement strand
TGCGCTGCGTTGTCGCACCGACGCCGACTGGGGCCACGGCTGGATCGTCTTCGCCGACCCGGACGGAAACCGCCAGCCCGACGCCCCCGGTGACCTGCTCCGCGTCGCCAACGCGCCCTCCGGCGCAGGCCGCGGCCTCAGGATCGGCGCGACCCGCCAGTTCGTCCGCTATCAACGCGACGGCCGCAGCGCCGGCACCAACCTCACGGTGCGCGTCTGCAGCGCCGACACCCTGAACGGGCAGGTGATCGTCAACAATCTCGGGCGCGTGCGGACCGTACGGCCTGCACGCCCGCCGGCCTGCCCGCTGTAGCGAGCCTCGTCGTGCGGCCGCTTAGGAAACCCTGGTGAGACGACCGACTCTGCCGGCATGCCGGCGCCGCGGTGCCGGGGCTGCCCCGGCATCGCAACGAGGCCGTATGCACCGAACAGGACGATCTGGCTCTTGCCGAAGAAGGCAACGAAAAAAGCCTGCACATTTCTGCACAGGCTTTTTCGAATCTTGGCGCCCGAAGTTGGACTCGAACCAACGACCCCCTGATTAACAGTCTCCGAGTCGAGGCGGCAAAAAACGCCACAACCATGCGGATCAGAGGCCACCTCTAGAGTCCAATACTTGACCGTAAAACAGCGCGTAAGCCATTGATCTCGCGAAAAGCTATGGGCTAGTTTTGGACACTAACTGCCACGCGGTGCGCGCGCTCCAATGAGGGCTGATCACCCGCCCCGCTTCACCCTCCGCGGTTTGAACGGCAGGCCCCGCACCTCGATCATCCGCTCGATGAAGCGCATCGCCTGCGCCTTGGACGCCGCCGAGCCCCGAACCTCGCTCCCGTGCCAGCCAATGACCCAGAACGAGCCGTCCAGCTGCGCCCAGGCCACGCAGGCGAACCGGAAGTGAAGGTGCGACCTGTCATCGCCGGGGAGCCATCGGTAGTTGCTATTGAGCATCCGGGCATCGTAGAGATCGGCGTCTCAGGTGCGGAGATTTCAGATATTCGTTTCGTATCGCAACAGTGCCCCGACCGATTGGGAACCGCTGGTCACGCCGTCCGACCACGAAAGGTGCCTGTTAACTGTGACTTGCCCGTTTTTGACGACGTTGGCACTGACCGCCAGGCTGCTGGCTGTGGATAGAACGGGGCCTCCTGGCGCCGATCTCCACTCCCATGAAAAGGTTCCAGACCCCGCTGTTCCAGAGGCCGTCAAGACAGCGTTGACCGTCTGCGAGGTCGGCGCAGGCTCGCTCAGGAACAAGTAACCACCTTCTTGACCAGTGACGATCGTGGGTGGCGTGTACGCAGTGGCTCCATAGAAATCTGACAGGGAAATTGCCCCTGAAGTCGGAATGGCTGCATTTGCTGGGGTGTTTGGAACTCTTCCGCCCCCCCTGTAGTACTGGTTGAGATGCACAGGAGTGGGCCCACCGAACTCATTGCGGATCATCATGAGCGAGATTGGTCCAGATGCCGGGAGTGTCATTACGCAGCCCTCTGTGAACGGACGATCTTCGCCAGCTCCTTGATCGCCTCGCCCAGCAGCGCGGCGCTATTGCCGTATGCAATCGCCTGCGTCCCGTTCCCGTCGATGTGACGCAGTTCCGGCACAACCTCGCCGAACTGCTGCGCAATCCAGCCCATCGACTCCTTGCCGTCCTTCTCGTAGCGGACACCCTGCAGTTGCATCACCATGTCCAGTGCGCCGGTAATCGGACGCACGTTCTTTTTCAGCTTGGCGTCGGAATATCCGGTGACATCGCCAGAGGCGAAGAAGTTGCCTGAAGGGTCGACGTAGAGCTTGGATCCTGAGCCGCCTAGGAACAGATCAACGCCTGCGGACGTCGCGGACCACTCCCAGATTGCGGCCGAGTTTCGTGATCCAAAAACAAGCCCAGCTGCGGAACCTGTGGTGGTAATCGGGGCGGTTGCAGACACATTCCCACTGAAATTGGCCCCGCTCAAATTTGCCTTTCCTGAAAGAAGCAGGTCAACCGCATCCTTCATGGCGATACGCCCCTGGTTATCTGTATTTAGGAGCCAGACAAGTCCGACCCCGTCATAACCGATATCGATTCGGCTGGCCCCTGTCTGCCGGACAGGCGTGTAACCGAGGGCATTCTCCTTGCTGCTGGGGTCGATGCCGGACCAGGAATTGAGGAAACCGGATGGCAACGAAGTGCTTACCAGCGCCCAAGAATTCGGGCCAATGCATCGGAATGTGTGGGTTTGCCCTGGGAATGTGGTGATGTCTCGAGACTCAGGCAAACTAAGCGCGCTAGAGTGCAGAAGCACAGCGTTGCCCGTGAATCGAAGCTCACGTTTGCACCCATTAAAGCCCACCCCGAGGCTGCTGATAGTGGCGCTTCCCGTCACAGTCACGCATTCTCCGTCAGCAAGCGATACGTTGACTGTTGAGCCAGAGGGCATCGTCGCGGATGCGAGCGAGCTGGATTGCTTGATCAGCGCTCCGTGCGCGCGCAGGTAGTTGTCCAGGTTGTTGCCGATCGCCTCGCTGCCGACCGGGTAATTGGAGCCCGGCAGCTGGGACAGGTCGGACATCGCGTTAGGGACGGGCATTCGCTATGCTCCAGAAAATGACGAACCCCGCACTGGGCGGGGCTTGGGGTGGTGATGGAATCGTGGCAGTGGGCGGTGTTGCTGAAGCCGGTGCTCGCGATAATCGGCGCGGTCGCCTACTTCTACGTCGTGATCAAGGGCCTGCGCTGGGCGTACAAGAAGCTTCCGAAAAACCGAGTCGTCGACTTTCTTTTCAAGGAGCGCGTCAACCGCAGGCCTGACTACGGTCCTGGGTTCGACGGCGCGGGCGGCACAAATTCAGCGATCGAGCTCGCCGCCCTGGAGGACACTAGGCGTAGCTGCGCGGACGGCGAGCCCGCTCGCCTTCGGAAGCTGCCGTATCGCTGACATCGCAGCGCGGCGCTGACGAGATGGCAGACGCCCCAGCACTTCGTTCGCGCGTGCGGGATCCAGCATCACCTCCTGCACGACGGCCATCGTCCGTTCGCCGTAAGTCTTGCGCAGCTGGTTGATCGCCAGCATCGCCACGCCGCTGACCGGCTCGACCATCGCCGCGCCCACCGGGCCGGCCGCGCTCTGCAGCGTGTTCCCGCCGATCGCGTTTTGCACGGTGTTTGACCCGATCGCCTTGCCGTCCGTCTGCGCGCGCGCCTGGCGCTCCAGATCCCGTCGTACCGTGTCGATCGTCTCTCGCTGCGCATCTGTCAGCGAGGCGAACTTCATCCGCTGCGATCGATTGAGAGGGCGGTCCACACGGTTGGCTGCACGCGCAAAGCTCGCGGGCTGCAGTACCGGATCGCCCGTCGACTCACGGACCGCGCGCCCGGTCGCCAGCAGGTCGGCACCAATGGTCGCCTGGTCAGCCTGCTTCATGGCTTCCCGGTGGCCGCGCAGAAAGTCGCCCCATTCCGGAAACGCCTGCCGCATCTGACGGTCCAGGACGCCGCGCACCGTGCCCAGTTCGAACTGTGCCAGTTTGCCGCTCGCCTTGCCCTCGATGTTGCCGCCCATCAGCTGCCCGATGTACTGGCGCAGGCCGTGCGCGTCTCCCACCGTGGCAACGTTGCCGAGCTCGGATTTCACCTCTTCCAGCGCGGCGCGGACCGCGGGCTTGGCCCTGTGACGCTCGAGCAGTTTGTCGATGGTGTCGGCGATCGGTTGCTTGTTCTCCAGTGGGACGCCCTCCACGGGGCGCAGCATACGGCCGGCGCGAGCGTTGGCCGACTGTCGGATACCGGTCGCTGCAGCATCGTCTGCGCCACCGAACCCAGACTCGATCGACCGCACGCGCGCCGCGTTGTTCGCTTGCTGCCGCTGGAACAGGTCGGCACCGAACTCCGGGGTATTCGCCAAGGTGCGTTGCAGCCCGGCCAGCCCGACGTCGCCGCTCGCTTCGGCCAAGGTCGGCATCGATCCCGGAACGAGCGTCACGGGATTAGCGGCGGCGACACGCACAGCTGCCGGGTCAGTGGCGAACTGCTCGATCACCTGCGCCGCGGCGCGCTCCTGCATGCCATGCGAGATGGCCGGCGACAGCTGCCCGACCTGCCGCGCGATGGCGCCCGGAACAGCCGTTGCCGCGTAGCCTGCACCGCCAAGAAGGCCGCCCAGACCGGCGTTCATAGCCCGGCTATCACCCTCCGCGACAGGCTGTGCCGCGCCAAGCGCCGCGCCCTGCGCAATGTTCCCGACAGCCGTTCGCGGAAGCAACGCTGCCGCTGCACCTGTGCCACGCGCGAGATACCCCGGCCCCAACAGCTGCGCAAGCGTGCCAGCCACGTTTCCGGTGATCCCTGCCCCGGTGTCCATGAGCGCCGCATCCACGACGCGTCGGTCGGTCGCTTCGTCCGTTTGACGCTGCTGGATGGGAGCCTGCTGCTGGCGCAGCGCCTGGCGGAATTCGTTTCTGCCCGCCATGCCGCGCGCGAGCCCGAAAGCCGCGTCGGTGCCCGCTTGCCTCAGTCCTTGCGCGGTGTCCACGAACGACTTGCCAGCGCCTGCAAGCAAACGCTGCAGCCCGCTCATCCCATCGGCCGCGCTCGGCACGCTCGTGTCATACCCGAACCGGTCGCCGTAGCCCGTCTGACGGTAGAACTCGTCAGCAGGCATGTCGGGGTATCCGGCCTGTCGGATGGCGGATGCCAGTTGCTGGTCCGGCACGTCGGCGAGCTCGGGGCGGATCACGCGTGCGTAGTCGATCAGGCCGCTATTCGGGCGCTCCGGCCAGCTCCAGTCCGATTTGTCCTCCGGCGCCAGCGATGCGCGCACGGCAGGGAGGTCGGTGATCGGGACTTCGGGCGCGACAGGCTGCTGAGGTCCGCCGAACTGCTGCGCCAGTACGCGCTGGATCACGTCATTGGGCGTGCCGTCCGGGAACTCGGCGACGGTGCCGTCCGGGAGCTCGACCTCGATCATTCCAGGCTCCCGGTGGCGGGGTTGTAGCGGAGGCGGCGCGCCGGCCCCGGCTGAGCCGCAGGTGCCTGTTGCGACCGGCCTGCCTCGCGCAGTGCACGCTGACGACCGGTTTCTATGACCTCGCGCAAGTCCTGCAGCGCCTGCTTGTAGTCGGCCTCGCTCTGGCGTGTGTTGAGTCGTGCCTTCGCGGCTTCTGCCTTGGCGCCTTCCACTTCGGTGATCTGACCGCCACCCTTCAGGCTTTCGAACGCCTGCAGGAACACTTGCCCCTGAATCTGCTGGTTGAGCGCCTGCGCCCCCTGCGCATCCGTGCCGCGGAGATAGTTGCGCGGGTCAGCGAGGCCCGACATGCCGGTGATGATCCCGAGGCCGGGGTGATTCGCAAGCTTGTCGATCGTGTCCAGCGCCTCGTCTGCCTGCTGAATCGCCTTCGGCAGGCTCGATTGGGCTGCAGCAGCGGACTTGGCCGTTTCAGTTGCCAGCGTACTGCGGCCGGCCTGATCGACAGCCGCATCCGCGCGCATGCCCAGTTCGGTGGGCAGGTACTGCAGTTCTGCGGCGCGTGTCGCGTTCGTGCTGGCGTTCGCGACCGCAGCGGCCTCCTGCTCCTTCGTGCGGCCACGTCCCAGCCCTGCCGGCACAGACGCCTGTGCGTAACCCAGCACGCGCGGCACGTAGGCCTGCGTTTCCGCTGGGGCCGACTGCAGCATCGCCTCCACGTTGCCGCCAGAGGCCTGCAACGCCTTGTCGACGTTGCCCGGACCCCAGTTGTAAGCGGCCAGTGCTGCGCGAGGGTCGGCGTACCGACTCAGCATGGCCTGCAGGTACTGCTCACCCGTGCGGGTCAGTTCAGCGTCCGAGCTGTCCCGGGCCGGCTGGACACCGAAACCGGGATCGCGAGCGGTGCCGGGCATGACCTGCATGCGGCCCATTGCGCCCGCTGGAGACACTGCATTCGGATTGCCACCGCTCTCCGCGCGCTCGACTGCCGGGCGCAGTGCCTCGAAGATCGGCACGACGTCGGAACCAATGCCGCTGAAGGGCGGTGTCGCGAAAGCAGGCTGCTGTGCAGGTGTACGCGCACCCCCCTGAGCAGCACCGAGCGGGATCCATCGCCCCTCTTCCTCGTAGTAGACCTCGTAGGCGCCGTCACCACGCGGGTCCTTGCGCGCCGGCCGCGGGATGCCGTTCGCATCCGTCCACGTCTCGAACCCGACGCCGGCCGAAGTTGCCCGACCTTTCAGGCCAAGCCGGACGCGTCGGGCATCGGCTTTTTCCTCATCGCTGAGGCCGTCCGTCATCGCGTTGAACTCGCGCAAACCTGCAGGGTCACCAAGCTGGCGATCGATCATCTGCTGCCTATAGCGCTGCTCCTGCAGGTTCTGCGCGCCGCTGTTGAGCGACATCAGGCCCGACTGCAGGCCGTTGCCAATCGCTGCGCCAATGCCCTGGCCGCCAGTCGATGCCATGCCAGCAGCCAAGCCCAGAAGGCCCTGCCGCATCATCGCGTCGCGATCTTCCGCAGACATGCCGGAGGCGCCGGGGAGGAAGCGGCTCGCCGCGCGCGCGCGCCATGATTCCTTCGGGATCAGCCCACCCATTGCCGACGCTGTCGCCGCAGTACCCGCTACGGGGAACCCGAGAAAGGTTGCCATCAGGCGTCCTCAGAGGATGTTGGAGAGGGCGAACAGACCCTGCGACACGTTGCCCTGGTTCTTGTCCCACCAGTTGCGCATGCCACTCTGCGGGGGCTGGGTCATCTGCTGCTGCGCCGCGAACTGCTGCTGCAGCGGCGAGGGCTCGGGGGTGTACTGCGGCATGCCTTGACCGAACTGCTGCGTGCTGGCGCCCGGCGAGAGCCCCAGGTTCGCGACCGGGGGCGGCGCCGGCTCCGGAATCTGTGGCATCTGCTGGCTCATGGACTGCATGCTGCCGAACCCACCTTGCATGCCCTGCTGACCACTCGGCGCCCCTGGCATTCCCATGCCCGGCATGCCGCCACTCTGGCCCCCACGCTGCTGCAGCATCGCCATCATCTGCATCATCTGCGGGTCCATGCCGCCCATTGCGCCCATTCCGTTCATGCCTTCGCCCCTTTGTTGATCTTCTTGTCGAGCGCCTGCATCGCACCAGCGAGCGCACCGAACATGTCGATGGAATTGATCTGTTCCTTGGGCTCCATGCCCAGGGCCTTGTAGAAGTCCTGCGAGTACGTGCCGGCGTGCTGTTCCGTGTCGCCGTGATAGCGCCAGGTGTCGACCGGCATCGCGCGAATCGCCTGCAGCGCCTTGTCTGGATCCATCGGCTTCTTGTCGGTCTTGGCATCCTCGTCAGACCAGATCGAGGCCACGATCGCCGCGGCCGTCAGTGCGTTCTGGCCTGCGCTGCGGTAGTTCGGGTTCGCCACGTTCTGCGATGCACTGCCGCCCTGCACCGTTCCAAGGGTGTTGGCGAGCGACTGCAGCTGCTGCTGCGACCAGCCCTGCTGCCGCATGAACTCGTCGTACTGCGCATCGATTCCCGCCTGATTGGTGAGCTGCTGCTGCATGCCCTGCTGGGCGAGCTGATTGGCGCCGTAGTAGCGCGCCTGGTCGAGCTGCGGCGCAAGGCCGGCTGCACTGAGACGCCGCGCCTGGTCGTTGTCCCATCCGGTCTGGACACGGCCGAGATAGGAGTCGTTGAGCGAGGCGTTGCGGGCGAGATCAGCCTGCTGCCGGCCCAGCGCGCTTTCGGCGAGCTGCTGCTGCGTGGTGTAGTCCTGGAACCGGAACTGGTTGTTCAGATCACCCAGACGGCCGGCCAAGTCCTGCTGCGATTGCGACATCGCGTCCGCCATTGCTGTGCCGCCGAACGCACCGCCAGACTGGAACTGCGCAAGCATGTTCGGGACCGTGCTCTTGGTGTAGGCGTCGGTCACGTCGCGCGACGCCGCGCTGACCATGTTGTCGAGATAAGGGTTCTGTCCTGCGTAGGCGTTCGTGCCAGTGGTCGCACCCTCGTAGGCGTTGCGCTGCTGATTGAACTGCTGCCCACCGCCCATCAGGCTGGACACGTAGCCCGAACCGGCATCCAGGACCGCCGACCCGCCTAGCGCGTTCTGTCGAACGATGTTGCCGGCCGCCTGTTGGTCGTAGGTCTGTCCGGCAGCGAGTGGCCCGCCGTATGCCTGGAATGGCTGGTTCGCCACGTTCGACGCCATCGTCAGGCCCTGCCGAAAATACGGCACTGCCCATGCTGGCGGATCGTTGGTCGTAGTCTGCGTCTGGGTCTTGCCGCCGCCGCTGGACATAATCAGTCCTCCAAAGGAATTTCGTAAGTGGCGGTTTTGCAGGTATACCGCTTACCCCAGCCGGGCCGCGGACTGCCGAACGTGAGGCGCTTGGCGCCCATCTGCCGCGCCTGCGCCTTCAGGAACTCAAGCGCCTTGTCGTAGATCTCGCCTTCGCCGTGGTTGTAGGCGAGCCAGCAGTGCAAGATCGGATCTCGACTGAACTCGCCGAGCAGCTTCTGCAGAACGAGGAACCCGCAAAACCCGGATTCGTTCTGGCCCAGGTACAGCGCCGCCGCACCGGATTTGATCGCGTGATAGACGTCCTCGACGATCCAGTCGTCTTTCGGCATTGTTTCGAGACCGGCACGCACGTCCGGCCAGACAGCGCGGAGGCTGTCCGGGTGGATCAGGATGGAGTCCATCAGTTCCCCGTAGAGAGTCGAAGCGGCACCCACGTGCCGGGTGTTCCAGAGGCGACGCACGACCAGCCGAAGACGAGGTACTTAGAGCCCATCACGCCGAGCTCGCCCGGCTGGCTGTTGCGCACGAAATCGCCTTGCGTCCATGTGCCAGCCACAGGCGCTGCAGTGTTGGCGTTGGTAACGGCCGAGATCAGACCTTCGCTGGATTGGTTGAGCTGCGTCGCGATCTGGCGATAGAGGGTGTCGAGCTGTCGCACCAGCCCTGGAAGGTCATCCGGCAGGTAGGGGTTCGCCTGGAGTCTCATTCGCGGCCACTCGCCTGCAGGTCGATGTCCAGACCGTTGATCGTGCATGGGCCCTGCTGCTGGATCCGCAGTCGGTGCCAGCGGCAGGAGCGACGAAAGTCGAAGCGACCGCGGGAAAGCTGCGCGGTCTGGTCGACGGTCGGTGCGTTACCGAGCGTCAAGCGGTACTGATTGGTGCAGGTCGCGCCTGTCGGGTTGATCAGATAGCGCGGCGTCACGCGGCGCAGCATCGAATACTCGGTGATGTCCCCGTAGTCGCCGGTTAGCGCAAACGAGGCGCCCGGCGCGCCAGTCAGGGAGTAGAGCGAGTTCCCGATGAAGACGCCGGGGATCGTCTGATCCGCGATCCAGAACGGGGAGTCATAAGCGATGTCTGGCAGGTCGTCATAGGTCGCGAACAACGTGCCGACCGTGTCGTAGGTGATTTGGCCGCTTGAGTACTGCACGACCGCCTGCACCGGCACCGCCCACTTCCCCCACCGGTCGCGCTTGATGTTGTAGACCAGACACGAGTCGATCGCGCCATTGGACGAGTTCACGCTCGGGTAGTACCAGTAGACGAGATCGCGAGCGAGGTCAGCGACACCCAGAATCTTGTCCCGGTTGATGTTCGACAGGTTGGCGAAGAACCACTCCCGAATCGGCGCCCCGATGGACTTCGGCACCGTGCCGTCGAAGAGGTAAATATCGTCCTGGCCGATGAAAAAGTGCCGAGTGCCGACCGTCACGACCGACTCGGCGCCAGAGCACCCGATGTCGCCCGGGACGCGTGTCCACTGCCACACGAGCGGAGGCCCGACGTAGCGGCCGAGGTACATGCTGGTCGGCTTGTAGGCCACCACGTCGCCGCCCAGCGCCGCTGCGGCACGGATCGGGCCCGGGCTGTCCAGCAGGCGGCCAGCGACACACTGCGTGGCAGCGGCGGGCGTCCAGTCGGTCTGGTTGCGCAGCGCCGAGCAGCCCCAGCCGTCAGCCTGATCGCCGAGCGTCATGCCGTTGATGTTGAAGGCCAGCACGAAGCCCGAGGCGGCCACCAACACAAGGGCCTGAGGTGACCCGGCAATGTCAGTGAAGCCACCGCCAGGCAACGACTGCTGGATCGACTCTGCCCGGTTGGTACTGAGGACCGCGTTGCCGAACACCGTGAACCGGGTGCGGTTGGTGCCCGTGTACCCGCCGCCTCGCGACCGGTCGACCCATGCGCCAGCCACGGCCTCGACGATCTCGCTCTGAGTCGCGACCAGCGTGCGCTTCGACCCATCCAGAAGTTCCGCCACAAAGGCACTGCGCGGCGCATTGCTGAGCGGCGGGAACATGGCAGACGCAGGCGTGTTCGCCGCGGACATGCCTTTTGCGGTCGGGATCAAGGCGTCGCAGTCCGTGATGACACCCGGCGTTGCTGGGTCGACGTCAGGCGCAAAGCCGCTCAGTTCGATACGCATCAGGGCGCCTTGCCTGCCGGCCGCATCCGCGCAGTGCCGTAGCGCGCACCCACGTCCTGGGCATTGAGCCGCACCAAGATTTCGTTGAGCTTGGTGCCCCAGATGGCCGTCCGGGCGTCGTCCTGGATGTAGGGCGATGCTTCGACCAGCGCGGAGTACAGGTAGATCCCGGGCTCGTCTGCAATCAGCCAGTTCTGCGGTGCGGCATCATTCAGCGCCGGCACGCGCGCCCAGTAGCTGAACTCGTAGGCGCCTGTCGTGTTGCTGAGCCGAACGCTATCGGCGTCGACGATGAAATAGCGATTGTCGAGCGGCACCATCTGGCCGTGCCGGAAACCGGACACCGCGAGCATTTCGATGTAGTCGTCCGGCAGCAGGAACCGGCCATCCGGATCCACGTCGCCTGTCGCGGTTTTCAGCATCTGCCGCACGCGCAGTTCGCGGTTGATCCACGCCTCTCCCAGCGCGATGAAATCCGGGATAGCCCCGGCCAGGTCGGCGCGCGCAAGCCAGCCCGCGACGCTCGTCTGCAAACTGGCGTAGTCGTTGATCATCCGACGCGGCCCTGGTGAACTCGGAACGAAGCCAGCGCAGGATCGTTAAGCATCCGCGTGGCGTGTTCCGGGTTGGTCATGAATTCTCGGAAATCGATTCCGGCATCGTTGATGTAACGCTCGACGATGAAAGCGGGGATCTGCGCCAAGTGGCGCACGTCCTTGGATCCGGTCTGTCCCAGCTCGCGCAGGAGGCGGCAGTCCTCGGCCACGTCTTGCAGGGCAGACAAGCTGACCTCTGCAATATCGACGAGGTGATCGCCGTGATCTTCCCAGCGTCGTTCCATGCTGCCTCCCAAAAGGAAAGGGGCCGACATGAGCCGGCCCCTCGAATTGCCCACTGACGGGCGGTGGATTACGCGCCAGTCACCGTCAGGTCGCGGACGGCGCCCAGGGTGCTTTCCTGGTCGACGATCAGCGTCACTTCGGTGCGGATCTGCCAGTTCTTGGCATCACCCGTGGTCGCCAGCTGCTCGCTCTCGAACGGACGCAGCTGGCCGAGCGCCAGCTTGTCCGGATCCACGACGTAGGCCGTGTTCACGAGGCCAGCGCCGCCGGCACCCATCACGCGGTCCGGCACGACCTTGGTCACGCCGAAGTCATGGCCGTAGAAGTTGAACGCGGTCTGCAGCACGACGTCGTTCGGGCCCTTGCTCGAGCTGACGCCCTTCTGCGTACCAACCTCGTTCGTCTTCTGCACGTTGCCGGTGAAGCTGGACGCGCGCACCTTGTGGTTCGGGCTGACGAGCAGGATGGAGGCATCGCCACCGTTGCCGTAGACCTGGCCGATGACCGTCTGCAGCAGCGCCTCGGTGAAGGGGCGCAGCGTGCCGGCCACCGGAGCCGTGTTGGTGATCGGGTTCGGCGCCACACCGGTAGCACCCAAGCTGTTGTTGGTCGCGATGAAGCCGTAGAGGCCACGGAGCTTGCCGGCGACGGCGCCGGTTGCGGTGACCGCTGCGCCACTGCCGATCACGGCCGCTTCGATGTCGCGCTTCAGCTCGACCATCTTCTTGGTCTTCAGGCGCGCGATTTCCGAGGCGCGGCCGTACTTCTTGACCGCTTCGGCGGTGTTCGAGACGGACACGGTGTCCTGGAAGATCTGCGTGCGGTTGCCGTAGACCTGGGGCTGCGTCTGCGCCGCGTAGGACGCGTCAGCGCCTTCGATAGCAGCGTTGTCGCCATTCGGCGCGCGGTAGGTGTCGGCGATCCACTCGTGGTAGGTCGAGCTGACCTTGCGGCGGCCGATCATGGACACCAGCGGTGCATCGCTGGGGCGGTGGTTGTAGATCTTGTCCTCGACGTCTTCGGCGACGCGGACGATCGAACCGGTAAGCAGGGTATTGGCGGGCATGTCGGATTCCTTGTGGGATCAGATGCCGCGTTCGGCTGCGAAGCTCGCCAGCGCGCCCAGGTCGTCCGGGTTGCGCTGCATACGCTCTCTCGCTGCCGCCACGCGGGCGGAATTGTCGTTGCCGCCAGTCGGCTGCCCGGCACGGAGCGTGCGGGCCGGCGGCGTGGCGGTGGTCTTCTTGGCCTTCGCGGCCTGCAACTGGCGGTAGCGAGCCGCATCACGGGCCACAAGCAGCGCCCGGTGATCGACGAGCCCGTTGAGCTCGTCCTTGCTGTAGCCCAGCTCGGTCAGGAACTCGGCGATCTCACCGACCTCCTTCGTCCGCACTGCGGCATCGCGCCATTCCGGCACCTTCTCGACCAGACGCTGGTTCTCCGCCTGCACGGTCTCCATCTGCTTCCGCTGCTCTTCGGCCGACATGGCCGAGCTCAGGGATTGGCGGTGCTGGAGCGCCTGCTGAAACTGCTGAGCGCGCTGCTGGTAGTGCGCCTGCTGGCGCAGGAATTCTTGCGGGTCTTCGTCGATCAGCTTCGGATCGGGCTGGTTTCCGATCAGGTCACGCTGCAGATGCCCCAGGAACACGTCGAGCTGGCTGGCGGCGTTCTGCCGCTCCTGCGCGATCTGCTGCACCTGCGACTCGTACTGGCGACGCTGCTCGGCCACCTCGGCCGTTTTCTTCCGGTAATCGGCTTCCAGCATCCCGCCGCGAACGAGGTTCGGCAGCTCGGAACGCTTGACCTTGTGGGGCTTACCGTCGAGGTCGATTTCGATCTCGTCGTCTGCTGCCGGCGCATCGTCATCACCCGCATCCGGGCCAACGTCGATGTCGTCGTCTTCGTTGTCGGGCGATCCTTCCTGTATCAACTCTTCGCCACCGCCGTCCAGACCGGATGCGATGTCGTCGATGGTGCCCTCGCCCTGGTTGGCGAGCTCCGTTTCCGGCTGGCTCATGGTCTTCTCCAAAGAAAAAGGCCCGCGAATGCGAGCCTTTAGGGGCGCGAGCTACGTTGCCGGTTGGTGCAAGCACTCCGGTGCGGCAGCCCGCGGTGAATTGGTGGATCAGTCGAGGCGTTCGCCCCGTAATGCGGCCTTAGCGCGCTGCGCGAGCGTGTGCTGCGCCATCTTTCCGTGTTCGACGAGCGATTCCAGGTGCGTGCGTGCGCGTTTCGCCGCCTGCAGCATCATCCAGAGCTTTTCGCGGCCTTCTTCGTCCCGTGCCGGGCTGCTGCGCCACTTCTCGGTGATCTCGGCTTCGAACTGGTCGAATGCTTCCGAGAACAGCGGGTTTTCCAGCAGCAGGCGGGCTTCTTCGCCGCGGCGCAGCTCCATTTCGGGGGTCATGCCGTTGCCCCGCTATAGGGAGGCGTAGGCCACGCAGGCGGCTGCTTCATCGACTCACGCACGATCCCGGCCTGCAGCCTCTCCTGCTCCAGCTTGATCTTCTCCTGCGCCTCGAACATGGCGACGCGCTCCTGACTGGCGATCTTCTCGCGCTCGACGATGAGCCTGACCTCGTTGTCCATCTGGGCTTTCTGCAGCGTTGCCTGCGCCTTGATCTGCTCGGCGCTGACGATCGCCTGCGCCTGCGCATCCATCGGGTCTTGCTCGCCCTGGGGCTGAGGCTGGCCTTCCTGAGGCGCGGTGAAAAACTGGTCGCTGTCCTTGTAGCCCATCGCCTCAGCGAGGCGCGTGGCCGTCTGGTAGATCTGCTGCGGACCGGCGAGGCCCAGCGGCATGACTTTCTCCTGCGCCTGACCCAGCAGGCCGAGATTGGCGATCTGCTGCTGACGGCCGGCGTTGCCGATGCCGACGCTGACGGTCATGTCGTAGCGGTTCTTCCACTCGCGCGGGTCGATCTCCAGCCAACGGCCGTTGATCCGCGCCTGTGCGGGCTTGTCCTGGTACTGCGTGACCAGCTTCAGCATCAGGTAGTACAGGCGCTTGAAGCCGGTCTCGGCGAATACGCGCGCCACCAGCTCGATGCGCTGCGCACCGGCCTGCATCAACGCCTGCACACCCTCGCTGCCTACGTTGCCCTTCGCCAGGCTCTCGGCGTTGAGGGCGGAATTCATCTCGGTGACTCCGGTACGGGTGTCGCGCACCTGGTCGGCGAACTCGATCAGCTGCAAACCGGCGCCGGCCACGAATGGAATCGACACCTCTCGGGTCATGCCGACCTGTTTCACACGGCGGGTTCCGCCCGGCGACGGATTCAACAGGTCATCGATGTTGACCTGTCCGTCAACGTATTCCGTGATCGGGTTATTGCTCAGGTACACGTTGTCCAGCACCTGACGGGTGAGCGCGGTCTTGATGCGCTGGATGTCCTCGATCAGGTCGAACATGGACAGGCCGATGACCTTGTAGGGCATCAGGATCGGGCAGAACAGCGCGAACGGGTGATCGTCGGTCACCTCGTTCTCGAAGATGACGCTGCCGGCCTTTACGATGCGCCGGAACTCGCTCACACCGTCCTTGTCTTCGTCGATCTTGGCGTAGGCCTCGACCAGCGTGACCTTGCGCTGGCTGCCGTCTGCCGCGTCTTCGCCGCCGTCGCTGTCGTCATAGTCGTGGCGCGCGTCGCGCTCGGCGCTGGTCAGCTTGTCGTCGCTGGACAGCTCGGCGATCTTGGCCTTGTCGTAGCCCATCGAGCGCAGGTCACTGAGCGACACGAGCCGCTGGTGCGCGATGAATCGGGTATCCGCGATCAGTCGCGTGTCTTTGGCGATCCGGATCTCTTCGGGCGGGACGCCCTCGGTCTTGAACTCCAGGCGCTCGATACGCTGCCGCAGCACGATGTCGAACAGCGGCACGACAGCGCCCGTCGCCAGGTCGAGAATCGGCTCAGCCTCGACCTGCTCCACGATCTCGGCATCTGAGTCGGCCTGCAGGTCTTCCACCTGCGCCTGCGTCACGCCGCGATACCGCTCGCGTCGCATGTCGAATGCCTTGTTCGGGAACACCTTGATCACGCCGACGCGCTGGATCAGCGCCGACTTGATCGCGTCATGGATGACGGTGAACCCCTCATTCTTGCGGTGGATCAGGTAGCCGACGTAGGACGTCGCGTCCTGGCACCCCTTCTCGTCCTCGCGGCTCTCCGGCTCGAACCGGATGATGTCGTCGGCTGAAGCGAACATACCCATGAGGCTGGGCATCATCCACTCCACCGTATCCATCAGGTCTTTGCTGACGACTTTTGATCGCCCGTCGACCTCGGGCGGCAAAAGATCGCCCTTCGCCTCGCCCAGGTAGAACTCCATTGCACGCGCACGGTCCGACGCCGACAGGTCATCGGCGCCGATCGAGGCCTTCAGCTCTCGGTCGATCAGCGTGATCAGGTCGGCGTCGGACTGTGCCATGCGGGCAGCCTTAGATCAGGACCGCGAACGGGGTGCCATCGGCGCCATCACCGGCCTTGCCGACCAGATCGACACCGAACGACGGCGACGTGCCATCGGGCGCGAACACCTGCAGGTTGACGATCGTCTGGCCTTCCTCGCCGTCCGGCTGGACGCTGGTGATGATCGCGGCGATCGGATCGGACTCGCGGCGCTCCTGCTCCAGCTCGGCGCTGCGCTCAGCATTATAGCCCTCGGCCGGCGCCGGGTAGAAGTGGACGAGCGCGCCCACGAGCTTCTCGGCCTTCTTCTGGCGGGCCGCTTCGATCTTCTCTTCCTGCGCTTCGGCCTTGTCGGCGGCAGCGGTGAGGCTGGCGGATGTGGTGGTGCGGGTCTTCGTGGTCATGCGGGGGATCTCCCAGGGATGTGATTACGCAACACGCAGGTTCGGCGCGGCTCGTGCCGTTCCCCACGTTTCATTGCTCAGTCGCTCGGCGTCGATCGCCAGATAGCGGAACGCGTCGGCGCCATGGCTCCATTCGTCGTGGATCGGGTTGCCCGGCTCGCCAGTGGAAGCCGGAACACCGCGGCGGTATCGCTTCAGGCACTCCAGCAGCCGCGCGGCCTTCGTCTTGTCGATGTGCGTCTGCTTCAGCGCCATGCGCGCATTGCGGATACCAGTCTCCACCGGCTGACTGGGCGTGATCTCCACGCTCCAACCCATTTCCTGCAGCAGCGTCTGCGCCGACTTGCCGGTCTTGTAGTCGCCATGCGCGCCGTCATGCGGCAACCAGAGCGAGCCCCAGTTGTGATTGCGCTTGCGCAGCTCGGATGACCACCAATCCAGCGTCTTGTGGCTGTCTTCCAGGTACTCGATGACCCGCAGCGTCGACAGGTGCCGCTGGACGAGGATCAGCGACATGCTGTCGTTCCAGCCCAAGTCCCAGATCACGTGCACCTTCATCGCCGGGTCGTAGGAGACGTCCGTGAAGCGGCCTTGCGCCTGCAGATCGGCTACTTCCTCGGCGTAGATCGCGCCGGTCACCGCCGGCCTGCACTTCCCTTCCCAAATGTTCTCGTAGTCGACCTTGGTCATGGTCGCCTGCGCGTGCTGGCGCTCTTTCTCCAGCACGTCCGGGAACCAAGGGTTGTCCTGATAGTTGATCTCAATCACCACCGAGCCAGGCGGCGGGTTCTGCACGAACCGCGTCCATGACTCGTCGGTGTCCAACTCCGGATTCATGCTGATCCAGATCTCCGAACCCGGCTTTCGGATCGTCGGGATCAGGATGTCCCACGACCGCTTGCTGATCGCTTGCGCCTCTTCGGGCCAACAGATATCGACGCCCTCGTAGGACTTGATCGACTCTGCCGTCAGGTCCGACAGGCCGGCGAACAGGAACTCGGTCCCGTTCGCGCCCTTGATGACGGAGTTCTGCACCTCGTAGAACGCGCCCAGACCCAGCGCCTGAATCTGATCCTTCAGCAGCTTGTGCACCGAGTCCTTGATCGACCGCTGCACCTCGCGCGTGCATAGGATGCGCAGCGGCTTCTGCGCGCCAAGGATCAGCAGCGCCCGGGCAAACCCCCACGACTTCGCCCCGCCTCGGCCGCCATGCGCCACCTTGTACCGCGCCGGCTTGAACAGCGGCTGCAGCTTCCGGGGGAACTTGGCGTCCATCAGTCTTCGAAGCTGACCGTGATGCTCGAGTCGATCCTGCCGCCGTGGTTCAGATCCACCTTGTCGCCGTACTTCTTGGGCTTCAACTTGGACGCCGCCCACTTCCGGGCATCGACGCGCAGACGGTTGCGGGCAACGCCAGTCGGATCGAGCGCCAGGCGGACTTCCTCGCCCTCGTGCTTCACGGCCACGTCAGCCTCGTCAGCAATCGCTACGATCTCATCCGCCAACGCCTCAGCCTGTTCCTCGCGTGCGTGCGCGTATTGCTCCGCGAACGCCTCCTGCTGCGTCAGCCACTTGAACACCGTCGACATGGCGGGCATCGACTCGTCCCGGCAGATCGACCGCAGAGACTCACCCATCGCAAGGCGCTCACAGATGGCGTCTGCGGTTGCCTCGCTATAGGTGGAAGGCCGCCCAGTCATGGTCAGGCCGGCGTAACCGCGAAGTTGGCGCCCAGCCAGTAGGTCATCGCATCCCAAGTCTCGAAGGCGACGCACTGTTCGATCGGCGTATTGGGCGCAGGCGCGACCGCCCAACCGTTGTGGGTGCGGATGATGGTGATGTGCGGGCCTTGCAACCAGGTCGGCATGTCAGTTCTCGGCAGGAGTTCGATCGGCGGTGATCACGGCTTGGAGTCCGCGGACTTGGGCGTCGCACTGGGCGGCGTATCGAACAAGATCGACCGCGCCCTGTTCTCGTAAGCCGGCGTCTGCATCAGGCTGGCTGGAGGCGGGGTCAGCTCCGGGCAAACGGGACTGACAGCCCTGCCACTGCTGGCGCAGCCGGAGATTGCCGTCGCGCAGAGCAGCGACATCAGAAGCGGCTTGGCGCTCGATCTCATTCCGGTCTCCTTCGTACTTCGTGGCGATGGCCTGCAGCCGCTGTGCGGACTGCCGCTCGTCTTCGAGGGCGCCCTGGGTCGCCTTCAATTCGGCCCCAATGGCCGCAGTCGCAGTCAGGGCTGCATCGCGTTGCCCCTGGACGGTGTTCTTGCTGCCCCACAGCCACAGAGTGGCGATCAGTAGGACGGCGATCACGCCAGCGAGGATTCGGGTCATGCGGTCACCATCCAGTCGGGCTTGCTGACCTCGTGTACCAGCCGCATCACGTGGCGCTTGCTCACGGTGTCGCAGGCGAATAGTCGATCCCACTGCGCAGTCATCAGTTCAACAGCAGCGCCGTCGTAATCCTGGCGCCGCAGGCAGTCCCACAAGGCCGTCCAGTCGTTCAGCTTCTCTGGGCCCAGCAGGTCGGCGATTGCGTAGAGGTACTTCAGGCGGGACGCGGCTTCGGGATGCACAGCGACGAGTTCGAACACCCGCCCTCGCAATGCAGCCACCGTGGCCTTCACGTCCTCAGACAGCGCCACGCTTGCGGCGTACTCGGTAATCGGGCGCTTCTCGATCTGCCGGCCGAAGCCGTGACGTCGGATACCCAGCGCATCCACCTTGGGGTACGGCTGGAGGGAGTGGATCCCCCTCAGCAGTTCCATGGCCTCAGCATGGGCGACAGTCTCGATCTCCTGCAGCTGCTGGTCATCCAGGTCAACCATTCCCCGCCGCCTCGCCTGCTTTCGTCGTGGCGACCTGGTCGGCCATCTGCACCATTGCGCGATCCTTGTCCTTGCTGTCCTTGGTCGCGCCGAACAGCCAGTTGATGACCTGGCCTGAGTTGGCGATGACCGCGCCGATGACGAGCCCGACAGATCCTTGGTTCTGCGTCGGGATCTCCGCGTAGAGCAGGATCACCAGCGAGATGCCCAGCATCAGCACGCAGAACACGCCCACGGCCTGCTGTGTGCGGCTGATGTACGTCTCAGGGCAAAGCTTCACAGGGCGGTCCCGATCAGGCGGCTGTGGTCAGGCATCTTCCAGGCCGCCCGATAGCGCTCAGTCCACGCCTTGCGCTCCGTCAGGCCGTTCTGCCCACCGTTGACCTTGCGGGTCACGTCCTCGACGGTTCCGCGGTCTGCAAGCTCGTTGAGCCCGTTTGCGACCCAGAACCACACCGCCGACGCAACCGCGCCGTCCGGCTCAGCCACTCGCTCGGGCTTCAGCAGCACGGACTCGTCGCCCAGCCATGCCCGGCTGAAGCGCCGGTAGTTGTCGCGGCCGGTGAGTTGCTTCAGACCGCGCCCTCGGAACCGCCAGCCGTCGCCGGCCTGCGTGTTGCCCAGATTCTTCGCGCCCCACTGGCCGCCGTAAAGGATGTTCGCCAGTGCGTTCTGGTTGGCTTGCTGTCCAGCCCGGCGGCCGAACTTTCGGGCGTCCTCGACACTGATTCGGTGACGGCCAAACATCGCGATCAGCGCCGTGTCGGCGTAGTTCAGCGACTCGACCACGGACCGGAACCCGCCCGACTCGACGTGAATCTGGCCGAGGAACATCGCCGCGCGCTTTTGGTTCGCCATGATGCCGGCCTCAGCCATCTGCTTGACCAGCTCGATGGCGTACGGCTTGGCGGCCGACGCGATCTTCTCGATGGCGTCGGCTCGGATCATGGCGAGGCGTCAGACCGTCAGGCGTTCGATCAGGCCGCGGATGCGCGCGTGGATGTCGGTCGCAGCGGAGCTTCGCTGCAAGATCTCGCCATGCAGCTGGGATGCGCTCGGCTCACCGTTCGCGTCCTTTTTCGAACACGGGGGCTCAGCCTGCAGGACGGGTTCCAAGCGCGAGGCGAGCTCCTCAAGCAGTTGGAAGGTGGCGTTCTGCGTGCTTCGAAGCGAGCTCATCGCCTCGTCGATCGGCGAGATGCGCTGCGGGATATTCGCATTCACGGCGATCTGACCTGAGGAAGCAATCGGCCCGTTTTGAACTTGCATCATGATTCAGTCCTCGGCAATAGGAGCCCGCACCGCGCCCGGCTAGGCTCGATGGTTGGTCCGGTTGGGGATTGCGGGCGTAGAAATGGCACGCGCTGCGGAATCGAACCGCTGACGGGCGACTGGCCTAGTCGTAGACCCCGCCACCAGCTGCCTGGCCCGGCACCAAGCCGGCTCGCACGTGATGGAACGAAGAAGGCCCCGCGGATTTCTCCGGCGGGGCCTTTCTACGACGCAGGATCTAGGATTTCCGATCGCTTGTCAAGCAGCTTTATGATACCGCCGCTCCGCCTCGGCCACCGCATCCCACGCCTTCGAGTGCAGCACCCCTAGCGCGACAAGCAGCATCCGGTCCCACATGGCCGGCGAGCAGTCGGCGGGCGCCGGGGTCGACGGCTTCCGGTTGTGGATCATCACCTCCCAGGCCATGTCGGCGGCAGCGAGCCGGTGCTGTCCGTGGTTCTGGAACTCTCTGCAGCGCATGGCGGCCGACAGCTGGCGCACCACCTTCTGCCGGTAGGCATCGGACTGCAGCACCCAGCAGTACGCGACGTCCGGGCCGATGTCGTCCGGCCCCTGCTTGGCGAAGGCCAGCGCCGTTGCGATCGCGTGCGCGTCCGGCAGCTGTTCTGTGCGCGTGCCCCGCCCTTCCGTCGGCACGCGATAGGCGGTGCCACCGGCCAGCTTGCCGATGCGCTCCATAAAGTCTGGTCGATCGCTGCTGTAGAGGCTCATGGCGTGACTCCGATGGCGTTGATGGCTGTGGTGTCTGGATAGAACTTGGGCATCCGCCCGTCGTGGGTGCATGTCGGGTGCTGGCGGCGGAAGTTGCCGCGGCAGTGGGCGGCGCCGTGGTGCCGGGTCTCGTCGCGCTCTCGGCAGATGGCGCAGGTGCTGTGTTTGCGCAGGTACACGTCGAATGGGGAATTTTTCGGAGAATTCCGAATAAGTGGCTCGGGCTGGCGGGGGCGGCGGGTCATCGCTTCACACTCCGGCGCCACCAGTTGAAAGCAGGCTTGTGGAAAGTCCGCCCAAACCAGCCAACAGCCTCGTCAACCGCTTCGGCGCCAGCTCTCACCAGTTTCGCGAGGCCTTGCAGGACGATCAAAGGAATGCAGGCGATCGTCAGCGGCAGGATCACCCACCAGCGCCAGTTAAGGACTGTCGCCAATGCCCACCGCCTCACAGAACCACCTCCGCCGGCGCGTGCCGGCACTGCAGACACCACGGCTTCCACCCATGCGCCTCCGGATACGGCGTTCCGCTCGGGTAATCCGACGTCGGATGCCCGATTCCCGGCGCCCAGCTCTGGCAGCCGGGCTTGGCCCAGTCCATGCGGACCTCGACCTCGATGCGCTCTCCGCTGAACTGGTCGATCCCGTAGCGCGTGTAGCTGGCCGGGCCCGGCTCGCGGTTCCAGCAGGCCGGCGGGCTGGGGGCGTCTTCGTGGTGGACGATCACGGCGCGCACCCCGCTGCCGCGATGACGCAGGCCAATTCGCCGACCGGCTCCGCTCGCAGCAAGAACCACAGCGCAAGACCAGCGAACCCGATTGCCGCCGTCCAGCGCGCCGCGTTGATCGCCACCTTCATGCCGCCACCCCCTTGCGCTCGTTGACCGCTGCGCGCAGGTCATCGCGAATGCGCCGGTACAGCTCCAAGCGCCCCAGCTCGGGCGCGTAGGTCCCGATTACGTCTTCGTCGACGGCCTCGGCGGGCTCTTCCACCGTTACCCGGCTCGTGGGCGAGAAGCACACGGCCATCAGTCGGTCACAGGTGACCAGCCAGCAGGCCGCGGACTCGGCGATCCTCAGAATGGTTTTTCCGCGCAGACTGCCGGCGTCGTATTCGAGTACGTCCATCATCGGATCACCTCGATTTCGATCACGCAGCCCGGCGCGTCGAGCGCATCGGCACCCTCGCCCGGATACCGCTTGGCCGACCAGCACTCCACGATCCGCGCGTCGTCGCGCCAAATTCCGGCGTCGGTCAGCGCGTCCTCTGTCGACCGGACCAGCTTCGACGCGTCCGGTTTGCGCATCGGCCACGTCTGCCGGGTCTTAGGCGCGCTGGCGGGCTTCGGTACGGTGAAGGTCATCCGCACACGGATCGGAGCGTCCAGCGTCTCCAGCCCTGCCTGCGCCCGGAACGCCTCAGCCGCGGCCTTCACGTCCTGGCGCCACGGCTTCACCTTGGCCGATGACTCAATCATCCGGCCATTGCCGACGTGCCGCTTACTGCCCTGCGGTGCCGGGCTGCCGTATACGACGATCCTCACGGCGCGACCTCCTTGGTGCGGGCGGCGTCGATGGCTGCGTCAAACTGCGCCGGCGTTGCTTGGTCATACTCCACGCCATCGTTCAAGACGCCTTCCATCTGCCGGCGCTCGATCCCGTCGAGCATCACCGCGTCCCGGAACCATACCCATCGAGCCGCATCAGCCTCGGCGGCTTCTGCTCGGGCCTCCAATTTCTCGGAGTCGGCTTTCCACAGCGCGGTCAGCGTGGCGTAGTCCTCGCGCCGCGTCCGGCACTCAGCCTCCGCCGCTTCGAGCTGGGCGCGCAGGGTGTCGATGGCGGACTGGTCGTAGATCAGCTCGTCGTCTTCAGGGTGGAAGTCTTCCGGCGTGTACAGGTAGACCTCGTCGCCGCAGCCCGCATTCGCCAGCGCACCACGAATGACGCAAGCCACCGGCTCAACCGCCCCGCCCTCGCGCGCGATGTGTCGGCCGGTCATGGGCGCGGCTCCAGCGTTGTGAGCCAGTCGGTTCGCGGGGCGCGCGCCTCGCGAATCGTTCCATTTGACGCCCAGTCGCGGCTGCGGGGCTCCGGCTCCTCCTCGTGCCAGAACCACATGCCATCAATGTCCATCGCCAAGAACTGCGCCCACTCCGGCGCGTCCTTCCAATCCGGCTTGCTCACGCCGCTTCTCCTTGAGTCTCGATGCCCAGCAGGGCGTTCTGTTGGCGCAACAACTCGTCATCGCTGCCGAATTGCGCGTGGAATGGTTTGCTGCCCTCCGCGAGGGACGGGCCGAATCGGGCGCGGCACTCAACGTGCGTCCAGCCGAACATCGGGCGCGCCATGTGGTGCCACTGGCAGAGCCCGCAGGTTTGGTCGTGGTGCTGCTTGCCGGCGGTGTGGTGCCACTGCACGTAGCCCGATCCGCTCATGTCGATGCCAAGCTGCGCGCAGGCCATGCAGTTGCCGGCGTGGATCGCCTCGCGTCGGGCGAGATCCGCTTTGGTCAGGGACTTTCCGCCGAAGGTCATGCGACCCTCCGCTCAGCCGGCGCCCACTGCGCCAGCCCTTCGATGGCCGGGTCAGCCCACTGGATGCCCTGCTCCGCGCCCCACGCGTAGACGAACTCGATCAGCTCAGCGCAGTCGCGCTTGCTCAAGCGGCTGGTGCGCGCCGGCACGATGTCCACGCCGTGACCGTCCAGCGCCGGCAGGATCTCGACGCCCTGCCCGTTGACGCGGCACCACGCTGCGACGAGCAGGCGTTTCCAGACTTCGGTCGACCGCTTCTGCCCGGCCCACTCCAGCTTCGACGCCAGCTCGCCGATCAGCGCGTGCAACAGCCGGTTCTCCGGCGAAGTCCGCCGCGGCTCCCGCACCTCGATCTCAAAGTCCTGCCGCGCCGCGTAGCAATCCCGCATGTGCTGGATCGCCCGCTCGCAGACCTGGGCGCGGTTCGGGTTGTCGTGGGCCACTAGGAAGGTGCGGGTCATGCCGCATCTCCCAGCGCGAGTCCCGGCTGCATCGCGCGGATGCGTGCTTCCGCAATCGCCGCGTATGCCGGGTCCATCTCGATTCCGGTGAACTGCAGGCCCTCGGCGATCGCGCCGCGGCCAGTGCTGCCGCTGCCGGCGAACGGATCAAGGACGTGGCCGCCCGCCGGCGTCACGAGGCGGCAGAGCCAGCGCATCAGGTCGGTCGGCTTGACCGTCGGGTGGTTGTTGCCGACGAGCCCCGGGGCACCACCGTCGCGGCGCGTGATGTGCTGCCCGCTGGTATTCGATACCTGCCCGCCCTGCACGCGCGGAAGCCATTCGCAACCGTCATCGCGGTCCGCGCGATCAGCCTTGGCGCAGTAGAAGAAGCGGGACGCACTGCCCGGGTGCTGCCGACGCATGCCGGGAAGCACTGCGAAGTCGGTTGCGCCTTGTTCCGCGTATCTCCGCTCAGCGCTGGCTTCTCCATCGCGACGAGCCTTGTGGGCTCGCTTGGGCCCAAACTGGCCGAAAGCATTCCCCTGCGGAACAACGTGATCCTGAGCCCGAAGGTCGCCCTGCTGACCGGGTGCGGAAGGGAACGCCGCCAGCACTTCGTCGCTGCCATCGTGGATCAGGTTCGCCGGCCAACGGCCACCATCCGAGAAGTTGGCGCCGATGCCGCACGGGTCGATGCGCAGACCACCCGTGCCGTGCGCCTCGAACGTCGCCGCGACCGTGCGCAGCAGCGGCTTGCGCGCGAGGATGATCGGCTCCCAGGCCGGCTTTAGAGCGGTCCCGCCCCACGGTCCGTTGTGAGACTTCGGGAAGCCCGAGCCATAGACCCACATGAGCGTGTCACGAAGCTCCCAGCCTGCATCCTCGATCGCACAGGCAAGGCGATGGAATGTGCGCGTGCCGCCGAACGCAGCGAGAAAGGTGCCCGGCTTTGCGACTCGCAGAGCTTCCGCCCAGAACTCGGCGCCCGGCACGGCGTGATCCCACCCCTTGCCCATGAAGCTCAGCCCATACGGAGGGTCTGTGACGATCGAGTCGAAGTGATCAGCTGGTAGCGTCGGCATCACTTCCAGGCAGTTGCCGATGCGGATCATGCGCGCGCTCCATGCAGGCGGTTGAACAGGCGGCGTACGCACCAGCCGCGAATCAGGCTGATCACGGTGAAGATGACCGTGATCCAGAAGTTCTGGCCGTGCGTCACGTGGTGCCCGAACAGCGGCAGCACCGTGTAGCTGGCGGCGTAGGCGATGACGAAGCCGATCGCGGTACTGGCGACGGTCTCGATCGCGGATTGCATGCGGGTCTGCATCACCCCTCCCCCTCGCGGCAGAACCGGATGTAGTCGCGGGCTTCGGTTTCGCTGAAGCCGTGGGCGGTGCGCAGCTGGGCAATGAGCTGCATGTGCTTGCGCGCGTCGTGCGCGATCTGGGCGGTGGTCATGCGGCGTCCAGCCCAAGTTCTTCGCGCAACTCGCGCATGGCCTTCAATCCAGCCTCGCGCGCCGCGGCCTTCTCCTCCGGCGACTTCTCCGGCTTCGGCTTGCTCTCAATCGCCAGGACCGGCTCGGGCAGCGCGCCGCCGGCCATGACGTGATCGCGCGCGGCTTCGTAGGCGTCGCGCAAGATGCGTTCGGCAGCCTTGATCTCCGCATGGCTGTACGCCCAAGAATCGAGGTTGCCCCAGACCAGGCGGGAGAACGGCGACCAGTCGGCCTTCGCGCGGCGGTCCCGGATACCCTCGCGGAACTCGCGCTGGATGTGCGCCACCGTCGGGATGCTCAAGCACATGGCGCGGAAACGACCGACCGATGGCGGGAAATCCGCGGCGTCGCGGATGCAGGCATCAAGTCCGACGCCAAGCTGCTGCGCGGTGAGACCGGCGAGCGCACGGGACCACGTGTCGCCATCGACCGTCAGCACGCCGGTATCGAGGTTCTGCGGTGACGTACCGTGGACGCTCGTCCAACTGTGACCGTAGGCGGATGTCATCCGCTCCCACAGCCGACGCAGCCAGGGTGCCGGGGCGTCAGCCATCGGGCGAGCCTGCTGCGAGCAGGAGGACGTTGCCGTGCTGTTCGCGTTCGTCGAGTTGTCGGTTGATCCGCTCCGAGTGCGCAGCGAGGCTCTCGCCGCGTTGGCGGCCGTTTGGATTGACTGCATGGATGGCTCCAGTCGTGAATGCTGCGGCGCGCTCGTGCGGCTTGAGCCAGTCGGCTTCCAGCCCCTGCGATCCTCGGGCGCACCAGATTTCGAGGAATCGGGTCAACGGAAGTCCGGCTTTCTCGGCCTCCCGACGTGCCGCTCGGGTAACCGTCTCGGTCACCGGCGCGCGTTTTGCCTTTCGCAGCGTCAGCCAGTCGGCCCAGGTCTGCGGGTCTACGTCGTCAGGGCACGGCAGGGTCTGCGCGGTCACGCGCTTACTGACGGTTGCTTTACTGACGGTTCTTGATGGTTCTTTACGGTTAGACCGCAGCAGCTGCGGGGGTGACTGCGGGATCTGCGGGGGTGACTGCATCTCCTGCGGTGGTTTCTCTGCACCTGCTGCGCCACCGCAGCTGCTGCGGGGGTGCATTTCCTGCGGTGGTTTGAACCCTTCTGGGCGAACGACGTAGAGCGTGTGCCGACCGTTCGAGCGATCGGCAATGACCAGCCCGTGTTCTTCCAGCCACTTGATCGCGCCATGCACTGCGCGCTCGCTGAAGCACGTCCGCTGGCTGATCTTCGGGATGCTCGGCCAGCACTCGCCGTGGTCGTTCGCGTTGTCCGCAAGCGAGATCAGCACCGCCTTCGGGGTCGGCGGCATCTGCAGGTTCCAGCAGGCGGACATAACGAGCGTGGACATCAGGCGGCCACCGGCTCCGCCTGGGCGACGGCAGGCCACCAGGTCACCGCCATGTGGCCGGTCACCTTGCATTCGCGCGCCTCACCCTTCTGGACCTCTCGACATTCCGGCAGGCGGCGCGCCATCTGATAGCGGTCCAGCGGGCACAGCATGGAGAGCTCGAAGCTGGTGAGCCCAGGGTGCTTGTGGACGATCGACACCGCCACGGCGCGCTGGTCAGCTGCCTTGCCGGAATCGGTGATCTTCTCGGCCGCCTCCCAACTGGTCAGCGGGTCCGTCGCGCGCGCGGGGAGGTGGGTCACGGCCACTTCACCCCTGCACGCTCAAGCAATGCCGGAAGCGCGCTCATGAGTTTGGTGATCTCCGCGATGGCCTCGCCGTGCGCCGCCTGCGGGCACGTCATGAACCGCTCAATCAGGTAGTGGATCGGGCTGATGTCGCCCGTGATCCGCAGATACGATTCCAGCTCGTCGATGGTCATGCCGCGCGGCTTGCCGCCGCTGTCGCAGCCGGCCAGCTTCTCGGAGAGCTTCGACGGCGAAAGGTCCAGCTTGCCGGCGACGTTGACCACGCCCTGCTGATGGACCTGCACCAACAGATGCTCCCGGAGGCTCCGGGACCGCTCTGTCAGGCCGTCTTGGTAGGTGATGCTGAGGTGTCGCATAGAGGCCTCTTTGCGTCCTTGGGAATGCAGGGGACGGCGTGTTCCCCAGGATTCCCCTCGATGGTTCTGAAAATGGCCGGACCCCAAACGGAGCCCGACCACGTGGAATTACTGCGAGAAGTTGAGAGCGACCGCGTTGTGCTGTTGGTGCGCCTGGGCGCCCAAGCCTTCGCCGTGCAGTGGGCGGATGGCCGCTACCACTGGCGTGCGATCAGTCGGGTTAAGCCGGGTGCGTGACATGTCAGGCGGCCCGCTTCCGGCGCTTGGGCTGGTCGAGCGCGACGGCCATGTCGACCAGCGCCTTGCCCACGTCATAGGACGGCGTAACCACGCCGCGGCGGATCCTGTTGACGGTCGTCTGGTTGACCTTGATCGCAGCGGCGATGGCCTGTTCGGTCATCCCGCTGTCCATGAGCTTGGTGATCGCGCTGGAAGGGTTCATGACGTCGATTATGCATCGTTGCATCATGTAGTCAATGCATCTTTGCATTCGCGCCGACGAACGGTAGGCGGCGAGAATTCAGGGATGACTTACCTCGGCAAGAACCTCCGACACTTAGCTGCGCGGGCGGGCATCAAGCAGGCCGCTCTTGGCGAAAAGCTGGGCGTCGAGCAGTCCACTGTTCAGCGGATCATGTCGGGCAAGACCGAGTACCCGAGGCTGGATAGCCTGCTCGCGGTGTCCAAATTCTTTGGTTACTCAATCGACGCCCTGGTTCATCGCGACCTCCAGACCGAGGACGTCGAGCCGTCTCAGCCTGTGGGACGAGACGACGCCAACATGGCTCAGGCGGTAGAACTGCTTCATATCATGGCCGCACACAGGCCAGACGATCGCAGATTTCGCCGCATATCATGGAACGCAATATTGGTGGCTGAGAAGGTTATCTCCCGGGTCGAAGAGTTGGGTGAAACCGACGAGGAAGCCACGCGCATTGCTGTTCGCATGATCCTGGAGGAGCTAAACGAGGAGGTTTGAAATGCCGCTGGATCCGGTTGCCCTAAAGTCCCTTGCCATCGAGCTCGCGGCAGCGATGCCCCCGCCTCCCCCAGCGGATATGCAGGAACGGCCCATCGACGTCTCGAAGCGCGCACGAACGATGCGCGCCATCCGGCGCATTGCCGACTCCCATAACTGGCACGACGCGATCGTGCACTTCCTGGAGTCGAGAGGCGCAGAGTACATGTCAGACCTCACCGAACCTCAGCTCGACGACCTCTACAGCCGGATGTGCGGCTACGTTGATGCTGCGGAAATGGGCGCAAGCCTGCCCGACTGCCTTCCTGCTTGCTGACCACAAGGAACGTCCATGAAGACCGTGATTACAGCCGCCCTCGCCCTTTCTCTGGCCGCATGTGCGTCATCGCACGTACTGGTAGGACAGAAGCGCGCACCTATTCCGGTTGAGCAGGTTCAGGTCTATCTGGATCCGCCAGCGCGCTACGAACAAGTGGCCCTGCTGGACTCGACCAGCCGCGGGTCTATGGCGCTCACGCCCCAGCAGCGCACCAACAAGGCAATTGAGCGACTGAAAGCTGAGGCTGCCAAGCTGGGCGCGAATGGCGTACTGCTTCAAGGCGTGGGCAGCCAGACAACCGGAGGCGTCGGTTACACCGACCCCGGGACGGGCGTGACGTCCATCAGTGGCGCAATCCACAAGAGCGGCAGCGGGATCGCGATCTTCGTTCCCGAGGGCTAAACAGCCTGTGGATAAGTACCGTTTGTCGGCCAACTGAAATTTCGATGCATTTTTGCATTGACGTAAGAATGCATTGATGCATAATCACTCCATCGCCCCACGACACACCCATCCGGGTTGGGGCTTGGAGATCGAGATGGCTCTCAACGACCACCGCATGCCTGGCTTCGGCGATCTGGCTGGCGACAGCAGCCACCCGAACTCGCCGGACTACCGCGAGCCGATGTATGGCGAAGACGACGCAGAAGGCGACGTTGCGAACAAGCTGATCGAGTCCGGCGACGTGGCCGAACTGGTCTCTGACGTTCGCGGCGCGCTTGCCGCGCTGGACTGGGCCTGCGCTCAGACGAACGTCCCGCGTCATCTGCAGCAGTCGTTTCGCAGCATCACGGCACGCGCCAAGTTGCTCAACCGCATGGTCGAGGCTCAGGTCGGGGTGATGTCGTGAGCGGCGTTGACGTGCTGGCGGAGTTGCGCGAGGTCTACGGCCGAAGCTCGAACAAGACCATCGACGCCGTGGCCGAGCTGATCAAGTGCAGCGATGTGACCGTCAAGGCGTTCGAGTCGCTGGGTGTTAGCAACAGGATCGTCGACCAGCTGGAATCGTACCGAAATTGCGAGCGTGCACTGATCGAACAGAAGACCGCCCTCGCCCGCGTCACCGGAGCGCAGCCATGAACGCTTGGCTCTCCTTCGTCGCAGGCATGGGCCTGGCCTTCGTGATCTTGGGCTTCATCTCGGTCTGCCGCGAGTTCATGCGAGGTGATGGCGATGGACGCTAACGGCCTGACGGTGGTGGACAGCACCGACGTGCTGACCGCAAACGCGGACATCGAGCGCGGCCGCGAAGTCCCGAAGCCCGAGGGCGTGAAGCGCCTGCCAGGGCACGAACACCAAGCCGGCGCGGACTGGGATCTGTACGACCTGACATTTATCGCGCTGGCTGCGGCCGGCGCCTGTCTGGCCCTACTCGCATGAATCCGCTGGCGTGGCTCTGCATCTGGATCGCCGCGCTGGCCCTCTCTCTGCTCGTCCTGCACTGGTTCGAGCGCTCTTACGGAATGGACCCCTGACATGACTGACAACACGAAATTTCCTTACACCGCATGGCGGTTGATGCCGAGCTTCAAGCCAGTGGCTGTCGAAATCGTCGGCTTCTACTCCGGCCCGCGCACATGGAAGCGTCGCGAGCTCGAAGACAGCAAAGGCAAGACCTTTCATCCCAAGGATCTGTTCGATTCCAAGCACGAGGCAATCGAGTGGGCGCGCGGCCAACTGAATCTGAAGCAGAAGTCAGCAGACAAGGTGCAGGCCAACATCGACAAGAAGCGTGCAGAGATTGCGAAGGCGGAATCCGCATGAGCCTATCCCGCAGCCCCGCCGCAAATGAGCCTTGGCCGTGGATGACAGAGGCGCGCGCGCTAGAGCTGATCTTGGAAGTAATCGAAGGATCAGAGGCCGCTTACTTCAGCCCTGAGGCAGAAGCGAGAGAAGCATTGGATTTCATTAGAGGCCGCCTTTCCGGACGCCATTCGGGGGTCGCGTGAATTTTTCACCGACAACGGCTAGCGAACTTCGGCGCGACTACTTCAGCAGGGTCAACCAAGGAACGCGCGCCTCATACCGCACGCGCCGCCGCAGGGCTTGGTGGATTCGCATCGGCCTGACCGCGCTCGCACTCGCCGCATTCGCGCTGCCGCTGATCGGTAGCTACTGACCAACTACGGAGAGGAATGCGCAGGCTGATGCGCGGACTGGCAGACCACGGGCCTTCTACCGGTGGGTAGTCAGTAGCGGAGTCGGGCGGAAAGGCCCCCGCATGCCGGAGTTCAGCACCGGCCCTCTCCACCACCCAATGCGCCGGGATCGCCGGCGCCACCTATTCCACCAATCCGAATTGACCGGAGAAACGACATGGCTTTGAAGATCACCCGCGCATCCGACCCGATCCTCGTGGAGCGCCTGAACGTCTGCATCTACGGCCAGCCTGGCGCTGGCAAGACCTCGCTCGCGTTCACTGCCTCACGCCCTCTGCTGCTGGACTTTGACAACGGCGCCCATCGCGCCACGGGCCGCAAGGACACCGTGCAGGTGCGCCAGTGGACGGACGTGGCCGGCATCACCGAGGACGACGTTGCAGGCTTCGACACGATCATCCTTGACACCGCGGGCCGTGCGCTCGACTCCTTGTCGTCCGACATCATCCGACGCAACCCCAAGGCGGGCCGCGGCGGCGCGCTGACCCTGCAGGGCTACGGCACGCTCAAGACCGAGTTCGTCGCGTTCTTGAAGCTGCTCAACGGCTTCGGCAAGGACGTGGTGCTGATCGCTCACATGGACGAGCAGCGCAACGGTGACGAGATCATCGAGCGCCTGGACGTGCAGGGCGGCAGCAAGGGCGAGATCTACAAGGCCGCCGATGCGATGGGCCGTGTGTTCGTGAAGGGAGGATCGCGCCAGCTCGATTTCAGCCCGCGCGAAGGGTCGTTCGGCAAGAATCCCGGACAGCTCGACGTGTTGGACATCCCGCACCCGGATCGTGAGCCGGACTTCCTCGCAAGCGTCATCCAGTCAATCAAGGACAAGCTCAACACGCTGACCGCTGAACAGTCCGAGGCGCAAGCGAAGCTGGGCAAGCTGCGGCTGGCGCTCGCGGATGCCGAGGATGCGCAAGGGATCAATGCGCTGCTGGAAGCGGCCAAGGACGCAGGCAACAGCGGCAAGGCTCTCCTGCACGCTCGCGCAACAGACATCGGCCTCGCCTTCGACAAGGGCGCGGGCGAGTATGGCCCGGCCAAGGCGGCTGCGTAATGATCGCGCGCGTCTCCAGTATCGAGACGTTCCGGCGCTGGCGTCAGGACGAGGAACAGGACGCGGCCGATCTGGTCGCGCGCCTTGCTGACTTCCAGCCGACCGAGGCGATGCTTGCCGGAACCGCGTTCCACAAGGCACTTGAGCTGGCGACGCCGGGCGACTACGACGAGCTGTCGGCGGATGGCTACACCTTCATCCTGCCGGACTCGGCGATCGCCCTGCCCGACATTCGCGAGCTTCGCGCCTACGGACGATACGGCGCACTGTCGGTCACCGGCCAGGTCGATGGACTCCACGGCAGGCGCGTCGAGGACCACAAGACAACGGCCTCGTTTCGCCCCGATGGCTACCTCGAAGGCTGCCAGTGGCGGTTCTATCTCGACATTTTCGGCGCTGACGTTTTCCGCTGGAACGTGTTCGAGATCGCGCCGATGCGTGATGAGGATCGCGTCTACACCGTCAAGCCGCCCCACGTCCTAGAGCAGTACCGATATCCCGGCCTGCATGACGACTGCATGGACTTCGCCCGCGACTTTCACGAGTTCGCGCGGGCCTACTTGCCCAATCACACACCCAATCTGGAAGCCGCATGAGCACCGATACCAAATTCATCAACGGCCTGATCGTCAAAGAGCCGAACGAGCGCGCGCCTGACTACGTGAAGGCAAGGCTTTCGATTAAGCGCGAGGAGCTGATCGCGTGGCTCCAGTCCGAACAGGGCGAGTGGATCAACGCCGACATCAAGGTTTCGCAGGGCGGCAAGTGGTACGCCGCTGTCGATGACTGGAAGCCCGACAGCCAGCGCGGGCAACAGTCCAGTCGCCCCGCTCGCCAGCAGTCGGCGCCTCAGCGTCCCGCTCCCGTCGATGATTTCGCGGACGACGACCTCCCGCCGTTCTGATCTCTCGCCCGCGCCGGCCGGGTTCCCCAATGCCGGCATCAATCCCATCGGAGAGATCGACATGCGATCCGACCAGCAGCTCGACCTGATCAACCACAGCCCGCAGCGCCTAGCGCAGGCCCACCGCGAACAGGCCGCTATGTGGCTCGTGAACCCCCTACTTCCCGCCGGACGAGTGCAAGCGCCGGCACGACAACGACATGAAGCAGGCCGAGCGCCTGGAACGCAGCGCGGAGGCGCAGAACGGATGAGCAAGGAATTTGAGAACGTGATTTGCAATTTGCAGTCGGCACGCGATCGGCTGATGCCGAAGGTGGAAACCTATTTCGGCGACGCGTTCGATGGCGACTTCGATTCGATGCTCGACGCTATCAACACGATGAAGCGATACCAGCAGAACATCGATAAGGACCGCGCCATCTTCCGCGAACAGGGCGAGCAGCGTGCTGCGCTGTTGGAGGCGTTGGTCCGTTGCGAGCGAGTCCTCTGCCGCACAACTGAGGAAGGCGCTTATTCGCACGCTCTCGAATGTGCCCGCGCCGCAATCGCCCTCGCCCAAGGAGACGCAGCATGAGCGGGAAGGTGGAGGGCCCAGCACTCGACCTGTTGAAGCTGCGGTATCAAGCCGAACGATTGGAGCACGTCTACGGGATGAACGGCGCTGCCGAGAACATCCGCGAGGCGGCGACAAATCTCGAAAATGCCCTCGCAGACGCGCAGTCGGTGGCTGCTGGGGGTGAGGTGGATGACGGCATGTTCTACATCCAAGACTCGCGCAGCTACGTCGGCAACTGCCCGTTGTGGTGGGCGCCCCAAGGCAACGGCTACGTCACCCGGCTGGATCAGGCGGGCCGCTACACGTTGGCCGACGCGATGGAACAGCACCGCAGTCGGGACACAGACGTCCCGTGGCCGTGCGCGGAGATTGACGCACTCGTTCGCGGGACCGTCGATGTGCAGGACATGCGCCCAGTCAGCCGGCAGGTCGCCGACCTCGCCACCCAACACGGAGACAACACATGAGCGGGATGACGGATGCGATTGCATGGTTCGAGGCGTCAGAGGCGATGCTTCGCGTGACGCACGGTGATGAAGTGGCCGACGAGGCTATGGCAATCGCCGCCCGCCTGCGCGGAGACGGCGAGCAGGGGCAGCCGTTCGGGCACTGGCTACAGGATTCCGCCGGAGTCGGTTACTTCACTCGCGGCGCAACGCCCGCGCTTCTGGCGGCCTACGCTTCCGAGTCTGATTACGTGTCGACCGCCCTGTACGAGCGCCCGCAGCCCGTCGCCGGTGATGCGGTGCGGGCGCTACGTGAACTGCGGGACGAGGCCCTGCGCGGTTCATTCGCTGACACACTGTCCGGCGACCACGACGCCGTGAAGCGCATGCTGCGCCGGATCGCCGACCAGTGTGACGCCGCCCTATCCACCCAGCCCGCACCATCCGCGCCGTTGAGCATGCGCGCAGCCAAAGCGTTGCTTTCGGCACGAACGCACGTCGGTGCAGAGCGCCCCGACGACGAGGATGAGGCCGCATGGTGGGACGAACTGACGGAACTGGCCGATGCTCTGGCACTGTCCGCACCATCCGAACAGGTGGCCGCGAGCGTGGCGGTGCCGGAGGGGTGGGCTGATGCCTACGCCGCCTTTGTGGGTGCGTTCGATACACCGGTCGCTTGGCATCGTGATCGCAGTGAACATGCGGAAGATGCGCGAAGCCGACTGCGTGAGTTCAATCGCGCGATGCTCGCCGCCGCACCCGTAGCGCCTGAGCGGGAGGGCTGAGCGATGGGCGCACTGATCGTTTGCCTCGTCGTCGCGTTGCCCCTCGTCATTGCCATCGGCCTGATCGTGGCCGCCCTAGCCCCCTACGTGCTTGACGACGCCGAGGATTCCGTGTTCGGGCGCTCGCCGAGGCTGGCCTACGCTTACACGCCGTTGCCGGAGTTCACGTGTGCTGTCTGCGGCGATGGGCCGTGGGCTGGCGAATGGTCACCACTGGCGCCGGCAGATCGGAAGATGTGTCCCAACTGCTCGGGAGCGGACTGATGACCCAGCCCTTCCCCTGCACCCGCCTGGAAGAAGACTTCGCGCGGCTGATCGGCCGGACGTCTAGGCCCAACGCTCCGGTCCCCATGGAGCAGGAGGCCGGCACCACGCTAGGCCAGCCAGCACCCCGAAACCACAACCCAGACGCAACCCCAGTGGCCGCGTGGCCCGGGCATGGAGGGCATGAGCTGTGAACCTTGTCGAGCGAGCCAAAGAGCTGGCCCACCGCGCCCACGCCGGGCAGGTGGACAAGGCCGCGCGCCCGTATATCGAGCATGTAGCGCGCGTGGCTGCGGCGGTCAGTGATGACCCGGAGGCCGAGGCGGTCGCGTGGCTGCATGACGTGCTGGAGGATTGCGATCGCTCATATGGAGTCGAATTGCTCCATGACATGCCGCTCAGTATCTATTGCGCGGTGTTGGTGTTGACGCGTAGGGATGGCGAAGGTCCTCGCCGGTACTACGGGGGCGTCCGTGCAAACCCGCTTGTGCTGCGCGTGAAACTGGCCGACATCGCCGACAACAGCGACGAAGCCCGGCTTGCGCTGCTGGACGAAAAGACGTCGGAACGCCTGCGCCGCAAGTATGCCAACGCCCGCAAGGCTCTGGCACCACCCAGCACCGAGGGAGAACTGTCATGACCGACGACCGAAAGCCAGTATTCGTCGCCGAGGTATACCCTGACTGGACCGTGATGCAGGTTCTAGCGACTGGTGACGCCTACGGATTCAATCGGGCTGATGGCAAGGTCTACTGCCTGCCAAGTCCGCATTGCCCGTTCTCGCCCATGCCGCGTGTCAGGGCCACGCCCAGCACCGAGGGAGGCGAGGATGGCTGAGACCTGGCTGACCCCGGACGAAGTGTGCGAACTGACCGCGCGTCAGCGCTACTCGGCGCAGTGCCGGAAGCTGGCGGAGATGGGCGTGCCCTTCCGACCGAACGCGATCGGACGCCCGCTGGTGGAGCGAGAGGCCGTGCTGTCCACGGCGAAGGCTGGGCGCAAGAAGCCCGAGCCCAATTGGGATGCGATCCACCATGGGAAGGCCGCGTAAGCACAACCGGCACCTGCCTCAATCGATGTACCTGCGCCGAGGCGCGTACTACTTCGTCGCCAAGGGCGTGTGGCAGCCGCTGGGCAAGGAGTACGGAGCGGCACTGATGCAGTACGCAGCCCTCGTGGGCACGCCCGCCCAGGTGCGCACCGTCAAAGACGCGGTGTGGGCGTACATCGAGTATAGGAGCAAAAAGCTGGCGCCGGCCACGCTCGAGAACTACCGCCGCAGCGCAGCCAACATCGCCGCGGTGTTCGGCGCGATCGCGTTGCAGGACATGACGCAGGCGATGGTCTACCGCTACGTCAGCGACAAGGGAACCGTGCAGGCGAACCGGGACAAGGCGCTGCTGTCAGCCGCATTCACCTATGCGCGTAACACGGGCGCGTTCTCGGGAATCGATCCGACCAAGGGCCTGCAGCATCGCAACGAAGAGAAGCCGCGTGACCGGTACGTCACCGATGCCGAGATGTCGGCGCTGGTTCTGGCCGCGAGCCCCAAGCTGGCGTGCATCGCCAGGTTCATCGAACTGACCGGCATGCGGCAGAGCGACGCACTGCGCGTGAGGCTGGATGATTTGACGGACGAGGGCGTGACTTACCGGGCCGGCAAGACAGGAAAGCAGATGGTCGTGCTGTGGTCCGACGAGCTGCGCGCAGTCGTGGAGGACTCGAAACGGCTATGGCGCCGATTCGGCAGGGAGTGGCTGTTTGAGTCCAAGCCCAAGGGCAAGCACGCAGGCCGCGGCATTGGCCCCTACACGCCCAGCGGCCTGCGAGCGCTCTGGCGCGTCGCCAGGGGCAAGGCTGGGCTGCCTGACGTCCGCTTGCATGACCTCCGCGGTAAGGCTGGCAGCGATGCGGCCACGGACGATGAGGCGCAAACCCGACTGGGCCACGCGGATGCGTCCGTCACCCGGCGCCACTACCGCCGGAAGGCCCAGCGGACGACTCCGACCCGCTGAGTATTGGACAGACCGCAAAGTATTGGACAAAAAAGAGGCCCGCATCTCTGCGGACCTCTTGATTTTGGCGCCCGAAGTTGGACTCGAACCAACGACCCCCTGATTAACAGTCAAGTGCTCTAACCAGCTGAGCTATTCGGGCGGGGACGCACATTCTAGTCGGTTGTCGGCAGCGGTCAAGCGT
>Ga0075364_10000085_pt1 | contig 37086 bp, 32 predicted proteins | sample EndMetdeltDD1764_FD_71517 | JGI IMG/M metagenome (GOLD analysis project Ga0075364, IMG submission 71517) | Populus endosphere microbial communities from Tennessee, USA - Endosphere MetaG P. deltoides DD176-4 | ecosystem: Host-associated > Plants > Roots > Endosphere | place: USA: Tennessee... | reverse complement strand
GCATCCAGGCGCTCGGCGTTTCGTCCGTGCAGAATCAGTGTCCTGCCGGGGGCAGCGTATTCCAAAGCCAACGCACCACCAATGCCTCCCGTGGCACCGGTGATCAGGATAGTAGTGGGCGACGCTGTAGACATGGAATCGTGATGGCTCAACGTGTAATCAATTGCCGAACCACATGGCGCACATCGTCTTCCCAAGCGGGAAGCTCAAGCCCGAAGGCCTGCTTCAGCTTGCTGGTGTCCATGCAGGAATTGGCCGGGCGTGGGGCGGGCAAAGGATAATCTTCTGTGCCGATGGCGGCGATGGCGTCCGGCTGAACCTTCAGGGTTGCGCCCTGGGCTTGGGCGGTATGCCCGACCAGCTCCGCATACCCGTGCCAGGTGGTGCTGCCCCCTGCCGCCAGATGATAGGTGCCAAGCTTGCCCGCATCGACCCCGCCCTTCAAATACGCCGACACCACATGCGCGGTCACGTCGGCAATCAACGCTGCAGAAGTTGGTGCGCCATGCTGATCGGCCACCACACGCAAGGCGTCGCGCTCCTGCATCACACGCAGCATCGTCTTCAGGAAGTTAGCGCCATAGGCACCGAACACCCAACTCGTGCGGAAAATGAAATGCCGATCGCAGTGCTTGCGAATCAAATCCTCACCCGCCAGTTTCGTTCGGCCATATGCCGAGCGCGGGCCGGTCTCATCCGATTCCACATACACGCCATCCTTGTTGCCGGCGTAAACGTAATCGGTCGAATAATGCACCAGCAGTGCGCCACTGGCTGTTGCGAGCTCCGCCAAAACACCCACTGCCGTGGCGTTGATCGCCATGGCCAGATCCGTCTCCTGCTCGGCCTTGTCCACAGCGGTGTAAGCTGATGCGTTTACGATCACATCCGGCTTGACCTCCTGCACAACCTGGCGCACCTGCGCCAAGTTGTTCATATCGCACTCGTTGCGACCCACGGCAATCACTTTACCCAGCACCGACAGGCTGCGGGTCAACTCGAAACCCACCTGCCCATCCTTGCCCAAAACCAGAATCGTCTTGGTCATGGCCTCACGCCCCATACTGCTTGTTGACCCAGTCGCGATACGCGCCAGAAGTCACATCACTCACCCACTGATCGTTTTCCAGATACCAGGCCACCGTCTTGCGAATGCCCGACTCGAAGGTCTCGGCCGGGCGCCAGCCCAACTCGCTCTCGATCTTGCGCGCGTCAATGGCGTAACGACGGTCATGGCCTGGACGGTCCGTCACGAAGGTGATTTGATCGGCATAAGGCTTCTTGTCTGCACGGGGCTTGAACTCGTCCAGCAAGCCGCAGATGGTCTTCACCACATCAAGGTTGGCCTTCTCGTTCCAGCCACCCACGTTATACGTCTCGCCCAGTCGGCCGCCTTCCAGCACAGCACGAATGGCGCTGCAGTGATCTTTCACATACAGCCAGTCACGCACTTGCTGGCCGTCACCATAGACAGGCAACGGCTTACCGTTCATCGCGTTCAGGATGATCAGCGGAATAAGCTTCTCGGGGAAATGATAAGGGCCATAGTTATTCGAGCAGTTGGTCGTCAACACCGGGAAGCCGTAGGTGTGGAACCAGGCCCGCACCAAGTGATCCGATGCCGCTTTCGTAGCCGAGTACGGGCTGTTGGGCTCGTAGTTCTTCGTCTCGGCGAAGGGAGGATCTTCGGCGCTGAGCGTGCCGTACACCTCGTCGGTGGAGACGTGCAGGAACTTGAATGCGGCTTTTTCGGATTCAGGCAACGCGGACCAGTAGGCACGTGAAGCTTCGAGCATCACGAATGTGCCTACGACGTTCGTTTGCACAAACTCGGCGGGGCCGTGAATCGAGCGGTCGACATGCGACTCCGCAGCGAAGTTCAGAACGGCGCGAGGCTGGTGGCGTGCGATGACATCGGCAACAAATGCGGCATCAGCGATATCGCCACGTTCGAAGGCGAAATTCTCGCTGTCTGCCAGAGACTTCAGCGAGGCCAAGTTGCCAGCATAGGTGAGCTTGTCGAGTACAACGACTTTCTCTGACGATTGCGCTGCCCAGTCCAAAACAAAGTTGGCGCCGATAAAGCCGGCACCGCCGGTCACGATGATGGTCATGGTTGGTTCACTGAGAGAATGTTGAATTTGAATCGGAAGCGCGCGGCATCGCGGTTCAGGGCCCGAACAATGGTAATTTAAACAATAGTATTTAGGGTATCTCGTAGACTTCAGATACAAACAAAAACGCCGTTAGAGCAATGTCTCGAGCGGTGATTTTTCGGCGCAAAGACTGGCAACGGAATTGGCTACTGCCATTTCAATTCCGGATGAAGAGTAGAACCCACCGTTGACCTGAGTCGTATGAATGACGGTGTTCCGAAAATACTGGAACAACCTCATATCGGGGGGCACACTGTTTGACCAGAATTCATCCAACTCCCCCTGGAAGGTCAGACCCGGCAAGTTATAAATCGGGTCCGCCAATGTCACAGTTGGCCGCTTGTGCACCAGCGCCGAACCGCCCACTGTGCTATTGACCGTCACCACCCCGCGAGTGTGATCTAGGAGTGTCGGAAGATGCCCAGACTCTACATAAAGCGTTCGACCGACGATGTCGTAGCGCTTCTCCAATTGCTTGATGATTCGTCCATAAGCGAGCATGCCCGGGTCCAGCGGATGGTTCTTCACCACCAGCTTTGCGCCACTCGGCGCATGCAAAGCAAAGGATTTCATGACAATCGATAGCACCTCCTCCATGCCCTCAAAGGGCGAATGCAGCCTGATCTGCGCGTCGCTATCAAGCTGAAGGGGCAGGATATAGAAGGTATCACCCGACGCCAGCAGGTCGTTGATGCGCCTCTCGTCATCGCGGGTACGCCACCAGAAAGTCGCTCCCCGACGAATGAATCCCAAATATTCCTTTGCTGCAGAGTAAGGTGCGTGCGTACGATAGCCCGGGTATAGCACCGGGTTCCACGCGCTCCAAATGTGATATTGAAAATCGTGCCACGCCCGAACGAAAAATGACGAGTCGAACGCCTGCCCATTCCGGTAGTGCGGGATCGACGGACCCACCGATCTGAACCAGACGGGATCTTTCGGCAACGACGAGGCCGCGTTCACGCCGCCTCGTTCCAGTGTGACCCAATAGGGGCGGAAGTAGCCTTCCTCGAAAACGTGAATCCGCTTTCCCCGGCGACGTGCGCCCGTAATGACTGCCGCATGAACCGGCCTGCAATCGCCGAACATGACGACATCCGTGCAGTGATCAATCCTGTCGAAGAGCGCCTCGTAAAAATCGGGGAGCGAATCGGCAGGCCGCCTGTAGCTGGTTGCCCCCCCTCCCCGCCAATAGAACGCATCGCCACCCGTGAAATTCACCTTGGCCACACGGTGCCCATCCTGACGCAAGCGGGCGCCCAGACGCGTAAAAAAGGGGGATGACACCCCCTGTAGGAACAGAAATGATCGAGGCATTTGTCAGCCAGGTGCACGCAGCGAGTCATTCTCGCCACGGCCGATCGCGGAATAGTGCCAGCCCAAGTCTTTCAGCGCGGCCGGATCATAAAGGTTGCGGCCATCGAATATCACCTTGCCTTTAACCAGGGATGCCAGAGCTTCAAAATCAGGTGCGCGGAACGACTTCCATTCAGTACAAATCAACAGGGCGTCCACGTCCTTGGCGGCAGACTCCTTGGAGTCGCAGAACGCCAGTCCAGACACGCCCTTGTAGATACGTGCGGTTTCCTCCATCGCCTCGGGGTCATAGGCCTGAACCACGGCGCCGGCAGCCAGAAGACTATCGATCAGAACGCGGCTGGGCGCCTCTCGCATATCGTCGGTATTGGGCTTGAAAGCCAGCCCCCACACGGCAAATTTTTTGCCAGCAAGTGCGTTGGGCCCGCCGAAATGTCTGGCGAGTTTGTCAAACAGCACTTCCTTCTGAAGGTTGTTTACTGCTTCGACAGCTTCCAGCAAGGGCGTGGGCCGACCGACCGACTGCGCAGTGCGCTGCAGTGCCTGAACATCCTTGGGGAAACAGGAACCGCCATAACCACAACCGGGATAAATGAAGTGATAGCCGATCCGTGGATCGGAACCAATGCCATGCCGGACATTTTCGATATCCGCCCCCAGCAACTCGGCCAGATTCGCGATTTCGTTCATGAAACTGATCTTCGTGGCAAGCATCGCATTGGCCGCGTACTTGGTCAGCTCAGCCGAGCGGACATCCATGGTAATCAGCTTGTCACGATTGCGGTTGTAGGGCGCGTAGCATTCATGCATGAGCTCCCGTACCCGTGCCGAATCAGTGCCGATGACAATGCGGGCGCCCCGCGTGAAGTCCTCGATAGCGGCGCCCTCTTTCAAAAACTCGGGGTTTGAACACACATCGAATTCGAGGTCCGCTTTTCCGCGCCGGTGCAACTCTTCCTCAACGGCACTCTTCACACGATCCGCTGTTCCCACGGGGACCGTCGACTTGTTGATGATGACTCGATAAGTGTCCATGTTGGCACCGATGGTGCGAGCCACTGCCAACACATACTGCAAATCGGCAGAACCATCTTCATCTGGCGGCGTTCCGACAGCGATGAACTGCAGGATGCCGTGGGCGACCCCTAGCGAGGCGTCCGTTGAAAACTTGAGCCGTCCGGCATCGTAGTTGTTCTTTACGAGGACGTTGATGCCAGGCTCGAAAATCGGGACGTCCCCATTTTTTAGCCGATCCACTTTTTTCTGGTCTACATCGATGCACAGCACATCGTGACCGGCATCGGCCAGGCAAGCGCCTGTCACCAAACCAACATAGCCCGTACCAAAAACAGTAATTTTCATCGGATATCTTTAATGCGTTAAGAGCGTTTGGCACACTGTATGAACGAAGCGTTCAAACCTTGCGATAAAAGCGGCTGATCAGACGCCGCAGGAGCGGCAAGACAGGAGGTTCGGCTCGCCAGGCAACAAGTTCTTCAAGCGCCCGCTCAGGGGTGGTGAATTTTCGGGTTCTACGACTGACGTATGTAGGATAAAGCACAAGGGTCGCTGCGACCAAGTGATCAAGCGAGAGTTTTCGAGTGCGACGAGCTCTCGTCGCATCAGATAATGCCATGTCCTGCGTCAGGCCCCACCCTGCATAGAATGGTTGCCCGTAGGTCACCACAGGCAGGCCACGCAAGAGTGCCTCGAACCCGGTCAGCGATGTCAGCGTGTGGACTTCGTCCACCTCTTGCAGCAGGCGCTGCATGGATACGCTATCTACAACCAAGTCGCAATACTGGTTGGCTTTCGACTCATCCTTACCCGCATCCCGAAGCTTCGCAGCGACATCGGGGTGAGGTTTGTAAATCAAGAAAGCATCGGGACGAGCCGCTCTGACCGCCGCCACAAGCTCGATATTTCGCCTGATGTGCACTGCACCGAACTGAATCGACGCGTCACTCTCGACTTGGCCAGGAACCAGAATAACCCGTCGATCGGTGACCGGGCGAGACCACTGCGCCTGATCCGAAAGGTTATATTTAGTCAGCTTCGCATCGAGAATGCTCTGACGTAGACGTGCCGCGCGCGTCAAAAGCGAGGGATCAAATGAGTGAGATGCCAGAAGATTCTCTAGAGTCGATGGGCCTGAGGCATCGTAGTAAATACCCACCGGATCCTGCACCCACGAAATGGGTCGAATGAGATCTGCGCCGAGACCTACCGACCTCAGAAAACCGTCTTCAAGCCGAATCGTGCAGAGCGATGGAGGACGCCCTTCAGCAATCAGCATCTGATCATGCTTTCGCCCCCAGAGAATTGCGGGATTCTTATCCGACAGGCGTGAGCGTCGTTTCACAAAACTCACACCGCTTCCCGCGAAAAAATCTTGCACGAAGGGCTGCTTCCACTTGGAGAAACGAAATGCCTCCAGCCTGGCAGGAAAGCGCGAGCGCGCACGTCGCTGCAATGCCAGCCACTCGATCAATGCCTCCGGACTGCATTCGCTCAACGTTTCTGGATGAACATAGCGCGGATAAGCAATCAGCGCGCCATAAGTCAGGTTATCCAGCGATACGGCTCGGCGCCTGGACAATGGCTGGAGGTCATCCTCGGTCAGGCCCCAGCTTGCATAGAAGGGCATCCCGAACGTTCGCACGCGCTTCTGCCACAACAGGCCCTCAAACCCCAGTTGGGAAGACACCACATAAAGTACCTCGGCGTTTGCCACGAGCGACGCTGGGTGAATGTCATCGGCGACAACGCGCACACGGGGCATCGCCCTGACCGAATCGAGATCGAAATGCCCGCGTTTACGTCCCCGAACGACTTCCGGGTGGACCTTCAATACGATATCGGAAAGCGGGTTCTCGTGGATGGCAGCTTCAAGCATACGGTGGAAGCTACTGCTACTAGCCATCCCAGCAGAGATCGAAGCGTCGCCAAACGTCTGATCGATGACAAGCACAAAAGGCCTGTCCGAAGGCGCGCCATCACGTTGGTAGTTGTACTTGGAAATGAACGAAGCTTGCCACTGGCCACGCAAGGCCTGCGCCCGTTCGCGCATGTCTTGATCGAGGTCCTCACCGATCAGCGTTTCCAGCCTTGTCGGCTGAGAAGCATCCAGATAAAGGCCAAGATCATCAACCATCAGGGATAGTGGCGGTTCATCAACGCCCAATCCGACGGATCGGATAAGGCCATCCTCAACGTGCAGCACCGCCAACGCATGCTTAGCCGCAAAACTACGGGCCTTGGTGGCACTCGGACGCAGGCCCCAAGCGAGCACGGTGTCGCCGTGTTGAATCGGAGATGGTTCGCGATAAATGACCTCACTGCCAGGAAAGAAACCTGACAGGGTGGACACTCGGCGCAGGCCCGCAGAAAGAGCAATAACTCGTGGCGCAGAAGTCACCATCGAGCACACACGGATAGCTGAAAAATCACTTCGCTCACCTAACGGCTTAAGCCCTATTCAAAGACATCGGCATCGTTGAGGTGGGGTGCAATCAAATCTTTAGGTGACAGGATCGGTTCGCCCCCGTATGGCCATTGCACAGCAATATGCGGGCAATTCCAGATGATCGAGCGCTCGAGATCCTTGTACCAATAGTCCGTTGTCTTGTACAAAAACTCGGCCGTCTCGCTAAGGACGATGAATCCGTGAGCGAAACCTTCAGGTATCCACAATTGACGCTTATTCTCCTCGGAGAGATGAACGCCTACCCACTTACCAAAGGTACTTGACGATCGTCGAATGTCCACGGCGACATCAAACACCTCTCCTTGAACCACCCTCACCAGCTTGCCCTGCGGATTGGGGTTCAATTGGTAGTGCAGGCCGCGGAGCACGCCCCTAGCCGACTTGGAATGATTGTCCTGAACGAACTCCACACTGCGACCAATCGCATCATCAAACTTCTTTTGATTAAAGCTTTCGAAGAAGAATCCGCGATCATCACCAAAGACCAATGGCTCGATGATTTTGACGTCGCTAATTGCCGTCTCTTTCACTTGCATCAAAACACCCTTTCTTTTAGGATCTGCTGAAGGTACTTGCCATATCCATTTTTCTTCATGGGCTCGGCGAGCGCCGCCAGCGCCTCCGCGTCGATGTAGCCGAGTCGATAAGCAATCTCCTCCAGGCACGCAACCTTTAGGCCTTGGCGACTCTCAATCGTAGAGATGAAATGACCAGCTTCAAGCATAGATTCGTGCGTGCCCGTGTCCAACCAAGCGTAGCCGCGACCCATGGTTTGTACATCCAACTTCCCCCTGCGCAGGTATTCGAGATTGACATCCGTGATCTCGAGCTCACCACGAGGCGATGGTTTAATCGTTTTGGCGATATCTACCACCTCGTTGTCATAGAAATAAAGACCGGTAACCGCGTAGTGAGATTTTGGATTTTCCGGTTTTTCTTCTAAACTGATTACTCTGGCACTAGCGTCAAATTCGACAACGCCATAGCGCTCAGGATCAGCAACTCGATACGCAAATACTGTCGCGCCCTGATCTGAAGCGGACGCTTTGTCCAGAAGCTGCGCGAAGTCGTGACCGTAGAAAATGTTATCACCAAGCACCAGTGCACTCGGGGAATTTGTCAAAAAGCTCTCGCCAATCAGAAAAGCTTGAGCAAGCCCGTCAGGACTTTCCTGAACAGCGTACTGAAAATTCATGCCCCACTTATCACCAGTGCCAAGCAGTTGGGCAAATCGAGGCGTATCCTGTGGTGTTGATATGATCAGAATATCTCGAATACCCGCTAGCATAAGCGTTGCCAGCGGATAATAGATCATAGGCTTGTCATAAACTGGGAGCAATTGCTTAGAGACTGCCATAGTGGCTGGATAGAGCCTGGTTCCAGAACCTCCAGCCAGTATTATTCCCTTTCTGTTTGTCATGAAATATCCGACTAAATATAAACAAAAAATTTTTCTGGCTCAAATGCTTATTCAGCGCATTCAAACCACTAGGTTTTGACCATATCGAATTATTGAACCGCCTAATAAGGCTATGCGATTCTCGCTCCAGCCTGACTAGACATGCTAACCGATTTAGATCAGCACATGGCAAGCATAAAACACATTATCAAAGAGTTGCTTTCCGGTTCTTTGCGCAGCAAACATCGACCGAGTTATCTAACGAACAAACTGGGATACGAATGCACAAACTGGATGGTTCTACATAATTCCGAAAACCCTACTACTGACTATTACATAAGAACAAAAGCATCAAAGTGCGGAGCGGATGTTCATACCGTAGAGCTAAGCTCAAGCCCCGAACAGGAGACAGTGCCCGAGAAGATCATTATAGTAAGATATCTCAACAAAGATTGGGCTAATTGGCTTCATCTCAACCGGAAGAAGATCAAAACAATCGTGTTTTTCATGGATGATGAGTTATTACGTCCACAGGCATGGACGCAACTACCAGTCGGTTACCAAAAAAAACTAGCGTCAAACTTTAAAATTCTTCAACGATGGCTCCCTAAACTGGTGGATGAATATTGGGTTTCAACCTCCACGCTTGCAAGTTCCAATAAACGTCTACATGCAAAAATAGTTAATCCTGCCCCTTTATTAGGAGACGAATTAATCAGGTGCCGCAATCCCGATCCATCAAGAGAGCACCTCCTGTTCTATCATGCGACAGCTTCCCACATTTCCGAATTCACTTGGCTACGGCCCATTATTAGGACCGTCATCGAACGAAACCCGATCGCGAGTTTCGAAGTGATTGGAGACCATGAAATCAACAAAATCTTTCGGGATATTCCTCGAACGCGAATATTACACCCGATGTCTTGGGCCAATTACAGGGAATTCACCTCCAGCGTAAGCGGTGGATTAGGGTTAGCTCCCCTACTAGACAATGAATTCAACCAAGCGAGGGCTTGCGTAAAAAGCTATGACATTCAACGAATGAATGCGTGGGGTTTATACAGTGAATCGCCAGCCTATGACAGCATGAGGGCCGACGAGAGATCCATAGTCGCGCAAAACAGTCAAGAAGAATGGATTAAAAAAATCGAAGCCTGGGTAAACCGTCAAAGTTGAAGGAGATCTCGTTCACCTAGTTACTCCAATGTTTGAGGCGCTGACAAGCGCAAACTAATGAGTCATTTAATCGAGATAGGCACGCGAATCAGATCGCGGTCTAAGCTCCGCTGACACGAAGGCGTTCCATTAAATCGTGTAAAAAAAAGATATCCATGGTCCCCAATCGTACCGAAGTTTCTGTCCTTCGACTCCGGATCGATTATTGAAGGATACTCACCGTAGATCATTCCTCGATCACATGGCTTTGGCGAAGGAACGTCTGCTATTACCGACGGCTCTGACCAAGTTAGCAAATCCTTAGAAGTGCTGGCGATGAAGCTTATATGAAGCACAGTTCCCAAAGACGTTTTTTCCACCTTGCGCCGCGAATAGACAGCGATGAATTGTTCCGACGGAGTGTGCCACAAGAGGCTTCTGATTATTCCCGCATCAAGCGAAATGGGATGGCAAAGCTCAGCTTCTGGTGAACCGTCATCCTTCAGAAACCTTCCTGAGAACTCACGGCCGTTCCAATATCTCCAATTCGGCGCAAGCGAGAGATCGTCGGTACGTGCAAGGCAATTTCCAGCCTTCTTCCCAGGCATCCCGCGCATTGCGATTAACGTGTAGTAATAACCGTCTCTCTTAACAATGTTCGACGTAGAAAAATACCCAATTTCCGAATTCCTACCTGGTCGTTGTTCAGGTGGCTTGGCAATGATCCTAGCCCCGACCGCACCAGACGAAAAAGATTCGCCTGAGTTCGAAGAATTAGCTAATACAATCGCATTTTGCCAACATCCAAGCTGTGACTTGTCGACCCCCTTGCATTGCCCAAACCATGAAGCGTGGTAATCTGAGCTGCCTAAGGCGTAAATGTTTTTGCCATCTTCGGTAAAAAATGTCTGCAACCATACACGAGCGTCGAAGCTCTTGGGATTTGGATCCATCTTTCCAGAGAAACGAGACGAACAACTTGGCCTCACCTCTTTAAGCGTCTCGCCGATAAAGAATTTGTTGTCGTAATGGCTTGCTACCATCACCACAGAATTGGTTGAAGTACGGAAAGCCCTAACGGGAGAATCGGGAATCTGATTGTCATCGCACTTATCAGAGCTCCAATCGTAAGCAACCTCCGCAGCATCCCATTTAACAGAATACTCGAGCGCTCGAGCGGGTTGAGCCGCCGCACCCAAAACAGGGCTCGTGTGGAGAACAAAATGCACGGTGAGCAGTAACAACACCCCGTTGCAACAGCGCCAAGCTGTCCGTCCCATAAAGTTTCCTATCAGAAAACTACCGTTAAATATATTCATAGTTCCAATGGATGCCTTGAGACTCAACTCTCATTTCCAAGAAGCTCGTGCAATAAAACCGGCTCGGGTGAATAAGGGCTCAATTTTCCACTTTGCAAGGCGTCGGTTAGCTGATCGACAAAAAGCAAAGGGTCAAGCGTGTTCATACCCTGAAAATCAGTAAAGCGGTAGTTCCACCACTTTGAACCTTGAAGAGCACGGACAGTATCTTCGTCAAATCGATAGCGTTTGACAGTTGCTGGGCTTCCCGCAACCAAGGCATAAGCTGGTACGTCTTTGGTCACGATAGACCGGGCCGCAATCACTGCGCCATCGCCTATAGTGATCCCGCGAGCTAGCAATACGCCGCTACCGATCCAGACATCATTCCCAATCTTGGGAGCCGGCAAATCTCGCCCGGTGGGATACTTTTTCTCGATCTTTTTTCCAACATCTGCTTCAGCTGCACGAAAAATAGGGTTGTTTGGAGAATAGTCAAAGCCGCAGGTAGACAGTCTGTCCAAGGGATGATTTGTACCCATAATTTCGACTTTGTCCGCGATAGCACAATACCTGCCTACGCAAATTTTCGAATCAAAAACTGAGCGGCTGTATGAAAACGACCCCATCGAGAAAAAACAATTTCCTTTTCGAAAATTGCTATATGGCTCCACGCGTACAGGAGCTGTGAGGCGCACAACGCTTCCTTCAATCGCCCAGCCAGGCGTCCAATCTTTTTCACCAGATAGAAAAATTCTTTTTTCGGAAAGCGCGTCCAGGTGACTCTTTGTTATCACCGCCCTTATTGGGTACTCTAACATTATTAAATCCAATGAGTTTGTCCATTTAGACTAAATTCCAACGGCCTCCTCTAGAGTCAAACGAGCACGCGCTAGGCGCTCCTCCGTTCCATCAGCTTTTTGCGCAAATTGGTAGCCAGGATCCGGCGTGCGCCAGTTCGCACCATACTTCCGTTCGAGAAATACCTCGCTTTGGTTCATCACGTTCACTTCAACCTCTTTGAAGGGTACAACCTTTATGGGATTCACGAGCGACTCGTCTGCAATTACAGACGTAGTGTTGCTCATCCAAAGTCGACCATCCTCTATCCAGGCAGGAAAGACATCAATCATGCAGTCTGCTTTGCCAACCTTGAAGAATGCGCCAAACGGATGCTGAGCCAACGTGAACTTTACTCCGTCACCCTTCATAGTCCTCAAAATCTCAATCATCTCGAGTTTCACATCTTCGGGCCTGACTTTTGAAGATAAGTAACCAACATCGAAATCATCATCGTGAGCGATAAAATCATTTTCACGAATTAGTCCCAGCAGCGATCCATAATTAACAAACAGGTCGTACCCAAATCTAGACTTGAAATATGTCGAAAACTCTACATATGCATCTAGGATTTTTTTCTGCCATTCCGGCCGCCCAGTTAGCGGCTCTAGCAAAGATCCATGTTTGGAAATAAAATAGCCGACCTTCAGCTTGTTGAAAATCTCACCAGTACCGTCGACATCCACCCTAACTTCGAAGTCGAGTACGCCATTGACACTCTGATGCAATAATCCTCCCTGCGAGCATCCAACCGATACAAGACTAATTTTCGGTAGTGTTTTTACGACAGAGGCTTTAAGCGAGATAGAAAACTTAGAAAGCTCGACTCCACTCACCGTCTTCACCACGGTGTTTAGCGAGCGTACTTGGCGCCTATTGACGAAAATGTGTACCGTAGGAATTCGGCCGAACACATGCCCATTAAGAGTAAGTTCTTCGCCATTTTTAGTCAGAACCCATACACCAGCCACATCCGCTGACTTCGCTTCGCCACGGTTTAGACTTGACTCTGGAATTCGCGATTCGTTAAATTTAATAGAAGAACTTGCGTCGCGCACCCAAGACTCGTTCGGGTCAGCCACAGAGAGAAACTCTGAAGCCTTCAAAGGATCAAGTGAGATTATCGCAAGCCAAATTTTTCGACGCAACAACGCCAGTTCAGGGGTGATCACTATTCTATTTCCATCAAAGGGTTATGTCGGCGCCATGTCGAATCACCTCGTGCTCGTCGTCGAACTCTCGCCAATCTAGCCTATCAATCTCGATTGCTTCGATTCGGTTGCCACCCTCGGCAATCTTTCTGACAATCCCATGCCAAGGTTGCGACTGGTTCGACGCGGCACCGTTCATCAAAGCTCCCAACACCGCCAGTTTCAGCTTTGCGCAGTTTTCCTCGCCCGTTGCACCAATAAATCCGGCGGAGACCAGTACCGGATTTAGAGGGGACAACTGCTTGGTAGCGGCTAGAACACGACTATCTGCATCAATGGTAAGTACAACATCATCGGGGTCGGGATTAGTCACGCGGCTGGCGCAAATGTAGAAACCGTTTTTCGGTGCACACGCCTGTATTCTTGCCATCGCACCTTTTTTGATTATTGTGTCACCATTGGTGATAGCTATAGAGCCCACAGATGATGCAATTTCGGCCACTCCTAGGGCGACTGAATACATTGGCCCAAACTGCGCGTAGTCCTTATTGTTTATGAGCGTAATACGGTCGGAATACGGCGACGCCTCCTTAAACGCCTGCCACTTTTCGAACATGTATCCGCCAACAATAATCAACCTCTCAACATTGTTTTGCTGCATATAGATACCACTTGCAACATCAACAATTGTGCAACCGCTGCTCAGTTCCACAAGAGGCTTTGGCCTGTCACTGGTGCGTGCGCCCATACGGGAGCCGCGCCCTGCAGCTAAAAGAACAATATGCATTTCTGCCTCAGCGAAACTTAAGCGAAATTTGACAATACCATAGCATTACAAATTTGTGTCTTATGTATTACGCGTAGTGATTGAGTGGATAATCTTTTGCTAGGACGATCATGCGAGCGTTCTCTCCAGAGTGTTCACGATTGCGGAGAAAGCAGATGAATCTAGCCACATCGCTTGGCGGTCAGTGTCGCAAATCGCATACATGAACCTACGCAATAACCGCCTCGCTCTACTCAGAAAGCTTCATGCCTACTAGCGACGCCCCTTCCCTACGGGCGTGCGCAAATATTCATGGCCTTGCCATGTTACGCGAAGCTTTGACTCCTCCCCTTCGATAAAACCAGCGTCCGCTAGCAGCCTCAGATGATAGCGAATCGTGTCACTAGCAGGACTACCGGGCAGAGCATGCTTAACCTCATGTATGGTGCCAAACGGCTTAGGCGACTGCACGAAAAAATTTAATATATTTTTCGCTAAGTTGATATCTCGTTCCACGTCACTATTTCCAATTTAAAGTTGAGCATCAAGCCAAAGCTATGATGCAAGAGTTACTCACAAACGACTTGCCGTCAGCCGAAAACAGAAAGCGAATATTTAAACTTATCCCGGCTATTGGGATTCGTATCAACTAATTGCAATCAGATCTGTTGACGCTTACCAGTTTCGCCTTAGGAAGCTAAAGCTTGCAAATACGAAGCAGGCTTTAATTTGTTTTCAGCCAAAAAATCCACATAAATTTTGGCAAGTCTCTGTCGATTCTCATCGAAAGCTACAGCGTCAAACTTGAACAATTTAAGCAAATCATCCTTTGCGACCCCCTTACTAATATCCTTGGCCATAACATATGGGACTAACATCGTTTGACATAATTCTAGGGTGCGCGAATCGTGAACGATACATAATCCAGGAACGCCCGCCTGCAGCGCCAGCATGACACCATGGATGCGAGTTCCCACGACGAAATCAAAGTGCCGATAGTGCTCAATCCATGCCGGTATATCAAAGAAAACATTGCCGAATTTCCGACTCCAATTTAGGAAATCGGATGGAGACATGTTGGGCTGCGCATAGTCACGACAAGCCAAGAAATCTTCCTCGTCCATGAGAGAACCTTCCCCTCTAGTCAGCTGAATCATCTCGAGAGGACTTTGGCCAACGTAAGATCCAGAGTTACTTTCGGAAATGATTTTGGTCAATGACGACTCAATGTGCCTGAGGTGTGCCCATCGCTGGTGCCCCGAGGCAACCACAATGTTTTCTGGCTCACAGACACGCTCCGCAATCATTTTCCCCAGTTCTTTTTGTGGATTCATGAAAAGAGTAGGGCAACCAAGCACTACAGCCTTGTCGCCAATGCCATATTCCTTCAAAACCTTCAGTGAGTATGCGCCTCGCACAGCGATATTATGTTTGGAATCAGGCGCACTGTTCTCAATGCTTTTCACCCAGTTAACAGTTCCTTCGGGAACCTTAGGAATTGAGCCATCAATTCCGCCTTGCGCACCCAGACCAATCGCCACTATCGGCAATTTCAACCGGGCAAACTTTTCGCCTAGTCCCGCGTAGTCTGCATGAGCGCCAACCTGATTGGCACAAGGGACAACGGCCACGTCGCCAGACCTGTCAATTTGTTCTACGGACGCGCTCCAGTCTACGCACGTTAGATCGCCGCCCAACTGTGCGTCAATGGCGTAATGAAATGCGAGATTACCCGTATTATGACCCACCCTTTCATGCACAACCTCAGTACTAAGGAATGGGCTTTCCCGGATCGTCGTCTTCAAACCTAGAATAAATGGAGTCACTAAATTTACCTCTCTACCCAAAACGAGCCTCCAAATACGGAAGATGGCTCCGGGCGCATTCGTCATATACAACAGGTTTTCTAATACCTGCACGCAACTTCTCCCACTTATCGACATTCGTCGCTGCGTCGAGCAGCACCGATTGCCATGCAAGCGGGTTCCCGGTCGGAACGGAAATTCCGTCAACGCCGTGGGTAACCTTTTCCGCCATCCCGCCAATGTCTGACGCGATTACCGGTCGACCATAGGTGAACGCCTCCTGAATAACCATAGGCGAATTTTCCCACCAAACGGAAGGCACTAGTGTCCAGTCCACCCCCGCCATTCTGGCGGGCAGCTCGTGGGGCTGGTACGGCCCAACCCACTGGATGGTTCCTTCTTTGATCAATGGTTGACGTAGTTCTTCGATCTTAGCTTGAAAGTCTGCCGATTGCCATTCGAGGTTAGCACCATGCACCTCGACAACAAGCTCCTTACGTTGAGCTTTAGTCATGCTGCTAAGTGCTCGGAGTACCACATCCAACCCCTTAAAGGGATTGATCTGCCCAAAAAAACCGAAACGATTGCGTTTGCCGTCTACTGGAATTTCTCTCACGGGCAGCTGCTCGTGATCTGCTTGGCCATTCTCAAGAACGACGATTCGGTCTGGGTGAATGCCCCAAGCAATATATCGTTGCCTCAGGAACTCGGAAGGTGCAAAAAACCCGTCGATAAGATCGAAGTGCGACATAAAAAAGTGTTTCCGCAGCCAAAAATCTTCAACAGTCTTCTCGGGAAAGCACATCCGACAATCGTCGAATGATTCTCGGCTGCAAAGCTTCTGCCCGCCGACCTTGATCATCTGTCCATTGTTCTTACAGATTGCCATGTATTCATGGAGCGTCAAATAAATACGTATATTTGGGTCAATCGATTTTATTACGCGAAAATACTCCAGCCCTAAGTGCGCATAGTGGTGACTGTGCACAACGGTTGGTTTAAGCGCACGAATCAGATCGGCGAACCAAGTAGTCACCGATTCTTGATGAGCTGCCTTTAAGAGGTGCCAGTCGCTGATACCCTGCTCCCACAGGTACTCGTTTTCACGTCGAACACTAATAAAGCCCGCGTTACCACGCCCCCTATCCGCGCGCCCAAGATACCAAGCGTCGTCCACATCTGGACAGTTTTTATACGCTTTAAAAAGATTGTACGCCGCGATTTCTCCACCGCCCAAACTAAAGTCTGGATGCGCATGTGCCATCACCAAAATTTTCTGCTTGCCGCTCATCATTGATTCCGTCCCATACATATGTTAATTGGCTATCGTCTCGATGATTGGCTCCCAAAGCCCCTGATGGCGTACAGCATTAAAGATCACGACTTTCATCCGGAAATCGTCCTGCCCCAACAGCTTGAAAGATTGGCGCTCCAGATGTGTCATTTGCACCATTGGCACGTACACGACTTTTAGCCCGATACTCCTTAGCCGGAGACAGAAATCTGAATCCTCAAAATCGCCAATTAGATAGCCGGTATCCCACCCCCCTATGGCCTCGTAGTGTGCACGCGAAACGACCAAACATGCGCCCGTGATAGCTGCCGTTTCAGTTGGCACCTTGTACGGATCCAATTTTGGGGCGAGCCCCATGTATGGATGGTGGTTAATCCAGATACCCAATTCCTCACGTCGCAAAAACTGCATTCCAGCATGTTGAATAGAACCGTCCGCAAATACTAGACGTGGTGCGACAGCACCGATCTGCGCGTCACTCGCCAACTGTCCCAGCAAAACCTCCAACCAGCCTGGAGCGCTGGGAAAAACATCACTATTCAAAAACACAAAGCTATCTGCTGCTGCGACAGACACCCCTAAATTATTCGCACCAGAAAAGCCCCTATTCATGCCACCCCAGACCCACTTAAATGGCAACTGGTAGAGACGATACAATCGCTCTGCTGCTGATCGAAATTCTTCGTAAATACGCGGATCATCAATTACATATATGATTTCGGCATGCCTTCGTAACCAGTCATCTTTCACAAATTCGATTAGCTGGTGCTCGACAAAATCCCATCGACCATACAACGGTATGATCAGACTTACCTTCGGGTTATCAATCAGTGTTCCAAGTTGGCGCTCAATCACCTGAGCTAAGTTATTTGAGGCGACCTTTTCCTCTATCAGATGCCCAATTACAGGACCGTCAACGATCGCGAATCGTTTGTGAATGTCAGACAACGGTGCGTCAATTGAAAACAGCCATCGTGCTGCTGAAATTGGGTCAGACGGCAATGCACCGCAGTATAATTCGGCCACCGTATATACAACGTGGTTAGAAAGCGAACGAAGGCGAATGCGCTCATTCTTCTTGAAGCCGCGAGTTCGTACTATGAAGCCCGAGTCACGATTTCCCGAGGGAAGATCTTTAGCAACTTCGTCCCAAACATCCTGACGAAATCGCCGGAACGCCTTAGTCAGTGGAACGCGATTCCCTAGATCGTTCTCAAGCCACATCACCGCACCGGGGGCATGAGTCGCCCATCCAATCACTACGCCTTCGCCCGATAAATTATCCGCCGAGGCAAGCTCGAGGTAGCCGCGAGCGTCGGGACAACCACCGACGACCGACGGCATTCGATCAATGTAGTTTTGCCATTGCGGCGAATCAACCCCTAGGAGACGTGATATAGCGCTGAGACCTGGACGAATGGATGAAAAGCCACCGTCATCCAGCTCCGATCCAAATTTGAGAGCTAGCGGCTCACTCTCCGTGCGCCGATTCCCGTCAACCCAAGAGAAACTCAGGACCTCCTCGCCACTGTCTTTCGCTACAAAGACAAAACCTAGTTCAGTCTCAGCAAGAAAAAAATGCTCAGCAACGTCTGGACGCGAGACCTTAATTTGCTCAAGGGTCAATGCTTCGCCATCGCCCAACAACCGAACGTCGACAGAGGGGTCAGTGCTCCAACCCGCAAGCACTATCACAGCGCCATCACGATACGCGACGTCGATAAAAATACGGCGCTCGGCCATATCCCCATCCATTCGTAAGACTTGGGGATTCTTATCGCCAAGCATTGCGGCAGAACCCTGAACATCTACAAACGTGATTGGTGGTGGTGGTGCCTTCCGCCCAGCAGTGGACTTCCCCCCGAACTGGGACAACTTCATGGGCTGCTCGCTCGATCTACTCATTTCTTTCACCGGATGGCCAAATTAGATTTTTACGTCACTAAGACACTGTTGAGGCAATACTCACTCGGCAGCCTAAGAACAATTGTGGGAGATTCAAATACGAATGGAGTAATCCTCTCGGACGACCGAAAGGTGTGGGCTATAGCAAGGGTCACCTGAAATAAAGTGGCTCCACCGCTGTTGCATGATCTGGCTCTCGTACCTGAATTGTTTCTCTTTGTCCTCCGTATCATTTCCACCCCTAGTCTTTGACTCATGGTGAATCAGGACAGAAAAAGGAGTCCAGATATTACGATAACCTGCCATTACCACTTTCAAGCATAAATCGACATCGTTAAAGGCGACATGTAGATCTACCTCATCGAACCCGCCAACCTCTTTGAACACACTTTTATGTACAACGAGGGCCGCTGCAGTTACTGCACTGACGTCGTGAACGACCTTTAAGCGGTTGAAATAACCGGGCGCATCACCATGAAAGTGTTTATGCGAGTGACCAGCTACTCCGCCAATTCCTAGTACTACCCCACCGTGTTGGAGAGTACCATCGGGATAGAGTAGCTTACCTCCCACGCATCCCACATCAGGACGACATGCATGCGTGACAAGCTCGGTAAGCCATTCGGCCTGAATTATTTCGACGTCATTATTCAATAGGCAGACGACAGATCCCGATGCATGATCCACAGCAAAGTTATTGATTGCCGAGAAATTGAACGCACCCGGAAATCTCAAAACTTTAAACGCTCCGTTAGCAGCACCTTCCCCTAGATAATCTACAGTTTCAGCATCGCTAGAATCGTTATCCACAACCAATATCTCGTAATTGGGATAGTTCGTTATCGAAACAAGCGACGTAATACAAAGGCGTAGTAGGTCGACGCGATCACGAGTCGGAATTATGATCGACACTTTCGGCGGGGGAGATGGAAGCGACCAGTGAGTGCGGTAGATGCCCTCACCTATGATTGCTACATCGATATTGCTTTGAAACCGACCAAGCGCACTGGTCAATGCGGCCTGCGCGGCGGCGCCAGCATAGCCCTTTGCATCATGACCGGATGCAGTGGAGCCCACTGACTGCCTCCAATGGTACAGAACTTGCGGTATATGATGAACTTTATGCCCGTCAAAATCTATGGCATCCAATGCACGGAGCATGAGATCATAATCCTGGCTTCCCTCAAAGCCTGGCCTGAAACCACGAATACTTCTAACCAGGTTTTTTTGATAAACGCAGAGATGAGAAACGTAATTCTGAGAAAACAGTAGATCCAGCGAAAGGTCGGGCTTGAAAAAAGGCTCGCATCGATTGCCATCTGCGTCCAGTTTGTCCTCATCAGAATAAAGTATCCTCACATCCGGCGATTGTCGAATACACAACGCATTCGCAAGTAAGGCATGTGGCGCCAGTCGGTCATCATGATCCAGGAGAGCGATAAAGTCTCCTCTTGCCATATTTACGCCATCATTACTTGCACGCGAAATATGACCATTTTCGGTTCGGTACTTTACTCTAACTCGAGTATCGTTCTTAGAATACTCTTCCAGTATATCTCCTAGCCCGACCACGGAAGCATCATCAACAATGCAAAGCTCCCATTTTGGATACCACTGCGCAAGCACAGAATCTATAGCCTCACGCAACAACACTTCGTCGCTATTGTAGACCGGCATAATGACTGAGAATGTGGGCCACTTCTCAGACATGAAATCAGACGAATTCTCGAGGGAAAATTGCTTCATGCTTTCGAGGCCTGGCTTTTCAACAAGCTCAATCCAGTCCTCATATGCGACTAAATTTGAATCACCTTGTTTAAAGATAGATTCATAATCCCGCCACTGCAATGCCGTCAATTCCTCTTCATCAATTGCTAACGACGCATATTTTGGATGTCGAGACACTAGCTTTTTTTTTGCACGCGAAACCGCGAATTTTTCATCGACTGAAATAATCCGAAAATGATCTAGCTGAAAATCGCACTCGAACTCGATAGGATCAAATCGCAGCTTAGCATCCTCAGTCAAGCGAAACAGACGCTTGGTCAGTCTTCCGGATTTTAGAGGCAGACTGATTGCGCTATCTTCTGACTCGCCAGATCCCGTATCAACATAGATTTTTGCAATGGCACGCGACTTGGAGGCACGCAAACAGATTTCAAAAAAATACCATCCTGCAGGCACTCGCTTGTTGATGCGAAAACTGGGATCCTGACCTGTGGACGAGAACCGACCATGAGCGAAGCTCAAGGTCTTGACCTGATCATTAGGCGACAAGTCCTTGATGGTGATCCGCAACTTAGGCGCGACTTTAGCGAGAAGACGCTGCGCCACAACCACGCCGGCTATGCCCTTGAATTTGGAGCGTATAGATGAAACCATCACAGCGACTCTAAAGTGCGTCCTAACACGAGTACCTGTACGATCGGCGAAATGATTTTCTGCCATTCATAGATCGCAGCGTTCGTTACATAGACTGCGTCCTCCGGTTGGATAAGAAACTGGCGTGCTAGAAAAATTGAAGCAGGTTGTCGCATGTCAAGACGAAAAACCTCAGCGACACGCGCGCCAGTTTTATCCTCGTCCCCTAACCGAAATACAAAGACTCCTCGAGGATCAGCGCTCTGCTCTCGCAATCCTTTGACTACGCCAAGAACCTCAAGCAGACTAGGATTTTCCGAGGGCAAATCATGCAATCCTGGATCGCCCACTGCGCCCATCGCAACAAAACGCTTACGCGCTCGTTCCAGCACAATCTCCGAGCCTGGGGGTATCGCGGTGTTAGATCCAGACAGCGCTTGTTGATAATTAAGCGTAGTAACTGAAGTTCCTGTGCGCAGCACAACATTCGTTAAATGAGGTTCAAGTATAGGTCCACCCGCCATGTTAATAGCGTCGAGCAAAGTTAGTGGCCCCTTGAGGGCAGAGAAACGACCCGGTGTTTTAACTGCACCAGCGACCAATACGGATCCTGACATGTCCCCAACCATTTCAACATGCACAAGGGGGGCGATCGCCACACCTGCAAGTGATTTGGAAAGTGCCTCTTCCACTTGGAAGAGTGTCAAACCTTTGAGATTGGGACGACCGACATAGGGAAGTGAAATGCGACCGTCTGCGCCTACGCGTACATTTTCGAAAACCGTGCCACCGGCGGAGAGGGGGGCAAAAACACCACCTTCGACGGCATTATCAGCAATCATTACCTTGATCACATCACCAGGGACGATCCGAAAATCCTTAACTTCCCGATCAGCGATGTGGCTCACTGGCGCGACATCACGGGCCCGCATATAAGGCGCAATTGTGCTCGCAGACAAATCCACAACGGTGTAAGGAACTGTAGCCTCCGCGTCCGTTTCAATCGACCCCTTGAACGGCCCTGCGCCAGATAGCGCACATCCCTGCAACATCGCAAAAGACAAGATTGTTATAGCTAGACCGGCAAAGCGACGACGGTCATGGGGTGGGAAAGACTTAAATATTTTCATGTGGATCGCTCAATCGCGTTCAGCTAACAAGGGTCAATCCTTGTGGTCTTGTATGGCGGTGACAACGAACTTGATCACACCAAAAAGCAAGAGTAGACAGATAAAAATCGTGAGGAGGTTATAGGCAGTGCGTGGCAGCACGGGAGACTGCGCAACATGCGGACTCACAATCGTGACCAACGTCCGGATTTTTTTGCTTGACTCGATTCGCACATTTTCCAATGCGGCAACGTTGAGCTTGTAGCTTTCTTCCGCAATCGTCGCATTAATTGTCAAGTCGCGGTATTTTGATGCAACGACATTAAGCTGCTGCCCACCTGATTCCGCTAGAAGTTCCTTTCGCAAACCTTCGAGCTGTTCATGCAGTGATCTCAACTTGTTTTGTTGCTGCCGTACTTGTGTTGTTTGAGGACCCAAAGTCGCTCGTAATGCAGACAAACGAGCGCTTTCATTAGATATTTCGACTTCGACGGCGGCGATCGCTTCCGCTTTGCCTCTAGCGTACTCTTGCGCGTCGAGAATCTGATTTTTGGCCTGAAAAGAAATCAATGCATCTTGTGCTTCGAGAAAACGACGGCGTGAGTTAGCAAGCTCTGTTTCGGTGAATTTGAGTTGATCGCGCGCCATGGCATGCGAAATCTCGTTAACGAAGCGCTCGCTCTCTCTCTGAATTACCCGGACGACTTGATTTGAAAAGTCTGCAGCGAAGCCTTGAACAGAAATGGTCAACAAACCCGTGACTTCATCAAAATGCGTCTCGACAACCCTGTTGTAAAACTTAAGCATATCTTCGTCAGAGGCGGTGGCAGATAGCCAGTAGAGGGGATCGGTGCGATTTGCCACATAATGATTTTTCCAGTCGAGCTCGTTCTCGAGAATTTTCAGCATATCGAGAGATGACACGTACTGCCGAAGATAAAGCGTTTCCTCACGAGATGCTGGATTAACACCTGTAAGCAATAACGCAAGCCCCGAGGTACTTGCTGATTGCTCAGTCCCCCCAGATTGGCGAACGACTATTTGAGCATCGCTAACGTATCGGTCCACGGCAAACAGTGTGTAATAAACAATTGCGAGAATCGCCGGAATAACGACGATTCCAACGAAAAGCTTTCGATCGTGCGATTTTGTTCTCATGATTTCTTGGGCCTTCAACCCTACTTCCCTAAATATCGCTTAATGCCCTCTTGGACATCGTCGTAAACAGTCACTTCACCGTTGGCAAGATAAAGCACCACATCACATAATTTAGATACTTCGCTCATTGAGTGAGTAACGAGAATGAGCTTGGAATCCACCAGCTTCTTACGAAAAATCTCGCCTGATTTTTTCTTAAAATTAGCGTCACCAACCGCCATTACTTCGTCAATCAAATAATAATCGAAATCGAAGGCCATGCTAAGGCCAAAAGCAAGGCGAGAGCGCATGCCAGAAGAATAAGTTTTTACCGGTTCATCAAAATAACTTCCAATCTCGGCAAAATCCTGGACGAAAGCAACCTTAGCGCGCATATCATCACCAACAGCGCCGTAGACTCGACATACGAACTTCACATTATCGCGCCCGGTGAGACTCCCCTGAAAGCCACCGCTAAGTCCCACTGGCCAAGAAATGCTTCTATCGGTGATTATCCGACCGGAGTCAGGCGTATCTGCTCCACTGATCAGACGCATGAGTGTGGACTTGCCTGAACCATTCCGTCCAATGAGTCCTATATTTTTGCCAGGTGGCACCGTAAGCGACATATCACGAAAAATGTACCTTCGGCCCCGAGGCGTCAAATATGACTTGGTCATCTTTCGAATTTCAAGCATTTTCCGTTATCCTTGAAGTGACATTAGAGCCCGCATACGTAGTCTATATAGCCCTATGCCAGCAAAGAGCACGACCACCGCCACTTCCGCAACATAGCGTGCAGATATTCCATCCACCATTTGATAATTATTGAATACGTTCCCCCGTATGAGCTCCATCAGATGCAGGAATGGATTCCAAAGTAGATATTGCAAAATTTCAGGGGGAACGTGCTTGGGAGGGAATATCACACCAGAAATAAGATACAAAGGGAGAAAGGTCAGTTTCACGACAATCTTGAGCTCCGGCAATGCATGCACAAATATGGCAAGCAGGACACCCAATCCGAATCCGAAACAAACTCCTAAGCAGATAATTCCCATCCATTCCAAGGGCTCAGCTATTCCGATATCAAAGCCATAAAGCATAAAACCAAAACACAAAAGCGCGTAAACAATTGCGTAAATTGAGAATTCGACGACCAGCCTAGCAACAAACGTATCTAGCGGCTTTATTTGCTTATAGCTAAAGAGCGCCCTATTCGCATCGACGCTTTCCATAAGTTTCAGTGCCAGATTGCGAAACAGAAAGAAAGGCGGCATGCCCGCAAGAAGAAATACCGGAAACGGGATCCCCATCACCGTACTTCCGCGGACCGCGCTGTACAGCACTGCGAACGTCAAAATGAGGAAAAGTGGTTCGGCGAGCGTCCAGAATGCGCCCATGCGCATCCGGCCAAACCGCCCTTTCATCTCCCGAACAACCAAAGCGAAGATTACTGAACGCACAATCTGAAATGACGTTCTACGCTTGACCATGTTGCGCCGCACTATTTGAAACGATGGATTTTACACAACAATAGGTTTTTGGATATAAATTACTTCATAAAACACAATGTAGGATTAAGTCGTTTTATGACTTATTTTGTCACAGTCAGAATTGTCGCGTCGAATGCAATTCGATCCTTGGCACGAGGCCCCGGCGTTACACCGTGCCACGTATTCAACGATGACATCGGCGTTGGTCCGCAGTCATGGAATACTTGATGCCACGTGATTTGTGGTAGGCGCAGCAGCTTGCTGACTCAGTTTCGAGCAGGCCAAGGGACTGTCGAACTTTGCGAGTGTGCCTATAGCGCCTTTTGAACTAGGCTTAAACTTCGCCGGTAGGTACTGATTCACCGCGCAATCTGTGCAGTACATTAGCACTCAAGACGCTTAACCTTCGAGCGTCTATGGATCCCAGCCCCCCCACCGTGTCATCAAGACAGAATTGCTCAGACAAAGTGAGAAACATTTTCCGACACCTGTGTGAATTGCAACTGCTACAATTGCAAAAGCGACTTTATGTTTCAGCCCGCACGCCTCATCGATATTGCTCCCTTAGTACTGAATAATTCACGCCTTTGGCTGCATCGCATTTATTCACTAGACGGATAATTCAGTGCAAGATAGTAAAGATAACAGCAACAAATCTTTGGCTCCGCGTATCGCGATTGGAGCAATATTTAAAAACGAATGCCCATACATTCTGGAGTGGCTAGCACACTATAGAAGCATGGGCATTTTTGATTTCTATATTGCCGACAACATAAGTGACGACGGAACTAGTGAATTGCTAATCCAACTTCACGATGCAGGGATTATTACTCGCATTGAGTTCCCGACTGTTCGGGGAGTTGCACCTCAAATGCCCGCTTACAATCTCATCTTCGAGCGGTCTAGTGCCAAGATAGACTGGCTCTTATATGTTGACGCGGACGAGTTCCTCATCCCCACCGATGGAAACAAGAATTTGAATCACTGGTTTTCAACCGTCGCACGCTGGGATGATGTTGGTGCGGTTGCCATAAACTGGTGTGTCTACGGCTCTGCTGGACGCCTCACGCATTCCCCTGGGCTAGTGACACAGCGATTTGACCAGCATGCATTCAACGAATTCGGTGTCAATGGGCACTATAAGACAATGTTGCGCTGTGCTGCAGTAGGTAAGTTTTCTGGAAACCCCCATTATTTCTCGCTGGACAAGGGTTGGCGATATGCCGACGCCATGGGGAACGACCTGGCGCATAGCGGAGATAGCAAGGGGCTTAGCGCAAAAGTGTTATGGGAGCCCGTTCGTATCAACCACTATGTAGTGAAATCCAAAGAAGAGTTCTTTCTTAAGAAACGTGCTCGGGGACGGGCCAGTAATCTAGACGTCAACGAGGGCCGTACCGAGTCGTTTTTCGTGGGGCACGACCGCAACGAAGTGCGTGAGAGCCTGGATCCTGCTATTGCAGCAGCGATCCAATCCGAACTCGTTGCAATTCAAACGCGGCTGCATGCCAATGGTGTGGCGGCGGCGGCGTCACGTGGTGGAGCCAACGCCGAACTGATCTGTGACCCCAGCTTACCACCCTGGGCCAGGGTGCTTAGGGCAAGTGTCGATGGTAACAGCATCAGTTTCGAGTGCTCCGGATTTCGCCAGGATCTGGAAACATTACGTGCATGCTTCCTCATTCTTAATTACGGCAGGGTGATCGAGCTGACAGTTACTGCAAGTGACGAGTCAAGTGCGCGAGAAGTCAGTTTCACCCTATCCGGGCAGATTGGCGGTGATCTCTCTGAGCTTGGCGATACGTTATCCGCCGCCATATACACATCCAACGGCTCAGGACCATTTCGTAATGTGAGCATCCCCGAGACCATTGAAATTGCTCCGATGAACGCCGAAGTTCCCGGAATATCAATAGGTGACTCCGTACATCGTGGCTTGGCATCGACGCCCCTGGCTGGCGGGCGAATTTACAAGGTAGTTCGGCTGTTGAAGTCAGACTTCCAACCTTGGAGGTGGCACCTCGACCATCCTCAGACCTCGTCTAGCCTTGCCTCGTTTGGAGATAGTGTTGCCATAATTGCGGGATGGGCGGCGCACGCTTCAGGGCCGGGATATCAGCTGGCAGTGAGAATAGATGGTGCTTTGAAGTTGCTCCCTTTTACACAGCGGCGTAACGACACTATTACGAAACTGTCTCTTGATGACGGTGGGGACTCAGGCGCCATGTATGGTTTCAATCAAAAACTCGTTGTGGGTGATGTTGTGGAGATCGGGTTCGAATATCTGAACACAATCTCCTGGGCTCTACGTTTCGAAAAAATAAAGCACGGCTCTAGCAATCATTGACATGACGTAAGTTTCAGGATCCACCAGTCCGAAGTGTTGTTAGTGCTCGACGCACCACGAATTACGGGAAGAATTTGCACATGTCGGCCGAAATAGAAAGCCCGGCGAACGAATCTACGTTCGCACAAGACGTTCTTGCACCCACTCCACCCCCAGGGGGGCCGTCCCGACAAGTCGACGGCGGTGCTGAGGGTAGCTCGACATCACCAACCAATGATTACGCGACGATTGCACAGCTCACGGCTGAACTAAACCGGGCCAATGCGGCGCTATTCGACTCGCGTTCGGCGCTTCGGAGCCTCAAGCAATCTTTTGCTTGGAAGATCACCGCGCCGATGCGCATACTCCTCAAGTTCTACCGTAGAAACTTGAGAAATCTGGACATGGTGCGAGCTGTACCAGGCCAATCACTGAGGTACAACGGCGAGCTCGGCCCGTTCAACTGGACCATTGCAGGTAACGATCCTTATTTTTTACTCCTACCTGTCGACTCGAACCGTTTTCGAGAAAATTGTTGGGCCGTCCTTGATGTGAGCATGAAGGTAAGTCGTCCGACGAATTTACGCGTAACAATAAGCACCCAAGGCGGCTTCAGGCAAGGGGACGCAGTCCACTTCCCAATAGAACAAGATGCCAGGATAAAGATCCCACTATTTCTACCGGTCGGTTTTGATCGCCTGCGGGTCGAGCCTAATTTGTCCGATGGGCAAATGGATCTCCGCGACATAGTGCTGAGGTACAAGACCAAGCGTCCAACTGCTTTCGTCGATGCGCTGCCTCAAGATAAAGTCTTGCCACCGAGCATGCCACCGCTTAAGTCGAAGCCGCTCGGCGTCTCATTAGACCCAATAAATCAGCTCGACCCGATCGATGTTAGCGGCCATTCGTGGCAGTCTATTGGGGGTGACCCATTTTTCGTGGTCCGCGGGCTCCCCGATCTGTCTAGAGGATGGGCTCGAATTTCGTTCGAGATTGAGATTAGTTCTAGGAGCGGGCTGGCGAAATTCTACTTCGATTATGGTCATGGTTTCAGCGAAACGACCGTGGTCTCGTTGCCCTACGTCTCATCCGAACCAACGTCACGGATAGTCAAGATTGCTGGCCCGGTTAAAGCGCTTCGGTTCGACCCGCTTGAGCGCGCTGGCAAGTTCGAGATCATGCAACTTGACGTCACGGCAATATCTGCGGAGGAGGCGTTTGATTCAATTCGGGCAACGCTGCTCATTGAAGACCAGAAACTTGCAGAAGGTCCGATCGGCGCGGAGGGATTGGCGAACACGCAAACGCCTGAAGAACTGCGCCAGAGGTATGAATCTCTTTTCGAGATTGACCAGGCGTTTCTTGGCTACCACGACTGGATCGAGCTCAACGAAAAGCCCTCGGAACCTACCGACAGGGCGTTGGAAGAATTTTACGCCACCCAACCAGAACTTCCGTTAATTTCCATCATCGTTCCAACATACGAGACAGACTACTGGGCACTGCGCGAGTGCATCGAATCGGTTTTGAATCAGTCGATGCCGAACTGGGAACTGTGCATTGCGGATGACGCATCGCGTCAGCCCCATGTTCGTGAGCTAATCGAGTTTTACGCTGAGGGTGATTCGCGCGTCAAGACGGTCTTCCGGAGCGAGAACGGTCATATATCGGAGTGCTCAAACAGCGCGCTAGCCTTGTGTAATGGAGCCTTCGTTGCCTTGCTTGACCACGATGACCTTTTGCACCGACACGCGATCTATTACGTCACGAAGGAAATCCTGAGCCATCCAAATGTTCAGGTTATTTATAGCGATGAAGATAAGGTGGATCAGGCGGGTACCCGGTCAGAACCGCACTTTAAGAGCACTTGGAACCCAGAGCTCTTTTTCGCGCAGAACTATGTTTCGCACCTCGGTGTATATCGGAAGTCGGTTCTTGATGCGATAGGTGGATTTCGATCTGGCGTGGAAGGCAGTCAAGATTACGATCTAATGCTACGAACCCTCAGAATTGTGTCGGACGACTCCATTCGCCATATTCCTAAGGTGCTATATCACTGGCGAACACTCGCGGGCTCGACTGCAGCGTCTGCAGATGGCAAGACCTACACGACTGACGCAGGGCGCAAGGCACTAACTGACTTTTTCGAATCGCAAACATCAGCAGAAAGATTCCCTGTACCCACCCAAATAAGTGCGGGTGTATACCCGAACACCTATCGGCTCACCTACCCGACCCCAACGCACAACCCGCTTGTTAGCATCATCATCCCAACAAAAGACGCGGCGGGACTCACTCGGGTCTGCGTGGACAGCATTCTGTCCAAAACGACATACGACAATTATGAGATTCTAATAGTCGACAATGGCAGTACCGAGGCGGCGACGTTCGAGTTTTTTGAGGCTGTACAGAAGGCCGATGAACGCGTGCGGGTACTCAAATACGACGCTCCATTCAATTATTCAGCCATAAATAACTTTGCCGTCGAGCATGCCAATGGCGAGTACATCGCGCTAGTAAATAACGACATAGAAGTCATCAGCCCGGATTGGCTGTCAGAGATGCTGGGCCACGCAAGTCAGCCAGCCGTCGGATGTGTGGGGGCCAAGCTCTACTACGCAAATGATACCGTTCAACATGCTGGGGTCATATGCGGATTGGGCGGGGTTGCTGGCCACAGTCATAAACACTTCGACAGGAACCACCCAGGCTACTTCTACCGCCTGGTCTTGCCACAGGCGGTATCCGCTGTCACCGCAGCATGCTTGCTGGTACGCAAGGCCATCTACCTAGAGGTCGGGGGACTGGACGCGACCAACTTGACGATCGCGTTCAATGATGTCGACTTTTGCCTGAAGGTGAAGGCTGCGGGGTACCGCAATGTGTTTACGCCCTATGCAGAACTTTATCACCATGAATCAGTAAGCCGAGGGCAAGAAGACTCCCCACAAAAGCTGGCTCGCTTTAACTCCGAGATCAACTTCATGAAGCAGAAGTGGCAGCAGAGTTTGCAGGATGATCCGTACTACAACCCTAACCTCACCAGGGCTCGGGAGGACTTTACGATCTGACCAGGAACGGGAGGCAAACGGTTGCTTTTGGGCCTATGCGCCCAGTGTCCGCGCAGGAGCCAATCGCAAGAGTCGGCTCTGCGCATCAAGCAGCGCCTGTTGCTCGTTGTCCCTGACCTCGGAGCAAACGTGTCTTGCGGCGAATCGCTCTTTGCCATCGTTCACTTCTATCACCACCACTTCACCGCGATATCCGCCTGAGGCATGAGGTAGCGCCAAAGCTTCCCTGCGAATAGATGTCATGACTGTACTCCCTACAGGCCAGTTAACCAAAGATATGCCCCAAAACTGCGGAAAGCATCCTTGGCGGTGGCCAAGTTGCCGTTAACGAAGATTGGATTGAAGCCACTTCAAGAAATTGCTATAAGCCTCCTCAGGATCAGTCACCGCACCGAGACGCTCGGCAAATCGGTAAAGAGATCCAGGTCCGCTCAGGACGTGCGCCTCCAAGACCAGGCCCTCGCGCCCTTCAAAAATCAGTACATCGACCGTTCGACCATCTACATGCTCTGTAAATCGCCATTGCTGCGCATGCTCACCACTCATCTGTACTGTCTCACTTGAATCAAGTCGATCAGATTCTGACGCTCGACAGATCGTCAGCTCCCGCTCAGCCAAGCGCAGACAATCGAGCCAGTGCGCCATTGCACCTCAGCAGCCTTTTCATGCCCAAGAAATTCCAAGGTAATTTCCAGGCACGCCCACCGGCGGTTGCTGTTCTGAAAACTGAGAGTCGTGTTACAGGGCCCACTTTTCTGGCGCATATAGACACAAATAATTATTACCTACCCAGACTTTTTATTGCTGCACCGCAATATTTAATTACAATAAATTTGCGATTTTCTGTGCGTTGGGTGTAATAAGCGTGTCTCACGCAACGTGTAGCCGTTGCTGATAGAGGTGGTGAAGTTGAGACGAACGCTACACGAGTTTCAAGAACATGCGTTTATAGAACTCATCTTCACTAGCTCCGATCGCCGCAAGGCTACTTTTCTTTTTTGACTCGGTGAGGCGACGATAGCTGGTTGAGATGGGTGAGCCCTGGACATCAGAAAAAATTTTTCCCGGCACCCTAAGATATCGTTCGTTTGTTTGAATGACTGTCAGGCTTGGCTGCTCGAAATCCACTATCGATTTGATCGCCGAGCCGGGTAGATTCACCAGTACGACGCGCCTGAATTGATAGGTAAAGTACTGGTAGAGGCACCCCGTCGTGAGTGAGCTTCCCCCAAACAAGACAACGGTTTGATCATATAGGGGACGGTCATTCGTAAAGACGCGCAGTTGCCCTGTGGTGCTCAGGTTGTTGTCGAACACTCGCGTGACTGTTCCCTCATGGCTATAGACATGGCGCATCCTTTTAGCCACCACCGGGGGGAACAGCTTTGACCCCAAGTCACCGACAGCGGACTCTTCTTCAAACGTGATCCCCGCCAGTTCAGCGCTCGAGTAGTCAAAACGTCGAAGTACTTCCTGATAGGCAATGTATGCGCCAAGGTCGCTCCAGTGTGTGTCAGTCCTGAAAAAGGAGGCGCTTTCACTTTGAAGCGCGACACGAGGGTCGATGCAGCGGCAATCGTGTGCCTCGAGTATCTGCGCGACCTGCATCGCTATCGACTCAACACATTCCTGATCAGGATAAAGCTCGGGAACGACGCGTTCTTTCGAGTTGGCTATCAAATAGGCGGTCGGGTGAGCGCGCTGAAATCGGCTTAGCTGCTTGGCAAATTCGAGCCATGACTTCCTGTTCTCAGCTCCAAGACTCAACGTGCCGTTGAATTGATCTCGACTTCTATTCGAATCGTTGGCGAGAAAAAGCCAGCCGTCCTTACCTTCCATCACCTCAGGTGCGTCCTCGCGCAATATTTCGGCCTCGTAGGTGATTTGGCCATCTACAAGCACCCCAAGCCTGGCGCCTCGCCGAACGTCGATTGTGTGGCGAAATCCACATTCAGGATTGACGGATTGCCCGCGGCGAAGAAAGTGCGCACTGACATCCTTTCGAACTTGATTGAGAGGCAGAAGCACTTGTTCTGTGGGCGTCTCGACCACCAGAAACCCGAGCTTCCCTTCCGAAACTTTTGCCCAGCCCCTGATCAAGCACGCCCCTAACTCAGCAATTCGACCAAACGGCTTGCCGAGAAGATCGTCCATGACGAAGCTGTTGTCCTTGTTGGTTCGGGACAACTTCAAGATGTATTTCTTGGCCTCTGCACTGTCGACTATAGAATGCTGGTGACGGGTATCTGCGTCGCTCAGCGAAGAGGGCTGACGATTCAAAACCTCCCGTGCACCATCGAAGTCAAACGCTTTGGTGAGGGAGTGCGCATATCTACAGATAATGTCGGAAGGCAAGCGAGTGAAATTGTCCACGAGGCTGGTCCAACTAGATCGGGCTAGGTCCCACTCGCCCCTACTTATATGCTGATCTGCTTGATCCAGCATCGCCAACATTGTTTGCCGTTCGGCAGAGTCATAGTCGTCTGAGTATTTCACATCGTGTATTCCATGGTGATCCATTTTTTCCGCTCGCCGCGCTCAGGCTGAACACGCCCAGCTGAAAATGACAGAGTGTTTGGCATACCCAACGGCAAAGCCGTCGGTATGCCCAACACCCGAAGGAAGGTACTCGTTCGTCAAGCAAACAAAAAGCCCACCGCGCAAGGCGTGGTGGGCTTTAGTACAAACTTTGAATCTTTTTGGTAGGCGGTACTGGAATCGAACCAGCGACCTCCACGATGTCAACGTGGCGCTCTAACCAGCTGAGCTAACCGCCTGCAGAGAACGAAAGTATATATGAGTTCGGAAACAGATGTCAAACGGATCGCAAACTATCTGCATTTTTTTCTGAGCCATGAAGAAAGGCACGTGCCCTGCCCGTTGCTCATGCGTCATAGCCGTTCGCGTTAGTTGATTGCCAACGCCATCCATCGGCGCACATCTCTTCAACCGACTTGACCGCTTTCCACCCAAGCTCGCCTTGTGTGAAAGCAACATCCGCATATGCCACGGCGATGTCTCCAGGACGACGCCCTTTGACCTCCAGCGCAATCGCGCATCCGGTTGTGTTTTCGAAGGCCTTGACCAACTCGAACACGCTGGTTCCGCGTCCGGTGCCCAGGTTGAACACAAAGTACCCGTTGCGATCCGCCAGATATTGCACCGCGCTAACGTGGCCCGAACCTACATCCATCACGTGTATGTAGTCGCGAACGCCGGTGCCGTCGATGGTGTCGTAATCAGAACCGAACACTGACAGTACGGATTGTTTGCCGATGGCGACTTGAGTGATGAACGGAAAGAGATTGTTCGGACGCCCATGAGGCGATTCGCCGATCAACCCGCTTTCGTGTGCACCGATGGGGTTGAAGTATCTCAGGCTGACCGCCGAGCGCCCTGTGCCCGCCTGCACCCAATCATTGAGCACCTGCTCCACCATGGCTTTGGTGCGTCCGTAAGGGTTCGTTGGGGCAATCGGGTGCCCTTCCGAATACGGAAGCACAGGCGATTCGCCGTAGACGGTGGCGGAAGAGCTGAAGATGATCTTTTTGACGTCCCAATCATCCATGGCTTTGAGGAGATTCAGGCTGCCATTGACGTTGGTCGTGTAGTAAGCCAGGGGTTGGGCGACCGAATCCCCAACGGCTTTGAGCCCGGCGAAATGAATGACGGCTTCAAAGGGACGCCCGTTCTCTGAAGCAGTGCGAAACACCCCATCCAAATCAGCAGGCGAGCAGATGTCACCTTGTACAAACGTGATGGAGGAGCCCGCAATGCGCTCGACGCGCCTGATACTTTCAATCGAACTATTGGCCAAGTTGTCGATTACCGTGACGTCGTATCCAACTTGGATGAGTTGAATGAGCGTATGCGATCCGATAAAGCCAGCGCCACCGGTTACAAGCAGGGAAGTTGCCAATGCAGCTCCAGATTAGTGTGTGAGATTCGTGATGGACTGAGAGCGTAGCTGGAAGCAATGAAGCATTAGTGACAGCCAATGCTTCATGATGTAACTAATTCGCAACATTAGCGCGCGTCAATCACGAAAATCGCAATTTTATTGCAATCCCCTTTTTGAGCCATAGGGAAATACGCCTGCTGTTCAATGTGGCACTGCGCGCACGAACTCGGTCATGGCGGCAGGTGACTTTATGCCGGGCGATAGTTCGACGCCGCTGCTGACGTCTACTGCCCAAGGCCTTATGTTTGTGACAGCGTCGGCCACGGTGTGTGCCTTCAGCCCGCCAGACAGAATAATCGGCCGTGCGGATCGCTCGGCGGTCACCTCGCTCAGGAGACGCAGGTCGAACGATGCGCCACTTCCGCCATACTGCGGGGTGTAGCTATCAAACAGCCATGCTGCCGCATCGGCATAGGGCAAGCACCCTGTCAGCACGCCTGCCGGCGTATCAAAGCCTGGCGCGCCGATTCTGAAAGCCTTCAGATATCGCTGGCCATACGCTCTGCATGCTTCCACGGTCTCATCACCATGAAACTGCAGCAAATCAGGCTGCACCGCAGCTTGGACAGCCTTGATCTCGTCGGCCGTCGCGTTCACAAATAGCGCTACCAAACTCACAAACGCAGGAATTTCCCGCCTAAGTTGTGCGGCCCGCTCTACGGTCAAATACCGTTTGCTATTGGGATAGAAGACGAAGCCGATGGCATCTGCACCTGCCTCTACGGCGGCTGCAATGTCAGCTTCTCGGGTCAAGCCACAGATTTTGATTCGGGTTCTCATGGAAACAATTAGATCGCACTCTGACAGACAACACCAGCGAGCTCCCTACCCTGGCCGCAAGTGGCGGTATACGGTCGTCTTGCCGATCGTTGAACACGACCGAGAAACAAGCCGGTTGTAAAAGCCGAGGCGTCCCGCGTCGACGCACTCGCAAACCACGCATCATGACGTCAGTCATTCCGGACGCGTGCAGATCATGACTCATTCAGCTCAGCTTATTACTGATTACTTCGCCTGCGAGGCCGCTCGCCAGCGCTATGGCAGTGGCGCGTCCGCACCGCTGATGGCCAGCATTTGGCATTTCAAAACCGAGAAGCTGCGCGTCACATGGCATGAAGGCCGCGTGCATGAGATATGCAGCGCGGCCTTCAGGAGTGGTGCGTTCGATACTGCCAGAGCCCGACAGGGCCTGGCAGCGATGGGCAGTGTTACTTGAACGCGGCGCCGGGATCGGAGGCACCGTCGCTGCCATAGACGTTGGTGCCATAGCTGGTACCCACATCAATGGTGACGGAAGCCGGATCGACCACTTGCGCGGTGCCTTTGTAGTGCATGACCAGGCCGGGGAAGGCCATAACCGCGCCCACCATGATCAACTGGATCACGATGAAAGGCACCGAACCCCAGTAGATCTGACCCGTGGTGACCTTGGCGATGCGTTTGCCAGTGATCTTGTCCTTGTAGTCGTCCTTGGGCGCCACGGAGCGCAGGTAGAACAGGGCAAAACCGAACGGCGGGTGCATGAAGGAGGTCTGCATGTTCACCGCCAGCAGCACGCCGAACCAGATCAGGTCGATGCCCATCTTGTCGGCCACTGGGCCCAGCAGGGGCACGATGATGAATGCCAGCTCGAAGAAGTCCAGGAAGAACGCCAGGACAAAGACCAGCACGCTGACCACGATGAGGAAGCCCCACTCGCCGCCAGGCAGGCCGACCAGCAGGTGTTCGACCCACAAATCGCCGTTCACACCGCGGAAGGTCAGACCGAAGACGGTGGAGCCCACCAGGATGAAGACGACGAAGCAGGAGAGCTTGGTCGTGGTGTCCATGGCTTGCTTGAGCAGGTCCCAGGTCAGGCGACCACGCACCAGGGCCATCAGGATCGCACCCACTGCACCCATGGCGCCACCTTCGGTTGGCGTTGCCACGCCGATGAAGATGGTACCGAGCACCAGGAAGATCAGTGCCAGCGGTGGGATCATGACGAAGACCACGCGTTCAGCCAGTGCCGAGAGCAGGCCCAGACGCAGGATCTTGTTGGCGCCGGCGATGATGAAGGCAGTCAGGCCCCAGACCAGCAGGGTGACCACGATGCGTTCGTCGGCAGGTGCCGTGTCGGCTTCCAGGTATTGCGCAATGAAGTAGGCCGAGACGACCGAGACCAGCATGACCACGAGCAGCGAACGACCGCCGCGCGAACCATTGGGCTCACGGAAGGCGCGCGCTTCTTCGGGCAAGGCCGGTGCGGCGGACGGTTTGATGAGCGAAACGATGACGATGTAGAGGATGTACAGGCCCGCCAGGATGAAGCCCGGCAGGATGGCACCACGGTACATGTCGCCGATCGAACGACCCAGTTGGTCGGCCAGGATGATCAGCACGAGCGAAGGCGGAATGATCTGGGACAAGGTCCCGGACGCCGCAATCACCCCGGAGGCCAGCCTTCTGTCATAGCCATAGCGCAGCATGATGGGCAGCGAGATCAGGCCCATGGAGATGACCGATGCCGACACCACACCGGTGGTAGCTGCGAGCATGGCACCCACAAACACCACGGCAATGGCCAGGCCACCGCGCAGGGGACCGAAGAGTTGACCGATGGTTTCGAGCAGATCTTCGGCCATGCCGGATCGTTCGAGCACCAGCCCCATGAGTGTGAAAAATGGCACGGCCAACAAGGTGTCGTTGGAGATGATCCCGAACACACGTTGAGGCAAAGCCTGGAACAGCGCTACGTTAAGCAGGCCGAGTTCGACACCGATCAGTCCATACAGGATGCCGTTGGCTGCCAATGCAAATGCGACCGGGAAACCCAGCAGCAGAAACATGACCAGCGTGGCGAACATGATCGGCGCCATGTTGGCGATAAAAAATTCCATGATCAACGATCCACTGGCGGTTGTTGGGAGCCCTGGGCGGCAGCGGTGCGAGCACGTTGCTCGTCTTCCATTTCGCTGGCTTTTTCAGCGGCGATGGTGGCCAGACGGGCGTCTTCGCGTTCGCGCGCTTCGCGGGCGATTTCTTCAGCCAGTTCGGCTTCGGCATTGGCACT
>Ga0075364_10000084_pt1 | contig 37222 bp, 37 predicted proteins | sample EndMetdeltDD1764_FD_71517 | JGI IMG/M metagenome (GOLD analysis project Ga0075364, IMG submission 71517) | Populus endosphere microbial communities from Tennessee, USA - Endosphere MetaG P. deltoides DD176-4 | ecosystem: Host-associated > Plants > Roots > Endosphere | place: USA: Tennessee... | reverse complement strand
ACATCGGTCCAGGTACCTATACCGTGATGACCATGATCGCGGCCGAGTTTCTGGGGCTTGAAATCGACCAGGTGAAGTTTGAATTGGGCGACACACGCCAACCCAAAGCGCCTGCGCAGGGGGGCTCCTGGACGACATCCAGTGTGGGCTCCGCGGTACGAGGGGGCGCCTTGGCAGTGACAGCCAGGCTGCTTGAGCTTGCCAATAAAGAAACGAGCTCGACTTTGCGCGGCATTGCGGCATCTGAGGTCGAGATGATGGACGGCAAACTGCGCGTCACCAGCGACCCTGCTAGATCCGTCGATATTGGCGAAGTCATGAGGCGCTCGGACACGCACGAGATCTCCGAGACCTTCCATTCGGTTCCGTCCCCGGAACGCGCAAACTACGCATCGCTTGCCCACGGCGCCCAGTTCGTCGAAGTCAAAGTGGACCCTGATCTCGGTGTAGTCAAGGTGACCCGCGTGATCGAGGTCACGGCATGCGGCAAGATCCTGAATCCTCTGGCCTCGCACAGCCAGGAGATCGGCGGTGTGGTGTGGGGTATCGGCATGGCACTGGAGGAAGCCACCGAAGTTGATCACCGCTACGGCCGCATCATGAACGCGAACTTGCAGCACTACCACGTGCCTGTGAACGCCGACATTCATTCGATTGAGACGATTTTTGTGGAAGAAGACGACACGATTGTTAATCCCCTGGGTGTCAAGGGAATGGGTGAACTCGGCATGGTCGGCATTCCGGCGGCGATTGCAAACGCTGTCTACCATGCGACGGGTAAGCGTATCCGTGACCTGCCGATAACACCGGAGAAGCTCCTTTAAGCAAAGATGACATCGGCATGGGGCTGCTCCCGGCCTGCAGCTGGATACTCCAATGCCCGATGTCGCCGTGCTTGCCTTTTTTATCTGACGAGGACAATCTCAAATGAGACGCTTGTTATTCATGACAGCGGGGCTGTTGCTGATCACCACGGGGAACGCGATGGCACAAGTACGCATTTCAATCACTTCAGAATGGGGCAACGTCGAAGCCACGCTCATCGACAATGCCGCAACACGCGCCTTGATCCAGGCTTTGCCTGTCAGTATTGACATGCGAGACCACCTGCGTCAGGAGAAAACCGGTGATCTACCTAGCCCACTGCCGCAAGCACCTCGCCAACAGGACTTCTCCACGGGCACGCTTGGGCTGTGGGGGCCAGACCATTTCGTCATCTATTACCGCGACGGCCAGGTGCCCCCGCCAGGTATTGTCGTCCTTGGTCAGGTGACGGGCGACGTCTCTAATTTTGATCGCCCTGGGCCCGTGCGTACTCGCATCGAACGCATCAAGTGAAACGCCAGGATGGATGTTTTGGCTGGGTGATCATTGTGGTCGACGAATTGGCGCGGTGACGATCCAGATGGGGGGCGACAGCTCTGACAGTACTTCCTCATGAGGAGTGACAGATGAAATCGATCTTGAAGGCAGCTTTTTACGCATCGGCGTTTCATGCGGTGGCATCGTCAGCCGCTGGCTCGACGGCCAACGAAGCGCAGCACATTATCCGGGCTGGCACCCAGGCCTCTGCAGCAGGGCCCGAAGCATGGTTCACCGGACGTGTCCGAGTTGACCCGGTCTGGTCTGCCGATGCGAACATCAATGCGTCCGGCGCATTGGTCACGTTTGAACCCGGTGCGCGTTCCGCGTGGCACTCACATCCTGCCGGACAACGCCTGCATGTCGTGTCGGGCGTTGGCCTGGTTCAGGAGTGGGGTAAGCCTGTGCAAGAGATCCGTGCGGGTGATGTCGTGAACTGCCCGCCCAATGTCAAACATTGGCATGGTGCAGCGCCCAACACTGCCATGACCCACCTGGCGGTAACAGGAACGGTAGACGGCAAGAACGCCACCTGGATGGAAAAAGTAAGCGACCAGGAATACACCGCTCGCTAGCTGACGGTTGCCGAGGTCAGCACTTATTCCAACACAAGTTTTACGAGATCAGGAAAGAAAAGATGATTTTGAAATCGAAGCGCGCACTGAGCGCAGGCCCCGTGGCCGTTTCAACCGGCGGATTGGCGGGCTGTGTTGGCGTGGAAGCGAATAAACATTCAGCGCCTGAAAAGCTGACGCCTGCAGCAGTCAAGGCCGTCTCACCCGCTTTTGCAGCCTATACACGAGACGATCTTTTCGGTGGTGTGTGGGAGCGAGAGGCGCTGAGCCCCAGGGATAGAAGCGTGGCGACGGTCGCGGCACTGATCGCCCGAAATCAAACAATCGACATGCCCTTCCACTTCGACCGGGCGCTGGATAACGGCGTCAAGCCGGGCGAGCTTTCCGAAATCATCCTGCACCTCGCGTTTTACGCTGGCTGGCCCAACGCAAACGCAGCTATCTTGCCGGCGAAAGCGGCTTTCGACGCGAGGGGCATCAGTGCTGACCAGCTTCCTGCCGTCAGCCCGACCCTATTGCCGCTTGACGAGGCTGCCGAAGCCAAGCGAGAACGCCAGGTATCCGGGACGTTTGGTGCAACGGCGCCAGGTGTCGTCAAGTACACGCGAGAGGCACTGTTTCTGAATCTTTGGTTGCGCCCGGACCTTGCGCCTCGTGATCGAAGTCTTGTCACGGTGACCGCGCTAATCGCTTCGGGGCAGGTCGCTCAAATTCCTTTCCATTTGAACCGTGCCATGGATAATGGACTCACGGTGGCGGAGGCAGGTGAGGTGCTGACGCACCTGGCCTTCTATTCGGGATGGCCCACCGTCTTTTCGGCACTACCTGTTGTGAAAGAGGTTCTGGAGAAGCGGCCGAAGTAGAGGGAATGCGCCAGCAGGTCTAGCTGTCATCTCGTGGGTCCTTCAACAACCCTTTCTTCCGAATTTTCAGTGAGGCCAGGCGTCCTAATTTCAGCAGCGGGTAGGTCATCCGAGCCATGAGCGGATGTGACAGCGCGAGGCGGTTAAGACGACCAAAAAGGGTGGACGAGCTCGAGAGCAACGCGAGCTGGCGCGTCGCCTCGTGCCCATGGTGAATCTGGCCGTCATGTACGAATACCATCCCCGCATTAAGGTCGTAGCCCTGTTTCCATAGGGCATCTACCCTTGGGTCGCCTGATCGGGCGTCGAGGAGCTCGACTGGACCTATCTCAGCGCGCAGAGAGACCAGGGCGGTGTAGTTTTCGCAGAAGAAACAGGCGCCGTCGTAGACGATTAGCGCAGGCGGTGCGCCGTTTATTGAAGTGGCCACGAATGACTCTCATTGAGAAAGTTTGATTGGCTAACTATGGCGCCAGGCATCTGTCACGGCATTGGCCTTAGATCTGAAGCTATTCAGACGCTGGCGCGGCAGGTGTTGCCCAGTCGCCCCTCCTATTTGATGGATTGGAAATCGTTGAATGGGCTGCAGCACGAACTGCTGGCATTCCCATTCTCACCGCGCTTTAGGTGAATAGCGGGGCGCTAATAGACTTAACCACGACTTGATCGATCGCGCCAGATGTACCCTTCTAGGGGTGGTATTCAACATGATATCGTCGTGTCGTACCTGTGCGCCACTTCGCGGCGTCACTGCTGATTCTTTTGTATCGATCAGCCACCCGTCGACGATGTCGCCATACCATTGGTCCAGGCCAGTCAGGTTTGTTGGCAGATCGAGCTCCGCAAATATCTTTGCTGCGGGCCCTTTGATCGCCTGGCCGCCAATGAATGGTGACACGGCAACGACCGGAAAGTTTCGTTGTGCAAGCCAAGAACGAACACCTTCCACCTCCAAAATCGGCAGCACACTCAGTATTGGATTCGAAGGGCAGATGATCACGCCCTCAATGTCGTCCCTCTGAATCAGATTACTCAGAACGGCTGAAGGTGCGGGCGCTGCACCGGCTCCCGAGAATTCAACGCTGATCAACCGGGGTGCGCAGCGCTGTCTAACGAAATAGTCCTGGAATTCGAGGATGCCACGGTCAGTCCTGAGCAACGTGCGATGGTTCTGGTCAGTGGCCGGGGCGACGATATGATCCAGGTTCAGGCTTGTAAAGAGTTTTCGGGTGACTTCGGACAACGACGCCCCTTGCGCCAGCAGGCTGGTGCGAGTCAGGTGGGTGACCAAGTCGCGGTCGCCGAGCTGAAACCAGCCTTCACCGCCTTGAGCAACTACTGCCTGCTGGATCGCGCTAGTATCGTCTTGCACGCCCCAACCGTTTTGTTCGTTCACCATGCCTGCCAGCGTGTACATGACTGTATCGAGATCTGGGCAAATGCGCAGCCCCCAATGATCGAAATCATCCCCTGTATTCACGATGATGCTTAAGCCACCGACAGGAAAGACTCGGGCCAGCCCCGCACACATTCTGGCGCCTCCCACGCCACCGGATAACGCGACAATCATGGTTTGGCTCCTTAACGAAACAGGTCGGTTTGCGCGGGACGGTGAATGGTCTGCATGCCGGCCTGGGTCCAATCGGTGTGCAGGCCGCGAATGCAGACCAGCGGGCGGCCTTCATCGGCTTGCCCCATGAGAATCGAGGCAGCAGCGGCGACCTCGTCTGCAACGGCGATCAGGGTCGCCTGCATGATTCGTCCTTCGCGATCGACCGTGCCGCGCTTATCAACGAGTGCCGGTAGGCCATACACGCCTATGGCCGTGCCGCACACACCCTGGCGCCAGGGACGGCCAAAGCTGTCGTTGATCAGCACGCCGACGCGACAGCCCGTGCGCGTGAGCAGGTCGCGGGCGATCCCGCTGGCGCTTTGATCCGGGTCTTGCGGCAGCAGCAGTGCCCGTTCACGCCCGTTGTCGTCGGGCACGTTCGATTGATCGATGCCCGCATTGGCCAGGATATGACCCAGTCTGTGTTCGGTGATGAGCAAGCCGGGCAGTGCGCGCACGACGCGACGCGACTCCGCCAGGATGAGTTCGACGAGCCGTGCGTCCTTGGCGGTCGCTATGGCAAGCTCGATGGCCTTCGGGCCCGGTTTGACCTCATCCAGGCAGACATAACGACCTTCGGCCTTGGATACGATCTTTTGCGCGAAGACGAAACAGTCGCCATCGGTGATGGTCCATGCCGAAGCGATGCAAGCGTCGATTACCAGACCTGCGAGATCACACCCCACTGGCACTTCAGGCAGGGTGGCCGGTGCCATCAGGCTCAAGGTCGACGCCGACATCTCCGTGGCCTCAGGCGGCAAGCCCGGTGATGCGGATGCCGGAGCCACGAACCTTGTAGCGCTTGTTGATGGCGATCAACAACGAGGTCAGCGCTTCGGTTGCCACTGCGTTGGCCAGCACACCGGCGTGCAGGCCCCGCAGGCCGGCATGACCGGCAAGCGCGATGACCTGCTCCCGTGCGGCTTCGTTGTCTGCACACACCAGTACATCGCAGTCTATCTGGTGCTCCGGGTCTTTCAGGTGATGCGCAGAGATGTTCTGGAAGGCGGCTACCACGCGTACGCCCGTGCCGAGTTCATCCTGCAGGGTGCAGACTGCCGAGCGCCCCTCGGGCAGGGCAACCCGGTCGACCTTCGGAGGCGCCAGCGGCACGGTGACATCGACCAATATCTTGTCATGCAAAAGCGCCTTGAGTGGCAGCACGGTTGCGCGCTGAGCGGCATACGGTACGGTCAGGACCACAATGGTCGCCGCTCGCGCGGCGTTTTCATTGGACATTGCCCGTACCGCGGGCTTGCCCAGCAGTTGATTGAGCGCGTCTGCGCCAGCTTGCGCGCGGACCGGGTCGCGTGAGCCGACAATCACATTGAGCCCCGCCAGTGCCCATCTGAAAGCTAGCCCCGAACCTTCTGCGCCGGTGCCGCCCAATACGGCCACGACCAAATCTTTATCTGTCGTCGAATCACTCATAGTTTTTCCATGCTTTCTAGACGTGCACGCCGCGTTTTAGCGAATACGACCGGGGTCAATACGATGGGGGAAACAGCCTGCGCACTGTAAGAGGCTTGCCTTTGCAGGATGTCTGGCGTGGTGTAGAGCGTTGTTCGTTGATCTGGCTGGCGACCACTTGCTCGAATTAGGGCGTCCAGTGATGCCGGCCCCATCTCCTGTCCGTGGCAGCCGCCGGCCGCGCGTGAGATGCTCTCGTTCATGAGTGTGCCGCCCAGGTCGTTAGCACCTGCTGCAAGGCAGGCGCGCACCCCTTCGGGACCTAGCTTGACCCACGACACCTGGATGTTGGCGATATGGGGATGCAGTACCAGTCGCGCTACCGCGTGCACCAGCAGGGCCTCACGTGCAGTAGGTCCCAGACGGGCACGGCCCTTGAGAAACAAGGGCGCTTCGGTCGCGATAAAGGATAGCGGCACGAACTCGGTGAAGCCACCTGTTTCCTGCTGCAAGTCACGCAGTGCAAGCAGATGCCGCGCCCAATGGACGGGGCGCTCCAGGTGACCGAACATCATTGTTGCGGTGCTGCGGATGCCCACTTGGTGCGCGGCTCGCATCACCCCAAGCCACTGTTCCGTGTTCACCTTCTCCGGGCAGATCAGCGTCCGCACGTCGTCGTCCAGAATCTCCGCGGCAGTGCCCGGCAAGGTACCCAGCCCGGCCTCACGCAACATTTCGAGATAGCGGCGAAGGGGGACTTTCAGAGTGCTCGCCCCGTGCCACACCTCCAGCGGGGAGAACGCATGAACGTGCATGGCTGCACGCTCGGCTTTTACCATCCTGACGATGTCCAGGTAAGTATTGCCATCGTAATCGGGGTGGATGCCGCCCTGCATGCAGACTTCGGTCGCTCCGCGCGTCCATGCTTCGGCCACGCGTCGTCTGATTTCAGCTTCATCCAGGTCATAGGCAGCACCGCGCAAATGTTCTGCAGCCCGGCCCCTGGAGAACGCGCAGAACCCGCATTTGAGCGTGCAGACGTTGGTGTAGTTGATATTGCGATTTACCACGTAGCGCACGGTGTCGCCTACAGCATCGCGGCGTAGCTGGTCGGCGCTTTGCACCACCCGATGCAGCGCCGCGCCGGTGGCGTTGAACAGCGTTTCTACTTGCTCGACCGATGCACGCTGCCCACGCAGGCACTGGTCGATGATGGCCGCCACGCGGTAGTCATCCGATCTGCCGTGCAGGTAGGTCATCGGGGGAGAGGCAAAGCACTCGGCACTGCCCACTGTGCTGCCGCTGACCCAATCGCCTGTGCGCGGCCAGCCTCTTGCGTCCACCCGCCGATTGATGGACGGCCGTAATCCCGGCGCAACCCACGTGTCACACGATTGGGCCCATGCCGGATAAATGGCGAGGCGCTTGGCCAAACGTTTGCCATTCGCTGCACTTTGAGCTTCGAGTATTTGCACCTGTGGCCACGCGGCCTCCGGGTTGACGTGGTCGCGGGTGACAGGTGAGATGCCACCCCAGTCGTTGATCCCAGCTGCAACAAGTTGTCCGTAGTTTGACGCAGAAAGATTGGGTGGCGCCTGGATGTTCATGCGTTTGCCAAAAATGATGCGCGCGGCAGCGATCGTCCAGCAAAGATCGTTGAAATCAGGCTCCAGCGCACCCTGCATCGGTGTGTCAGGCTTGGCACGAAAGTTCTGGATGATGATTTCCTGCAGGTGACCATGGCGCAGGTGTACATCTCGCAGTGCGAATAGCGAATCAATACGCTCTTCGCGGGTCTCGCCGATGCCGATCAGAATTCCGCTGGTGAATGGAATGGCAAGTTCGCCGGCCGTCTCGATCATCGCCATACGTCGTGCGGGATGCTTGTCGGGCGAACCGAAATGGGCCTGGCCGCGTTGGCACAGGCGCTCCGAAATGTTCTCGAGCATGAGACCCATCGACACCGAGACTTCGCGCATGCGTATCAGCCATTCGCGCGACATCAGGCCCGCGTTCACGTGCGGCAGCAATCCCGTATGTTCGATGACGCTGGCGCAGCTGGCATGCAGATAGTCCAGGGTGCTGGCATGGCCCATTCGATCGAGCGCTTCACGTGCTATGGCCCAGCGGTCTTCGGGTCGGTCTCCCAGCGTAAAAAGGGCTTCGTCGCAAGCGGCCATCTTGCCTGCGCTCGCGATGGCCAGCACCTCGGACGGATCGAGATAGGCGCGACGCTGTGGTCCGGGCGCACGCGAGAAAGTGCAATAGTGGCAGACATCACGGCACAGTTGGGTAAGCGGGATGAATACCTTGCGCGAGTAGGATAGCGTATCGCCATGACCATCATCGCGCAGCTCCCGTGCATGCGCCATCAATTCAGCGAGAGGCGTATTGAGCAGCTCGCGCGCAAGCCCCCCATCACAGTGACTGGTTGCGTTTAGCAGAGCATTGACCGTTATATTCATCGCTCCTCCTGAGGTGTCGCTGGTTCTGGCCGGGCCCGACTGGCACGAGACGACAAAAATGCATTCATTTTTTCCTTGGCGTAATCGGTCAGCAAGAGGTCGATGAGGACATCCGTTTCGTGTCTTAAAGCGTCGTCAAAGGACAGGTTTAGGCTTTCCGCCGCGAGCATCAGGTTGCGCTCTGCAGCGTAGGCATCAGCACGCTGATCAAGGTTCTCCAGCAGATCCGGCAGCGCGGCATACGCTGTCCTGGCATGTTCGGTTTCGTCGCGGCCGTCCCAGGGTTGTCGCGCCTGTGGGTGCGCGAAAATCCATTCTCTCGCCTGCTTCAGTGCATCGGTCTGGGTGGCTGCGAGCGCATCGATCAGACCGGCAGCCAGCGCGGCCGGGGCATCGGCTATCCGGGCATCGAGAAGATAGGGTTGCACCGCGTTAAAACCGAGTAGCCTTGTGGCGCGCACGACCCCGCCTGCGCCGGCAAGAATGCCGAATTCGATTTCGGGTAAGCCTATGCGCACACCGGGTTGATTCACGCCAATGCGGTGATGGCACGCCAGGCATGTCTCATATCCGCCACCCAGCGCGGCGCCATTAATCACCGCGACCACCGGTACGCCGAGCTGCTCCAGGCGGCGCAGGTAGCCCTTGAGATCGGTGAAGTACTCCACGAGCTCGGCTTTCTCATCGGCTTTTGCCTGCGCCATGCGCTTGAGATCGCCGCCGGCCAGAAAAACAGGCTTTGCCGACGTGAGAATCAGCCCGCGAAGCTCACAATCTGCGCTCACATAGGCAAACAGACCCTCCATGGCGGACGTGAACCTGTCGTCCATGATGTTTACCTTGCCCGCCAGATCGAGTGCGGCGGTGACGATGTGGTCGGCATCCCGGTCTATCCTCCAGCCTTCAATGCCGGGTGCGACAATCGTGTCAGTGTTCATGCTGAAGCTCCGCTACGCAGCGTGAATGGACTTGATCAGGTCGCGCAGTGTCTGCAAATCTGCATCATTGGCGATCGGGATGCTGAATTCGGCGTTGGTGGCGACGTGCGAGTAGCGCTGCCGAAGTTTCTGCCCAATGTCGTCAAAGGTGCCGATCACCGCGAACTGTTCAAGCACCGTGTCCGATATTTCACGGGGCATATCTTCCCATCGCTGATCACGCGACATCACGCTAAGCCGCTCGGCCAAATCGCCCAGACCATGAAACTCGAAAGCGGCGCGGTATGCCTTGGTAGACGCATAGAACGCCACGCGTGCTCGCACATCGGCGACACGCTTATCGAGCTCGGCACCCGTCTTGGCGGTGGCGATCAGTGGCTTGATCGATACCTTGAAGTCGTCCAGGCTACGTTCTTTCTTCGCCGCACCGTCCCGCACGGCCGGCAGCATTACCTCGGCGATGTAGTCTGCTGTACACACGGGGTGCGGGCGGATGCCGTCTGCTACCTCGCCCGCTACGTGACAAAGCACCACATTGACTGCGGCCAGGTGAATCGGAATGTCGGGATGATCGATTGGCCCGGGATTGAACAGCGGGACCATCAGATTCATGTTGTAGTGCTCACCCTGAACATTCAGGGGCGTATCGTTCTGCCAGCAGTCCCAGACTGCACGTACGGCTGCAACATATTCACGAATCCACGGTCCTGCGGGCGACCACGTCATGCCGTAGCGCCGTTCGATGTGCCCCTTCACTTGCGTGCCCAGGCCAAGCGTGAAGCGACCGTTGGAGAGCTTTTGCAGGGTCCATGCACTCATCGCCGTGACCGCAGGACTGCGGGGAAACGCGATGGCCACCGCAGTGCCCAGGCCCAGGGTCGTCGTTGCCTGGGCGGCCAGCGCCATGACGATGAAGGGATCCGTCTTTGTTTCCTCGACCATCAACGCGTCATAGCCGAGAGACTCGACGACCTTGGCGTCTTCGCCCACAGTCGTGATCTCCAGCGGTTTTTCGGCGGTGCGCAGGCCAGGATCGACCTTGCCCAGTGGCAGCAGCGTTTCAACTTTCATGCGAGTCTCCAGATCTATTCATTGTGTTTTCATTGTTTGGGGCGTCGATCGACGACGCGTGCGGCCTTGCCTTCCGAGCGTGTGACGGCGCCGGGCGCCAATACCACGACGTGCACCGTCACTCCGGCATGCGCCTTGATGCGCTGTGCCAGTGCAGCAGATGCATGACTCTGTTTGTCCGTGTCGATCGCGTGACGAGGCTCGACCAGGACAGTGACGCGATCCATAGCGCCCTTGCGGTCCAGTTCCAGCTGAAAGTGCGGTGCGAGCGTGCCGTCGGCAAGAATCTGTTCTTCGATCTGCGAAGGAAAGAGATTCACGCCGCGTATAACCAGCATGTCGTCGCTGCGAGCCATCACCTTTCCCAATCGACGAAATGAGCGGGCGGTCCCCGGCAACAGTACCGACAGGTCGCGCGTGCGGTAGCGAATGACCGGCAGGGCCTCCTTGGTCAGCGATGTGAGCACCAGCTCGCCCGGCTCGCCTTCGGGTAAGACGCGTCCTGTCTGCGGGTCGATGATCTCGGGGTAGAAGTGGTCCTCCCACAGGGTCGGCCCATCCTCGGTTTCGATGCACTCCTGGGCCACGCCCGGCCCCATGACTTCCGAGAGGCCGTAAGTGTCCAACGCACGAATGTTCATGCGCGCGTTGATTTCGCGGCGCATCGCCTCGGTCCAGGGCTCCGCACCCACGATTCCTGCACGCAGTCGCAGCTTTGCCGTATCGACGCCCGCACGATCCATGGCGTCGGCGATATTCAGCAGATAGGACGGTGTCACCATGATCAGATCAGGATCAAAGTCACGGATCATTTGCACCTGCTTTTCAGTCTGGCCACCCGACATGGGGATGACGACGCAACCCAGTCGTTCGGCGCCGTAGTGCGATCCCAGACCGCCGGTAAACAGTCCATAGCCGTAGGCGATGTGAATGAGGTCACCCCGGCGTGCGCCAGCGGCGTAGAGCGTGCGCGCGACCAGGTTTGCCCATGTATCAATGTCGCGTGCTGTATAGGCCACTACCACCGGCTTGCCGGTGGTGCCACTGGAAGCGTGCAGCCTTGACAACTGGTTCACCGGTACCGCAAACATCCCGAACGGATAGTTGTCGCGAAAGTCAGCCTTGGAGGTAAACGGAAATCGGGCAAGATCGTCGAGCTGGCCGATATCGTCAGGGTGTACATCAGCAGCTACACACTTTTCGCGATAAGGCGCCACGTTCAGATAGGCGTGTGCCACGGACTGCTTCAACCGATGCAGTTGAAGTGCGCGAATTTCATCGACGCTCGCTGTCTCAATGGCGTCCAGACCGATCTGGGGTGTGAGAATTTGGGCCGACGTACTCACAGGATGACCCCGCAATCAGATGTCTGGCAGCGGTATACAAGGATGGGCAGGTTGTATCGACCAATCATTTTTCTTGTCTCCATTCAGGATTCATGGCTTGACTCGTAGGCGTGGCGAGCTTCATGGGGCGAGGCCGCAGAGGTCAACCCGAGATAGGCGCTGCGTACCTGCGGATCGTTGAGGAGGTCGGCGGCAGGTCCGCTGGCGATCACGCGTCCGGTCTCCATGACGTAGCCGCGATCCGCGATTGCAAGGGCGGCGTAGGCACTCTGTTCGACTACCAGGATGGTGATACCTTGGCTGCGCAAACGTGGCAGCAACGCAAATATCTGATCAACCAGAATCGGTGCCAGACCCATCGATGGTTCGTCAAGCAACAACAGCTTAGGGCTCGACATGAGCGCACGACCTATCGCTAGCATCTGCTGCTGACCGCCCGAGAGCAGCCCGGCCGAGATGGCTCTTTTTTCGGCCAGTACTGGGAACATGTCGTATACCTGGGTCAGGGTTTCACGACGCTGCGTGGCAGAGCGCAGCCAGCCGCCCAATGCAAGGTTGTCTGCAACAGACAACGGCGCAAAAATATGGCGACCCTCGGGGACCTGGGCTAGTCCGCGCTGCAAACGCCGATGGGCTGGCAGGCGCTCAATGCGCTCACCGTTGAGGGTGATACTGCCGGCGCCGATAGGTTGCACACCAGAGATTGCACGCAATAGCGTGGTCTTGCCTGCGCCGTTGCTCCCTACGATGGTAACGATTTCGCCAGCACTGACGGCGAAATTGATTTGATGGAGGACTTCGATCCGCCCGTAATTGCTGGAGAGATTTTCGACCTTAAGCACGGAGCATCTCCCGAGTGCCATGCTCGCCAAGATAGGCGGTCATCACTTCCGGGCGGCTCATGACCTCTGCCCCCTTGCCCTGCGCCAGCGTACGACCTTGATTGAGCACGTGGATGCGATCCGATATCTGCACGACGAGCTTCATGTCGTGTTCAATCAGTACCACTGTGATGCCGTCGTCCGCGATCTTCCGAATGACCGCACACAGAGCGTCGGTCTCGGTTGGGTTGCAGCCAGCCGCAGGTTCGTCTAACAGTAGGATGCGAGGCTCCGTGGCCAGAGCGCGCGCAATTTCCATGCGTTTGAGTTCGCCGTAGGACAGGCCTGCTGCCGAGCGTCGCGCATCAATGTCCAGACCCACATAACTCAGATAATGCTGCGCGAGCTCGCGTGATATCCGATTCTGCGCAAGAACCGAAGGTAGGGTGAACAGATGGGCAAGCATGTTGCGGTTCTCATGCCGATGGCGCCCGACCATCACGTTGTCCAGCACGCTCATGCGGCCAAAAATCTGCAGATTCTGAAAGCTGCGCGACAGTCCCGCCCGAGCGAGGCGCCAGGGCGTCACACCTGTAATCTCTGTTCCGTCTAGCAGGATCGAACCGCGATGCGGTCGATATACGCCAGAGATGACATTGAATAATGTGGTCTTGCCTGCGCCATTGGGACCGATGATCGAGAACACTTCACCCTTTTCTACCGACAGTGTCACCTGGTCCAGCGCGCGGATGCCGCCAAAATCGATGCCGATTTCTTTTATGTTTAGTAGGGTCATAGCTCGCTGCGTCCCAGTCTGGTCATGATGCTTGGCACGATGCCCGCGCGCAGGAAGATCATGAACACCATCATCAGCAGGCCTAGCAGGACATGCTCGTACTCGTGGAAAACTACCAATGCCTGGGGCAGGATCACAAGGATCGCAGTGCCCACTACACTTCCCAGAATCGAGCCCAGCCCGCCGAGCACGGCCATGGTGGCGAACTCCACCGAGCGCATGAAGCCCGCGCTTTCAGGTGTGATGTGACCATGGAACAGTGCGAGCATGGCACCTGCAATGGCAGCGAACACCGCCGACAACACAAACACGGCAAGTTTGTATTGCGCGACGTTCACACCCAGCACGCCTGCTCCCGTATCACTGTCATGGATGGCCCGCAATGCTCGTCCGGTCGGGCTGCCGATGAGGTTGGTGGCGACCCATGCGCCGATCAACAGCACGCCAGCACTGGTCCAGTACCAAGGCGTGGCGCCGCGCAACGTCCAGCCAAATGCAGACAGGCGGGGCACTGTCATGCCGTCGGGCCCACCCGTCCAGGCGGTTTCATTGTTCAACACCATTGAAATGAGCAAGCCCAGGCCTAATGTTGCGACCGCAAAGTAGTGCCCGCGCAGTTTGAGTATGGGGCGACCTACCAGCCAGGCGAGCGCACCGGCCAAGGCCGGCCCGGCAACAAGTGCCGTCCACGACGACCAACCGAGATGGGTAGGGCCAACAGCCATGGTGTAGGCGCCGATGCCCACGAAGCCTGCATGGCCCAGGCTTACCAGTCCGGCAAAACCCATCAACAGGTTCAACCCGAGCGTGGCGAGAGCAAATATGTAGACCAGTGCAGCGATGCGCAGATAGAACGCATTGTCAATGACCAGAGGCAGCGCTGCCATCAGTATGGCAAGACCAAGGAGGATGCGGAAACGGGGCTCGAGTCGACTTAGCGCGTTCATACCCGCTCCACGCTGCTGCGGCCCATCAGGCCGTTGGGCATCAGCACCAGAACGGCCAGCAAGACGATGAATGCGATGGCATCCTTATACAGGGATGAGATATAGCCAGCGCTCCAGGCTTCGAGCAGGCCCAGCGTGAGCCCGCCCACAATAGCGCCCAGGGGATTGCCCAGGCCGCCAAGTACCGCAGCCGTGAAGCCTTTTACAGCCAGCGCGGCGCCGAAGTCATAGCTGGTCAGCCCGATGGGCGTGATCAGCAATCCGCCAATAGCGCCAATTGCCGCCGACACCACGAAACATAATGCGATGACAAGCGAGGTACTGATCCCCGCCAACTGCGCGCCGAGCCGATCAGAGGCGGTTGCCACGATGGCCTTTCCAAGCAAGGTGCGCGCCAGAAAGAACCATAATGCAAGCACAATGGCACTTGTACCAATCAGTACCAGCAGGCTTTGCGAACCCAGGCTTGCGCCAGCAATATTCAACCCCTGCCAGGTCAGGAAATCCGGCATTTGGTGGATACCCTTGCCCAGTAGGACACCCGCCACACCGCGGATAAAAATCGACGCGCCGATGGTGATGATGATCAGCGACACGACCGATGCATCTCCTGCGGGTCTGATGGCCAGCAAATACAGCAGCAGGCCCACCAGCGTTGTCAGGGCGATCGAGGCCAGGCAAGCCAGCGGCAGGGGCAGGCCAAGGCCGACGAACGTCACAGCGAGCATGCCCCCCAGCATGACGAATTCGCCCTGAGCAAAATTAACGACGCTGGACGCGTTGTAGATCAGGACAAACCCGATGGCGACCAAGGCGTAGATGGCGCCCATCGTCAGACCGGAGAACGTGAACTGTATGGCGGAAGTCATCGCGTCGGTCTCCGGTTACTCAGCCAAGTGCCATTTGCCGTCCTTGATTTCCAGCATGCGAAACGCCGACAACGTAATCCCCAGGTGATCGGTTGGAGACATGTTGATTTCCCCTACGGTGCTCATGAAACCACGCGTTTTCTCGATCTCGTCGCGGATCTTGTCACGGTCCGTGCTGCCAGCTCGACGGATGGCGTCGACCAGCAGCAGCAAACCATCATGCGCGTAACCGCCAAACGCCGATACTGGTTCTTTCGCCGCCGCTTCATACACGTTCTTATATTCCAACACGACCTTTTTTTGTGGATCGCTGTCGGGCAGTGATTCGGCCACCAGCAGCGCGGGTCCGGGCAGTCGAACGCCATTGGCCGCGGCACCCGCCAGCCCGATAAAGCCGTTGGTGGCTGCGCCGTGGCTCAAATAGAGGGGTACCGTCATGCCGACCTGGCGGAAGTTTCGGGTCACGATGGCGGGGCCCTGACCGATGCCCGGGCTCAGAACGGCCTGAATCGACGTCAGCTTGCGAATATTGGACAGTTGCGGCGTGACATCTGCGTCGCTTGGACCATAGCTCTCTTCATGCTCGATCTTGATGCCGCTGCGTTCCTGCCACGCCAGGCAGGCGTTGCGCATTGCCATTCCGAAGCCATCCGTGCCATAGAGCATGGCGATGCGAGTGATGTTGCGCTTGCGCATGTCCTCGAAGACTTTCTGGCAGGCCATGATGTCTGTCTGTGGAGGCTTAAAAACGTATTTTCGAACCGGATCGATAATCTGCGCCCCGCCCGAGATCGAAATAAAGGGTGTCTTGGTTTCCTCAAACACCGGCAGCATGGCCATCGACGTCCCCGTTGCCGAGCCCCCGACCATGGCCACGACACGATCATCTTCGACTAGACGGGTCGCGTAGGTTCGTGCTTGGTCGGCCTTGCTGCCGTCGTCGTAGGTAATCAGCTTTATTTTCTGACCCAGCACGCCACCTGCGGCATTTATCCGATCGACATAGATGTCGAGCGTGCGTTTTTCGGGAACCCCGAGAAATCCTGCCGGGCCGGTCAGCGACAGCACGCTTCCGATAGTGATGTCCGCCAGGGCAGTGAGGGGGCTCACGCAGGCGGTCACGAATGCAATGCGTACGGCGGACGTAAGAGCTATCTTGAGAAGCTTCATTATTTGTCTCCATTATTTAGGTCGCGTGAACCTTGTGACCGGATCTATCGTCCGGCTGATACGTATCCTAAGGGCACGAATGCCACACCCCTAGGACTAAATCGGACAATTCGAATCACGCTTTTATTCACATACCAACTCAAGCGCAGGCTTTAAGCAAACTCTGTGTTATAGATTCGAGTCATGACAGCCATACCCTCATACTTCTTTCGCGAAGCAGTGCGTGGTGCTGCACTGAAAGGCGCGGATATCGAACAGATCCTGCTTGCCGCAGGCGTTGATCCCGCCTTGCTCGATGATCCTTGCGAGTACGGCAGCGCAGAGTCCATGGCTCGTTTGGTACAGCAGGTCTGGTACACGCTGGACGATGAGTTCATGGGGTTTACCCGACTTCAGGCCAAGGTGGGCCTTTTCGGGTTGATGACTCGTTTTCTTGTTCCGTGTGAATCGCTTGAACAGGTGCTTCTTGCGGGCGCGCGCTTCTACAATTTGGTGCGTAGCGACATTCACATGAGCTTGACTACAGTTAATGGCGATGCGATCTTCGAGGCGAGATTCGCGGAGCCTGCACTGGATCCCAATCACTATTTTCAGGAATTCTGGCTGGTGATCTGGCATCGCCTGGCGGGTTGGCTGACCGGCGGTGCTTTGCCTCTGCGTCGGGCCGAATTTTCGTTCGCTGGGCCACGTTGTGCACCTGCGGACTTCCACCATATGTTTCCCTGCGAGCACCTTTTCGATCAGGAGACGAACCGGTTTGCTTTCGACGCGGTCAATCTTCGCCTACCGGTCGTTCGAACATCGGCGGAATTGAAAGCGCTGCTCAAGGAAGCACCGCTAATTTTTCTTCTGATGCCTTCGCACGAGGCTGGACTCGCGCGGAAGGTGCGCGCAGCTCTGCTGCCGAAACGAGATGAACCGGTAGACTTCGAGAACCTGGACGATATCGCGTTGAAATTGCACATCACGCCACAAACCATGCGGCGGCGGTTAAAGCGGGAAGGGACGAGCTTTGGTGCAATCAAAGAAGACATACGACGCGACATCGCCATCCAAAAAGTGCTCAAGGGAGGTGCGCGTATTGAAGATATTGCGCACGCAGTGGGCTATACCGAGGCCAGATCGTTTACCCGCGCTTTTCATCAATGGACCGGCCTTAGCCCAGTTAAATACCGTGAAAAGTATTACGAGCCCTTAAGCCAACAGCCCAGGCCTGTCGTACTCCAGGGGACAGCTCTGTTGCCAACTTCGGCTTTTCAACAGAGCGGCAAGCAAGGGTGTGGAAAACGACCAGGCGGGTAGGCATCGCAGCCAATTCAGGTCTTGCGGATCGTCCAAGTCCGAGGCGACAGATTTGTTGTGCATAATGTGCACGTGACATCCAGACTGACGTGCCACAGCCTGATGCCTGTTTAGACTGTCGCTACCAAAAGCGAGAGGGAACGGTAGGGGCAGGCCGACCGCCAATGCATTGGTCCCGCGAAGATGCTTGTCAGGGACGATTAGGGCATGGGGAAGCGATGTCGTCATGCTCATCGCAGCGTCAACCAACGCCTGGACATCAGCGTGTTTGAGGCAGGGGAGGTCGCTTGGCAGTATGAGGATCTTCCTGACGCCTTTCCTATAGAGCTGATGCGAGGCTTGTGACAGAGCGCTGTTCATTGATCCCCGACCGGGTTGCTCCTGCAGCCATTCGACCGTGCATGGCGTTTGGTCCAAGCAACCTGGTCGATCTCTGGATACCACGACAATGCCGCTTACCCCGCGCACCCCCGCGGTGGCGCCTAAGACGCCAAGAAGCAGGGCTTCAGCAAGCTGGGCGCGTCTAGCGGCAGAGAGAATGGGTGTTAAGCGCGATTTGGCCATATTGAACGGCTTGACCGGCACCACAATTTGCATGAGCTTCCACTCCGATGCGTGAAAAATCAGGTAACTCCGCATTGTTGCTATGCACGGAGTCCTTGACTGCCATCTAAACATTGAGCGTGGTGGTATGAACAGGTCCAAACCGATGAAATTGCTTCACGGTTTTGCCCTCGCTCGCTCGCCATTGACAGGTATCTGCTGGAGGTTGCCTGCAATGTATTCCTGCCGCTGCCGGCCCAGCATGAAGACCGTTTCTTCGAGCTCGGCGTGATCTTCCGAAGTAACGGCGGTCGGATGCTCGCTCCGCATAACGGTCACGTGTCCCAGCGGTTGGTCAGCTGGGCCGAAGTCTCCACTGCCGCTGAGCCGAACTTACGATGCCAATTCGTGGACTATCCATCCTATATTGACTATGGTGGACGGCGGAGGGCTTTATTTGCGCGGAAATCGGTACTAATCTTGGGTGCGGCAATCTTATCCGCCCACAGGAGACATTCATGAGCAATAACCCACAGTGGCCAAGCAAAACGGGAAATCCGTCCGGTCCCGGCCGCGGAAATAACCCACCAGCGAAAAGCAAGTAGTCAGGCGACCTGCGGATAACTCCGGAATTGTCGATTCTCAACGGAGTGCGGCTGGAATGCAGAAATTGTGGGGGCGGAAATCAGCTCCCCCGTGTGAAGGTGCGAGGAAGGGATATTTGAGGCGCCTGCGACCTGACACCTTAACGCTGTACTGGACAGCTTGATAACCGATGATCGATAGGTGACCGGTACCGGCCAGGAGCGGACACAGGCCGTGCCTCAACTAAGCCTCGCCGCGAAGCAGCGTCGGCCCGAGTGAATTGCTAATGCTCATGTGGCACCGCAACCACGGCCGACGCCATATTCATATCCATATTCATCAGCTTCTGCATGCCGTATTTCGCGCGCAAGTAACTCAGCACAGCTCCACGGTCTCGGCGATCTACAGGACCATCTACCAACATAGCCTCGGCCGCAGCGTCCTGAGCGATAGGATCAACGAGGCCCGTGACTAACCTTTTAGCAAACGGGCTATCACGCAGACTCCTCCAGCGAGTTGATAAAGGGTTGAGGCAGAGGCGAACGGTGGCAGCTCCTTGGTCTGCTACCACCAGATAAGCGCCATCAATGTCCTGATGCCGGAAGAATTCGCTGTTGTAAAAGAAGAAGCAATCCTGAAGCGAAGATCTCCGGTCTACGTCGAATATCTTTGTTGCTCCGTATAGCGTGCTGTAGGCCTGATGGTCCTTAGTCTCGCGGTCAAATCCAACCGATGTGAACCAAATGACGCGAGCGTCGTGTTGTACATCTGCGCCTGTGGATCTCAGCTGCTTTGCGGCTTTTCCGATGATTCCTGATACGCGATTGTTGGGGCTTAGAGAAGTGGTCGAACCGTAAACTTGACCGCTCTGTATTGATGCCATCCGAGCTGCCGCGCTCTCTGGATTCTCCAGCTTCGTCTTCTCTTCGATCAAAAGTCGGAATCCATCTAGATTTGCTAGCCAGTCCGACTCCTCCTTCTGCGAAGTCGTTACCGACTCAACCGTTGCCCCCCACTGCTCTAGGATAGCTTCCGCGATCGAAATGGTTGGCATGAGTGTTACCCCTTAATTAATCCAACTTTACCTACAACGCACCGCCCATGGCGCGCCGCGCTGTGATATGGCTTGATCTTAGTGTGCGCCGGCTAGGTCAACAAGCCGGTTCCCAATCGGATTCGGCGGCCCGTGGGAATACATCCGGTGAATGTCGGCAGTGGGTCGAAAGCGTTCCTTGCGAGGAATGCCGAAGTTGTTGCCCGAGCTCAAGCGGTAGCGTCAAAAACAGTGGCACTTTCAGTGGCACTGCTTAATCAACTTTGAGCTCCTTTAACCAATCTTCCTGCCGCCCCTAAACTTATCCCTTTGATTTCTATGTGATTTCAGCCTAATATGAATTACAGGCGCTCGAATCATAATCCGCAGTTCCCCTGCCCAATTCAGGGCTGCTCCACCAAAGAATCCTAAACGCCGGAAATCCATATGCCGATTTCTGGCGTTTTTCATTTCCATTGGGTTTGGTACCCAATAGCCCCATTTAGACAGACCCCAGCCGGCAGTTGGCAGCTCGGAATTCAGACTGACCGTCCTATCCACGTCTACCGCAGCACTCTTAACGGCGACACGAAAACGCGAGCGCAGACAAGGATCACCGAATCAGAAGCGGCGATCCAACTCGCCGCAAGCACGGGGCGCAACCCTCCAACCAATATCATGTGCTCGGTGACTGGTCCATGCGCAGCTCACACAAATTCCGCAGCCGCTTGAAATGGTCGGTCGAAGGCACAGCACTCCTTGGCCATTCGGACAACGTCGGTCACTAAGATGCTTGGCCGATCTGCACGCTGAACAGCCACATACGATACGTCAGGAACCCCGGGTGTTACATCCAGCACCTGAAGCAAACCAGCGCGAATCATGGGTCTCAGACACCGCTTGGGCAGATGGCTTACGCCAAGGCCCGACACCGTCATGCCAATGATCGCCACCAGGTTATTGCTTGTTATACGGTCAGCTGGCTCCAGCCCGGCGGCCTTGAACCACTCGTCGTAAAGAACGCCCGTCGCCGACAGGTTGGCCTGGGTGAGCAGTCGCTGCTCGGCAATATCGTGAACACGTAGCTTTGTCTTCGCGTCCAGCAGCCCAGGTTTGCACATCCACGCGTTTTGCACCGTCCCAATGCGGGTTTTCAGCAGGCGTGTGTCTTCGAAAAGGTCAGGCACGACGATCAGATCCAGGCGTTCGCTCAGCAGTTTTTCACGCAGGCTGAAGCTGCCGTCGACGTCCGGCTCGAAGAGTGCTTTGGGATATTTGCGCTGCACCGCATTAACGAGCCTTGGCAGCCAAGTCATCGCAGGCAGTTCGGTCATGCCGATGCGCAGGCGGCGTTCCACTACCTCCGGGCGCTCAAACTGCTCGAGCGCCTCATCGCGTTGGCGCAGAAACCGCTTGGCGATCAGGAACATCTCTTCGCCTTTCTCGGTCAGGCGAGCAGATCGTTGCGAACGATCGAACAGCTGAGTGGCAACGAAGTCTTCAAGTTCCTGCACTCGTTTGGAAACGGCAGATTGCGTCGTCGCCAATTTGTCGGCCGCGCGTGCGAAGCCGCCCAATTGAACGACCCAAAAAAAAGCCTCCAACTGTTTGAACGTCATGGTGAACCCGTATATTCCTATTGACGATATTAAATAATCGATAAATATCGCTTTTTCTTATGTTTTGCTGATCTTACCATCCGTTCTGTTGCAGTGTTTCTGCCACTTTCTTACGGCTCCAGGGAGATCTCAAGTGACCCAACGCAAACCTATCGAAGATGCCAGCGCTTGGACGGCAGTCCAAGTCAATAGCGATCACAGCTGGATCTATCGCTTCACGCCAGAGCAGATCGCCGAACTCGATGCGGCGCTCGAGCGCGTGAAGCACATGCCGATCACCGACATCACGAAGTCTGATTTTCCGTTGGACAAGACACTCGTGATGCTGAACAAGGTGGCGGCTCAGGTTGAGGAGGGGATTGGCATGGCCGTGTTGCGCGGTCTGCCGGTTGTGAACTACTCCAAAGACGACGCTTCGCGGATCTATTGGGGTATCGGTCAGCACCTGGGGCAGCCCGTCACGCAAAACTCGCGCGGTCACTTGCTCGGACATGTGAAGGATGAAGGCGTGAAGTACGGGCACAAGACCCGTGGCTATAACACCAGCGCCAAGCTGAATTTCCACTCCGACAATTGTGATGTGGTCGGTCTGCTGTGCCTTCGCGTGTCTCGCAGCGGCGGCTTCAGTCGCATTACGAGTACGACCTCGATTCACAACGAAATACTCAAGCGCAAGCCCGATCTGCTTGAGCCCCTGTACGCCGGATTTTTCTACGACCTGAAGGGCGAGCACCTCCCGGGCCGCACTCCGCTATCCGACCATCGCATCCCGGTATTCATCGTGTGCGAAGGCAAGCTGAGTTGCCGTTACCTGCGCAACGCGATCGAGCCCGCATTCGAGAAAAGTGGTGTGTCGGCTACGACAGAGCAGATTGAAGCGATGAATATGTTTGACGATCTCGCTGGCAGCAAGGAATTGTGCTTCGAGATGGAGATGGAGCCGGGCGATATGCAACTGTTGAACAACCACGTCACTGTGCACTCGCGCACAGCGTTCGAGGATTATGAAGATGAAGACAAAAAACGTCACTTGTTGCGATTGTGGCTTCGTACGGATGTGCGCCCACTGACACCCGAGTTTGCAGAGCGCTTCGGACCGGGTACGGCTCGCATGGGCGTCCCTGCGCCTGAGGCGTTCGGCCTTCCGCCCCGTCCCCAACTCGAGCACGGCCTGCCAGAAATGGCGCACTGATCGAACAACACTTCTCCGACAGACATGCCATGAAAATCACTCTGAAAACCGTTCTGCTCGCCTGCTCCTTGTTAACCGGCGTCGCACACGCCGCCTTTCCTGAACGCGCCATCACCCTGGTGGTGCCCTACGCCCCGGGTGGCGCCGCCGACGTCGTGGCGCGCCAGTTGGCAGTGCGCATGGGCACCAATCTTGGTACCAGCGTGATCGTGGAGAACCGTCCGGGTGCAAGCGGAATTATCGGGAAGTCAGCCGTGGCAAGGGCGAAGGCCGATGGCTACACCTTGCTCTACGACGCAACGCCTTCCTCGATCAACCCGGCGTTGTTTGAAAATCTGCCTTTCGCGGACAAGGATTTTCAGCCACTGTCGCTGGTGACGTTAATGCCCAATGTTCTGATCGTGAGCAGTAACTCCCCGATCAAGGATCAGGCTGATCTGATTGCTCGTGCTCGCGCCCAGCCTGGAAAATTGACATTCGCGTCGGGGGGCAGCGGCACAGTGCAACGTATGGCCGCCGAGCTATATCGCCAGGGGCTGGGTCTGGACATGCTACACGTGCCTTACAAGAGCGGGGGGCCAGCCATTTCGGACACGATGGGGGGGCAGGTCGATTTTATGTTCAGCAACATGGCTGCCAGTTATCCACTGATCGCCTCGGGCAAGTTGCGTGCGCTGGCGATATCGGCGCCCGAGCGTTCACCGCTGTTGCCTGATGTACCTGCTATTTCGCAAACGTCGTTGCCGGGCTACGAGGCCTACGAATGGGCCGGCCTTCTCTTGCCTGCGGGTACGCCTGGACCGGTCGTCGATCGGCTGCACAAGGCGGTAGTCGAATCGCTTCAGGAAGACGATATGAAAAAGCGGTTTGCCGATATGGGTGCGCAGCCCGTGGGCAGCACGCCTGCGGAGTTCGCCGCTTTTCTGCAGAAGGAAACCGCCAAGTGGGGCGAGGCTGTCCGCAAGGGAAATATCAAGCCCGAATAACGTGCAGCGCGCAGCGATGCCGATTCTGTTCGAGACACCATCGAGCCATCCTTTACCAAAATTCGTAGAAGAAAATGCTTAGAAAATTCAAAGCTGCCGTCGTGCAGTCGGCTGCTGTCGCCTTCGATAATGAGCAGACCGTGCGTCGCATGACAGCGCTGGCGACTGAGGCGCGCGACCAGGGAGCCTCTCTGGTCGTCTTTCCCGAGGCGATGTTGGGAACCTATCCCAAGGGCAGCACGTTCGGTGCCTATGTCGGCGGTAGAAGCATGCAGGGGCGCGACGAGTTTCTGCGCTATCACCGCAATGCCATCGACGTTCCGGGCCCTTACGTCGACGCGCTTGCAACGCTTGCCAAAAATCTGGGCGTGCATCTTGTATCAGGGGTGATCGAGCGCGATGGCGGCACGCTCTATTGCACGGCGGTCTTCTTCGATGACAAGGGGAGTTTCCTGGGCAAGCATCGCAAGCTGATGCCTACCGGTAGCGAACGCACCATCTGGGGTTTCGGGGATGGTTCCACGCTACCCGTATACGCAACAGACCTGGGCAAGCTCGGCGCGGTGATCTGCTGGGAAAACTACATGCCCCTGCTGCGCACCACCATGTATTCGAAAGGCATTGAGTTGTATTGCGCGCCTACGCTTGCCAGCAGCAACACCTGGCCATCCTCCATGCAGCACATCGCCATAGAAGGGCGCTGCTTCGTGTTCAGTGCCAACCAGTTTGCCACTGCTGCGGACTACCCGCCCGACTATGTCAGCGCCGCAGGCACCGAGCCTTCACAGCCGCTCACGCCAGGAGGAAGCTGCATTGTGGATCCCTTCGGCAATTTCCTGGCTGGTCCAAATTTTGAAAGCCAGGGCGTGATGGTGGCAGAGATCGATCTCGACGACATCGTGCGCGGCAAGTACGACCTCGATGTCGTCGGCCATTACGCGCGACCCGACGTGTTCCAGCTGTTCGTTGACGATCGCCCGAAGAAAGCCGTTCAGGTGATGGCCAACGAGCGTCCCGATAAAGCGACGCTGCTGACCGAAAACCCAACCGCGTGAATCGACCCAGAAATCGACCGGCTGCTAACAGCTCAGCTCAGCTAACAGCTAACAGCTAACAGCCAGCGGCTAGCGGCTAATAGTTAACAGCCAACAGCCAACAGCCAACAGCCAGCGGCTAGCAGCTAGCGACTAGCAGGTAACGGGCGCCGGTTCACGCCGCACGCGCACCAAGCCTCAGCAATAGAGGCTGCGAAAAATGATCGTCCGATCCATAAAGAAGGAGTCAACATGCTAAACGCATTCAAGTCCATTTCCCGCCAGACTCTTGGCCGCTGTCTGCTCGTCGCGCTGTTTGGCGTTGCCACTACCGCACACGCCAACCGTCTAGAGGAGATCAAAGGCCGGGGGCGCCTGATCTGTGCAACGCTGTCGGGCACCGAGCCCCTGGCCTTTCAGGATCCGCGCACACGTCAGTACATCGGTTTTGACATCGACCTGTGCAATGCACTGGCAAAGCGATTGGGTGTCAGCCTGGAGCACAAGCCCATCGCCGTGGAGGCGCGCATTCCCGAGCTGAGCCTGGGGCGTGTCGACGTGGTGGCTGCTGCCATGGGCTACACGAAGGAACGAGCCGAACAGATTTCATTCTCTGACATCCATTACCAGTTGCCTATCAAGATCATCGTGTCGAATGCGTCGGGCATCAAAACCTTCGCCGACCTGGCGGGCAAGAAAATCAGCGCTAACAAGGGCAGCACGCCTGAAACCTTCACCCGCGCCCGCATTCCGACGGCTGAAGTCGTGACTTACCAGGACAGCCCCACTGCCTTTCTGGCGCTGGCTCAGGGCAGGGTGCAGGGGCAGGCCATCGGCCAGGCGGCAGGGGTTCGCTTCATTCAGGAGGGGGGCGGCGGCTTCCACTTCCTGGACGAGGCTCTGTTTTTCGAGCCGACCGGGCTGGGCATGAAGAAAGACGAGCCAGAGTTGCGCGTTGCGGTGAACAAGGCACTGCATGAGATGGAAGGCAGCGGTGAGCTCGATGCGATGTGGGACAAGTGGTACGGCCCGAATACGAAGTTCCAGATCCCGCGCGAGAAGAAGCTGACCCCGCTGTCCGCCTTCTGATCGATCCGCGCAACCCCCCAATCGACATTCACTGCGGACATTATGGAACTGCTTAATTTTGGAGCCGTGCTCCAGGGCAAGTACCTGGGCTGGCTTGCTGCGGGTGCAGCGATGGCGCTAGGGCTTTTCGCTGCCTCCTGGGTGGCAGGCTTTCTGATTGCGCTATTGCTGCTTGCCCTGCGAGAGTCAGGGGTCAGGTTATTTGAGGCTTTCGCCCAGGCATTTGTTGCCTATCACCGCAACGTGCCGCAGCTGGTTCAGGTTTTCCTCTGGTATTTCGGCGTGCCGCAGCTTTTGCCAGATGCCTGGCAGGCCTGGATCAACGGGCAGAACAGCGAATTCGTTCTGGTGTGGATCGCACTTTCCTTGAACTGTGCGGCCTACATGTCGGAAGACCTGCGCAGCGGCTTGCGCTCATTGCCGCATACCCAGCTGGAAGCCGCACGTGCTATCGGGATGACCTATCTGCAGTCGATGCGCATCGTGCTTGTTCCGCAGGCGCTGCGTGCAGCATTTCCGCCGCTCGTGAACCAGTCGCTCAGCCTGTTCAAATCAACCAGTCTGGCGATGACCGTGGGGCTGGCGGAAGTCACCTACGCATCGCGGCAGATCGAAAACGAGACCTACCGTACCTTCGAAGCCTTCGCGCTTGCATCAGCCTTCTACTGGATCTGCTCGTTTGCCCTGACCGCTGCCGGCTACTACTGGAGCGAACGCCTGCAAACCGCGGGGAGACGAGCGTGATCGACATTCTCGACCAATACGGCCTTTTGCTCCTGATGGGCCAGTACCCCTACGGCCCCCTGGGCGGTCTCGCCCTGACTTTATTCATCGCTGTTGCCGGGTTGGTGATCTCTTTCCCGCTGGCTGTGCTGGTAGGTGTGGCGCGCACCAGTCCGTTTCGAGGGTTCCGCGTGTTCGCGGGTGTGATCGTCAATGCCGTGCGTGGACTACCCGTCTTATTGCTGATCTTCTGGGCTTACTTTATCGTGCCGCTGGTGATCGGCCACTCGATCTCCGGCATCACAACGGTCATTTGCGCACTCGTCTTGTATGAACTCGCGTTCATGGGTGAGGTGGTGCGCGCCGGCATCGAGGCCATACCGAAAGGGCAGGTCGAGGCCGCACGCGGCATTGGCATGACCTACGGACAAACCATGCGCAAAGTCGTGCTTCCCCAGGCGATCGTGAACATGACGCCCAGCATCCTGAACCAGTTCATCAACCTCATCAAGAACACCTCGCTGGGGTACATCATCAGCGTGAACGAGTTGACCTATGCCGCCTACCAGGTCAATGCACAACTGCTCACCAAGCCCTTCGAGGTCTACCTGATCCTCGCTGCCACCTATTTCCTCATCTGCTGGTCGCTCAGCCTGGCCATCGGGAAGCTGGAAAAATCAATCAACGCGCGCCGCCATTCGGTGCCAAGGAGTGCCTGACATGATCACCTTCCGGGATGTCCAGAAATACTACGGTGAATACAAGGCGCTCGATGGCATCACCGAAACTATTTCGAGGGGCGAAGTGGTTGTGGTCTGCGGACCCTCTGGTTCAGGAAAATCCACCTTGATCCGCACCGTGAACCGGCTCGAACCGATTTCGGGTGGCACTATCGCCGTTGACGGTCAGGACGTGCACGCGCCCAAGGTCAACGTCAACGAGCTGCGCAGCCGCATCGGTTTCGTCTTCCAGAGCTTCAATCTCTTTCCGCACCTGAGCGTCCTGCAAAACGTCGCCATCGGCCCGACCACCGTGTCGCGCCTGTCGGCGCAGCAGGCGCGTGAGCGGTCCCTTGTCCTGCTGGAGAAAGTCGGGCTGGACAACAAGGCCGATGCCTTTCCCCCGCAGTTATCAGGTGGGCAGCAACAGCGCGTGGCCATTGCGCGTGCCTTGGCCATGGAACCGCCGGTCATGCTCTTTGATGAACCCACCAGTGCGCTGGACCCGGAAATGGTGGGCGAAGTCCTGAACGTCATGAAGCAGCTTGCAAACGATGGCATGACGATGGTCTGCGTGACACATGAAATGGGCTTTGCCCGCGAAGTGGCCGACCGCATCCTGTTCATGGACGCAGGCGCCATCCTGGAGCGTGCCACGCCCGACGAATTCTTCAACAATCCTCAACACCCGCGCGCCAGGAAGTTCGTATCGGACATTCGGCACGCCTGAGCCGCTCGAGAAAGCCATGACCTATCTTTCATCCTCGCTGTCCCGCATCAAACCATCGAGCACCATCGCCGCCAGCCAGCGCGCACGCGACCTGGCCGCACAGGGCCGCGATGTCATCGCGTTGAGCACGGGCGAGCCGGACTTCGACACGCCCGACAACATACGCGTCGCGGCGATTCGTGCCATCACCCAGGGCAAAACCCGTTACACACCTGTGAGTGGTATTCCCGAACTGCGTGACGCCATCACCAGGAAGTTCGCGCGCGAGAACGGTCTTCACTACAAGCGGGAAGAAACCATCGTGTGCAGCGGTGGCAAACAGGTGATTGCCAATGCACTGCTCGCTACCCTGAACAAGGGCGACGAGGTCATCATTGCTGCGCCCTATTGGGTGTCCTATCCCGAGATCGTGGCGTTGTGCGATGGCACGCCTGTCATTGTGAAAACCAGCGCGGAATGCGGGTTCAAGCTCACTGCCGAAGTGCTGGCCCACGCCATCACCCCGAAAACCAAATGGGTGATCTTGAACTCACCATCCAACCCTTCCGGCGCGGCCTATACCGAGCAGGAACTGCGCGCGCTGGCCGATGTGCTTTTGCGCCACGACCACGTGCTGGTGATGAGCGACGATATCTACGAGCACCTGGTCTATGACGACTTTTCCTACCGCACACTCGCGCAAGTCGAGCCACAGCTGAAAGATCGCACCCTGACCATCAACGGCGTGTCGAAAGGCTACGCTATGACCGGATGGCGCATTGGCTATGGCGCGGGTCCGCTCAAGCTGATCAAGGCGATGGAGGTGCTGCAGAGTCAGATCACATCAGGTTCAAGCTCGGTCGCCCAGTGGGCTGCCGTCGAGGCGCTCGATGGGCCGCAGGACTATCTGGCCACTCGTCGCGAAGCCTTCCGTGGCCGTCGGGATCTGGTGGTAAATGGGCTGAATGAATGCCCAGGCATTCAGTGCCTGCTGCCGCAGGGCGCTTTCTATGTGTTTCCCTCGTGCGAGGACACCTTTGGCAAGACCACACCGTCTGGCGTGCGCATAAATAGCGACGAGGTTTTCGCGCTTGAACTGCTGAGCGCTGAAGGCGTGGCCATTGTTCAGGGCAGTGCATTCGGCACCGCCGGCCATTTCCGCATTTCCTATGCTTGCAGCGAAGAGCACCTCACCGAGGCTCTCGCAAGAATCAAGCGGTTCTGCTCCAGCCTCCAACCATGACATCCAATATGACCACCACCCACATCAACTCCACTTTCGAACGTGTTCCCGCAGACCTTATAGACCAGGCTGCCCAGTATCAGGCGGCAATCTTCGCCGACGTAAACGGCCGTCGAGGTGCCATGCACGGGCGCATCGCCGCACTGCAGCCCGGCATGAAATTCGCCGGCCTTGCCTTTACTGTGGATGTACGTCCGGGCGATAACCTCATGATTCATGCGGCTATTTCGCTCGCGCGCCCCGGGGACGTGCTCGTCATTGATGGCAAGGGCGATTTGACGGCGGCGCTGATGGGCGCCCTGATGATGAACGCCTGCAAAGTTCGCAAGCTCGCAGGCGTCGTCCTCGACGGCGCAGTGCGCGACCGTGACGAACTCGAAGCATTGGGCTTTCCTGTTTTTGCTGTGGGTACCAACCCCAACGGCCCCACGAAAAACGTGGCAGGCCGCATTGGTGCGCCAATAAGTTGTGGAGGGGTCAGCGTGAACCCCGGCGATCTTGTCATCGGCGATGTTGACGGCGTGGTTGTGCTCGAGCGCGAGCAGGTCGCCATGCTTTTGCCCCTGGCAGCGAAGAAGGTCGCGGACGAAGCCAAGCGCATGGATCAGATCCAGCGTGGCGACACCTCGGCTTCCTGGCTCGAAGGTGCGCTGCGCACGGCTGGCGTGCTGGCAGAGGGCGCGCATCTTTGAGGATTGGGCGCTCGCGATCTTGGAGCGTCGATTCACGCTGGTTTGAAAACCTAAGACCCAAGTGCCGCAACCTATAGCGGCACGATCGATAAGACCGGAGACAACATGCGCCACATTCTGGCCAGCTTTCTGATGCTGCTCGTTCATTTCGTTCCGACAGCACAGGCAGAAGATTTCCCGACCCGATCGCTGCGATTGATCGTGCCTTATACAGCAGGGGGCGCGTTGGATAATGTCGCGCGAATCGTGGCGGAGAATCTGGGTAAAAAGCTTGGGCACTCGGTCGTGGTTGAAAACCGGCCGGGCGGAAACAACCTGATCGCGACGCGTGCACTGTTCAGCAGCGAACCTGACGGTTACACGCTCATGCTAACCACCAACGGCACGATGTCGATTGCGCCGGTTCTATATGCCGCCACGCCTTATGATCCGTTGGCAGATTTCGCTCACATCGGGTTGGTGTCCAGCTACCCCTACGTTCTGGTGAGCAGGGCCGGCGCGTTTCCCGATTTTCCGACAGTGAAAAAAAAAGCGGCAGCGACGTCCGAGAGCGTATCCGTGGCCTATACAGGACATGTGAAATCGCTGTCGGTAGACTGGCTTGCCATGCTCACCAACTCCAAGATCCTGAAAGTCCCTTACAAGGGCGACAATGACGCGATTGGCGACTTGGTGGGCGGTCGCGTCGACCTGGCGATGATCGGGCCCTCGGTCACCATGCCGCTAGTCACGGAAAAGAAACTGGATGCCTTGGCTGTCACGTCAGCGCAGCGATTGCCCTTACTGCCGAATGTGCCGGCCGTTAGCGAATTCGTTCCGGGATTTAACGTGGATGTGTGGACGGGACTGGTCAGTCAATCAAAGGTGCCGAGGGAAAGGGTGGAAATGCTACGCCACGCGTTGGAGCAGACCGTGAACGATCCTGAATTTCAGAGGCGCTTGAGCCAAACAGGAGACGCAGTCGCTATCGGGATTGGACAGATATTTACCAAGCGTATTTCTGATGACCTGGCAATGTGGCGAAAGGTCATGAAAGAAGCGAACATTCCGCAGATCAGTCAGTGAAGTCATCAGGGATGTGAATCAGGTTGCAAGCGAGTTATGTCACATCGCAGCTAAACGACCATTGAGCGTGAACACTATATGAGCCAAGAAACTATCGTTATCACCGAAGAGAAAGTTCATCCCGACGCCGTGGCGCTGTTGAAGGACTATCGCCTTTGCTTCACCGGTGCGCGCTTTACGCAAGAAGAACTGGTTGCGCTGGTCGAGCGCGAACAGCCGGTCGCCATTCTGTCCCGTTACGGGAAAATCACCGAGCAGGTGCTGTCGGCCTCTCGCAAACTGAAAGTGATTGGGCGGCACGGCGTAGGGATGGACGCTATCGACCAGACAGCTGCCAACCGACTTGGTATCAAGGCCATCGCCGCCTTGGGTTCCAACAGCCAAGCGGTTGCCGAACTGGCGCTGGGCCTCATTCTCGCTTGTGCCCGGCGCATCAGCTGGCTGGACCGACGCATGCACGAAGGCTGTTGGGACAAGCAGAGCTACCAGGGTTTCGAACTTTCGGGTGCGACGCTGGGTGTGGTGGGCTGCGGATCGATTGGGGGCAGGGTAGTCCGGTTCGCGCAGGCCATCGGTATGCAAGTCATCGTATGCGATCCTTACCTGCAGGCGTATCAGTTGCCGGAGGGCGTCGGCAAGGTGGAGCTCGAGGAATTGCTGACGTCCAGCGATGTCGTCTCGCTGCATTGTCCGTTGGACGAATCGACCAGGAATATGCTGGATGCGCACAGGTTGGGCTTGCTGCGCAAAGGCGCCATCGTGGTCAATACCGCGCGTGCCGGGATTTTCGATGAAGCCGCCATGCAAAAGAAATTGCATACTAACGCGCTTTACCTTGGGCTGGATTGTTTTGTTGATGAACCCATCAACGCTGAATCGCCATGGACTGACACGCCCAATGCCATTCTTACCCCTCATATAGGCGGCACGACTAACGGTGGCTTGCGGGGGATGGCGGTAGGTGCGGCCAAAAACATCTTGTCGGTGTTGGAAGGCTAATGCATCCTTGGCGGGATGACATGCTCAATCATCTCTCGCCTTGCCCGTCCCGGGCAGCGATAGCGGCCATCCAGCCAATTTAAAATTGGCGCGACCAAATGCTTGTGTTTTAAAGGCTGGTATAAATACCTACGCCTACAAAACTGATGGAAACTTGCCCATGGTCGGACGCCTAGGCCCACTGCGCCATATCCACGCCGGCGCGCTTCACGTCGCCTTCCATGAAAGCGGCCCGGCTGACGGGCCGCCAGTGTTGTTAATGCACGGCTTCCCATACGACGTGCAAGCCTACGCGGAGGTCGCGCCGATCCTGGCCGCGAAAGGGTGTCGCGTCGTCGTGCCGTACCTGCGCGGCTTCGGGCCCACGACGTTTCTTAATGCTGATACGCCTCGTTCGGGCGAACAGGCAGCCTTGGGGGCCGATGTGCTCGCCCTGCTCGACGCCCTGGCCATCCCGCGTGCGGTGCTCGCGGGCTACGACTGGGGCGGCACGGCGGCGTGCGTGGCGGCGGTGCTGTGGCCTGAACGGTGCGTAGGCTTGGTGTCACTGAACGGCTACAAAATCCAGGACCTCACCATCGCACAGCAGCCCGCCACACCCGAGATGGAGCGCCGCTGGTGGTATCAGTATTACTTCCACGGGGAACGGGGGCGGGCCGGGCTGACAGTGAACCGGCAGGCGCTGTGCAAGTTGCTGTGGCAGCTTTGGTCACCGACCTGGGCTTTCGATGACGCGACCTATGCGCGCAGCGCGGCCGCGTTCGATAATCCCGATTTTGTAGAGGTAGTGATCCACTCGTACCGCCATCGTTTTGGGCTAGTGGATGGCGATCCGACCTATGCGCCACTGCAATCACAGCTGGCGAAAATGCCACCCGTGACGGTAGCCTCGGTCACGCTCGACGGCAGCGACGATGGCGTGATGGGCCCGCCAAACAGCGTAAGCCACGACCATCATTTCACCGGCCCATACGAACACCGCGTGATCGCGGGTGTGGGCCACAACCTGCCGCAGGAGATGCCCGTTGCTTTCGCCGACGCGGTGCTCACACTGGTGCGCGGGGGGACGTTCTTAGCAAGCGCCTGACAAGTGGGCCAGCGCTGAGTTTCTCCGACACCGCCTGCGCCAGCCAGGAATCCCAGCGTGCAGGTTTCCCCCTACACGTCAGGAAGTCCGCCTGAAAGCAACGGCCCTAGGGCGCGCCGACAGGACGAGGTGGTTGCTTTCCACGCCGAGCATGCCAGGCGGCAAGTTCTTCGACCGGAATGGCGGCATACATGCCCGAATGCTGGTCAATATTGCCTTGCACCCACAGGTTGTTGGGCAACTGAGCCACGTCGGTTTTATAGAGGTATATATCACCGTCGACGATCAGTCCTTCGGGCAGGCGATCAATGTTCGTGCCCTCGATGGTCAAGTCGCCATGCACAACCAGGCGCTCTGGCAGGCGTTTCCAGTTCCAGGCCCCGCTTACCTTCAGTGCATTCGGGACAAGGCAATATTTGTTTTCCACTTCTTTTGCGCCGTGTTCCGCAAGCGCAGCGCAATCCGGCGGCCGGTTGACGTACAGGTGCCATGCACCGGCCGCTGCTGCCGCGACGACGAGCCACTTCAGCCAGCGCACGCCGCGCCGCAATTTTGCGTCTTGGCGTGATGTGTGGGGAGTTTCGGTGACCATCGCTTGATCTTCCGTCCTATCGATGTGCCTGAGATGACCGCAACCGTCGATCCAGGGTTGCGCTGAAAGTTGTGCTCGTCAGTGATTGTCGCGGGTTTGTTCCGTTGGTGCATTTGCCATTGGTTCCCCGGGCGAAGCATGGTTATTCACCTCATCCGCTTCAAAAGCGTAAACCGAGCCAATGTGCTTCGGCTTCCGGAATAAAAGCGTTTTCTCTGCGTAATCCGGGCGCTGAGACGACACTTTCGAGTACAATCATTTCGATCGAAATCATTGCAGTGCATCTGATTTCGACGTCAAACGCCGACTCGGCTCCTCGTTTTTCTTCGCCACGCATGCCGCCATCGCACCGACTGGTGCCCAACTCCGGGGTGCCTGCTTGGCCGTGGTCGTCCGTGTTGCGATATTCATCAGAAGGATTTCCGCTTCGTTATGCAAGACAGTCCCCTTTTTCAGTTATCCATTGTCACGACCGTTGTACTGTTGGTGGGGTTCTACGCCGCAACCTTCCTGATGTCGCTCACCATCAGCAAGAAAAACGAGAGCGTCGATAGCTATATGGTGTCCAACAGTGCCGTCGGTTTCGGCATGTCGGCCGCCAGCATGATCGCCACCTGGATCTGGGCCGCGTCTTTCTACGCCAGCGCCTCTTCGGGTTTCAAATTCGGTGTGTCTGGCCCGTTCCACTATGGCTTCTGGGGCGCATTGATGGTGTTGTTCATCTATCCGTTTGGACGACGTTTCCGGGCGCTTGCACCCAAGGCACACACCCTGGGTGAATTGCTGCACGCCAGGCATGGCCGGTCCAGCCAGATGATCATGGCAGTGTCGAATCTGATGGGCAGCTGTATCAGCCTGATGGTGAACTTCACGGCAGCCGGCGCTTTGGTGGCCGTGCTATCTCCGTTGAGTTTCACGCAAGGCGTGTTGATCGCAGGCCTGGGCGTGCTGTCCTACACCTTGTGGTCGGGCTTCCGGGCGTCGGTCATGACCGACTTTGCCCAGCTGGCCGCCATGATTCTGGCCGCGGTCATCATTATTCCGCTGATTTTCTTCAATGCGGGTGGTACCGACATGCTGGGGCAGGGCGTCGAGCGCCTGAGCACCGAGCAGCTGGACTTCTTTTCCCGCACCGCCTTTCTGGAGCAGGGGGCGCCGTTCTTTGTGGCGGTGCTGGCTTATGCCATTGGCAACCAGACGATTGCGCAGCGCCTGTTCGCCGTGCGTGAAGACCTGATCAAGCCTACATTCATTACGGCCACCATCGGCTACGGCGCGGTGGTGATCGGGCTCGGCATGCTGGGCCTGATGGCCGCCATGGTGGGGCTGCAGCCGCTGGATGGTGACCTGAACAACATCATCCCGCAGATGGCGTCCGCCTATCTGCCGCCGTTTGCCATCGGCCTGTTCTTCATTCTGGTGGTAGGTTCGCTGTCATCCACGGCAGATTCCGACCTGTCGGCCCTGTCGGCCATCATGATGACTGACATCTACGCCAAGAATGTGGCGCGCGGCAAACCCAATACCAAGACGATGTTGATGCTTGGCCGTGCCACGATGATCGGCGCCACCATGCTGGGCGTGGTGCTGGCGAGCTTCAAGTTCGACATTCTGGTGATGCTGGTGTTCGTGGGGGCCCTGTGGGGGGCGCTCGTGTTTCCGTTCATCGCGAGCTTCTACTGGAACCGTGTCACGAACCGGGCGTTCACGGCGTCGGTGATTCTGGGTGCGCTGATGTTCACCGTGGTGCGTTTCGAACTGATTCCCATCGTCGGCCTGACAGCGAGTTTCTTTGAAGTCTGCGCCGGTGTGGGTGCGGGTGTGGTGCTGGGCTTGATGACGTTCGGCTTCTTTGGGCGTATTCCAGCGTTCATCGTCGGCACCGCCGTGGGCGTGTTGAGCACCTATTACTTTGCCGGCCACTTGCGGGACTACGGGGTCTTGATGGCCTCGCTCACCGCCTACGGGGTGAGCTCTGTGATCTGCGTGGCAGTCAGCCTGCTGGACAACGATCGGTTCGACTTCACCGTGCTGGCGGATCGCGTCACCCCTTTCGGCGCACCGGATGCGCCCGTCGTCACCAAACAGGGAGCAGTTTGATATGAGCATTTTTGGACTTAGCCTTTACATCCTCATCTGGCCCGTCATTTCCCTGGCGGTGCTGGGACTGTTGTTTGTGGCGCTCGTGCGTGACATCCGTGCGGCCAGGCGAGAAGGCATCGATCTGGTCTAGTGTGGTCGCGGGCGGGCATCCACGGGTCATGCCGTCCGCGACGTTCCCTGGGAAAGCCACTTCACCCCTGCATACCTGAATTTCTGGACATAGGGACCAAGCAGTCTCATAAGTTCGATCTGAATGGCGCTGACGATATGAGGGTTGCGATTCAGGACTGCAGTGCCGACGATAACCTGGCGCTGAAGGGTTGGGCTGATGATCGGTGCGCCCAGAATTCTCTTTTCCTTCAACATGGGTGTGATCGGCATGACGGGAAGTATGGTGTAGCCCACTCCTCGTTCGACCAGGTCAAGGATGATGGCCGTGCTGTCCGACTCGGCGACCGCGTTCAGATTGACCCCGATAATGGTGCAGGCGCGATCAATCACGTTGCGAAGACTGCGGGCCTCCGGCACGACCATGGGCAGTCTCGACACCTCGTCCAGCGATATCGGTCTGGACCGCGACAACCCGCAGCCAGGCAGTCCCACCAGGTAGATAGGCTCGATGAAGACCGGCGTCGTCTGAAGCAGTTCGGATTGCAGGTAATCGCCCATCAGGCAAATGTCCAGCTTGCCGTCCTCCAGCCCATCTTGCAGAAAATCCGAGAACCCTGTCGCAATGCGGACCTTGAGGTTTGGATAGTGTTGCCTGAGCGTCGTGACGAGCGGACCTGCGACCGCTGCTGCCAGGCCGGGCAGCATCCCTATGGCGACCGATCCCATCAGGTCCTTGGTTGCCGCGCCAATGTCCGCCTTGGCCTGGTTGAGTCCTTTCAGGGAAACACGCACTTGATCGACAAAGCGGCGCCCTGGCACGGTCAGCACCATGCCCAGCCGATTCCGCTCGAACAGCGAGGCCCCCAGCTCATCTTCCAACTGCTTCAGTTGTCTGGATAGCGCCGGCTGGACCACATGAAGAAGCTCGGCCGCCTTTGTCAGGCTCCCCGTTTCAGCGATTGCCAAGACTGTCCGTAGTTGTCTGATGTCCATTTCTACCTTGTTTTTGACTTATGCCGAATCGCTATGGCAGTCAGAGAAAAATGTGAATTGTGGGGCGGCCATGCGGCACCTACCATGCAGATGGTGCTATGTGCGGATGTGCAGAACGCATCGTGGGTGCGGCCATATTATTCGTCAAAACCATAGGCGGCGTTGCGTGCGCGATAGAGAAGAAAGAATCGGGAGCATGATGAAGAAAGTTCTGGTGGCCAACCGTGGCGAAATTGCGGTTCGTGTTTTTCGTGCGTTACGTGACCTTGGGTTGGAAAGTGTCGCGGTGTATTCCCAGGACGATGCGAATTCGATGCCCAGGGTGCTTGCGGACCACGCGGTGTCTCTGTCGGGCGCCGGCCCGTCGGCCTATATCGACATTGAAGCCATCATCGCGGCAGCAAAACGCGAGAACTGCGACGCCATCCATCCAGGGTACGGCTTTCTGAGTGAACGAGCTGATTTTGCGCGGGCGTGCGCCGAAGCCGGAATCACGTTTATCGGCCCGGAAGTCGAGCATTTGGCACTGTTCGGCGATAAAGGGAGTGCGTTGGACCT
>Ga0075364_10000083_pt1 | contig 37238 bp, 43 predicted proteins | sample EndMetdeltDD1764_FD_71517 | JGI IMG/M metagenome (GOLD analysis project Ga0075364, IMG submission 71517) | Populus endosphere microbial communities from Tennessee, USA - Endosphere MetaG P. deltoides DD176-4 | ecosystem: Host-associated > Plants > Roots > Endosphere | place: USA: Tennessee... | reverse complement strand
TGTGGCAGGCTCGAATCGTGGAGTTGCCGCGGCCAGATCCGAACCTGTCGCACCTGGCCGACGTGGTGCCATCGGTGCTTTCCGCAATGGGCGTCCCGGGGTTCGACGGCCCCATCGCCCTGCCCGGGGAGATCGCCGGGGCCTGCGTGCTGCTGATCGACGGGCTGGGCGCGGACCTGCTCGACACGTACGCCGAAGACGCTCCCGTGCTGGCCGGGTTGCGTGGCCAGACGCTGCAGGTCGGATTTCCCTCCACCACGGTGGCCGGACTGGCCGCGGTGGGCACCGGTTGCCGGTCCGGCGAGCATGGAATGGTCGGGCTCTCCTTCCGATTGCCCGGTGCCCACATCATCAACGCCCTCGGATGGCGACCGCACCCGACGGGTCGCGATCTGCGTGAGAAGCTGCCGCCGGAGCAGGTCCAACCCATGCCGACGACGTTCGAGCGGGCCTCGAGCTCCGGAATCGCGGTCAGTGTCATATCCGGAGCGCAGTTCACCGGGTCTGGGCTCACCCGCGCCGTGCTCCGTGGCGGTCGATACGTCGGCGTGCAGGCCCTCGGGGATCTGGCCGCGTGCGTGCGGTCAGCGGTTGTCGATGGCGGCTTCTGCTACGGCTATCACTCCGAACTCGACCTGCTCGGGCATGTGTATGGCCCGGGCTCGACGGCGTGGCGGATGCAGCTGCGACAGGTCGACCGGCTAGTGGAGTCCATCGTGGAGGATCTGCCGCCCGGCGGGCTGCTCGCCGTTGTGGCCGACCACGGCATGGTCGCGATCGACGCTTCAGAAGTGGTGGATGTCGACGCCTGCGATCCCCTGCTGGATGGCGTTGAGGCCATCGGCGGTGAGCCGCGCGCTCGGCACATATATGTAGTAGAAGGTGCCGCAGATTCGGTGCTCGCGGCGTGGCTGGAGACGCTCGCGCAGCGGGCGTGGGTGGCATCGCGCGAAGAAGCGATCTCGGCGGGATGGTTCGGCGACCGGATCGGCGATGACGTGCGGCTTCGCATCGGCGACGTCGTTGTCGCTGCACGCGGCTCAGCTGGGGTTATGCGCCGCACAGTGGAACCGCTGTTGTCGTCGCTGATCGGCCAACATGGTTCGCTGACGTCAGCCGAGCAGCAAGTCCCGTTGCTACTCGCTAGCGGCTAAGGTGAAACATAGTTTCTAGCAAGCGATTTCGATGCTGCACCCAGTCTGGGTCATGTGCTGCTTGACAATAACGATCGCCCGTTCTCGCCGATAGTTGAAAACCCCACTCCGTCAAGGCGTTTTACGCGCTCCGATTAGCGAGATTCGCATCCCGGAATAAGGTGTCAAACTGTGATGCCCGTCTCAATTTTCGCGCTGAATTCCGTATCGCGGCGCAGTTTTACTGCCTCCGAATCATTTTCGTGATTGTGCAACTATCGCAAAGCCCCTGCTTAGGGGTACTGAATAACTCCGCAGCGCAACGGAATTCCGTGAACCAGGCAATAACGCCCGCGGATTGTGGTGGCCATCACAGATTTTGAGGCCCCTTCGCAACTTCTGTTAACGTCCGGCCGCATGTTTGCTACCGTAACGTTGTTGACGCTCGTGAGCTCGGTCTCGGGCACGCCGTACATCTCCGGTGGAGATTCCCCCAGGGGTACGGACTGCTCGGGCCTGGTGTCATGGGTGACGAATGCGGCAACTGGCCGGCCGATCTATGGCGATCGATTCAACACCGGCAATATCGAAAGGGCGCTGCTCGCCCGCGGCTTCAAGTACGGGACGCAGCCCGGCGCCCTCAACGTCGGCTGGAACGGTGGCCACACCGCGGCGACGCTGCCCGATGGAACCCCTGTCTCCTCCGGTGAAGGCGGTGGCGTGCGTATCGGAGGCGGTGGCGCCTACCAGAAGCAGTTCAACCACCACATGTTCCTGCCGATGCCGGTGGACGAGGCCACAGCGCCCGACGCACCTGAGGCACCCGTGGTCATGATGGCGGGCGAGGTGCCGATGGCTCCGCCGCCGGCACCGGATCCACTGATGGCGCCGCCGCCCGCGCCCGAACCACCGATGGCGCCGCCGCCCGCGCCCGAACCACCGATGGCGCCGCCGCCCGCGCCCGAGCCGCTCATGGCGCCGCCGCCCGAGGATCCGTTCGCGCCGCCGCCCCCGCCGGCGGATCCGTTCGCGCCGCCGCCACCGGCGGATATCGCTGCGCCTGCCTGACCCGGCACGGAGCGGTAGCCGCTCACGCCCTCGGCTAGCCTCTCGACCGTGATCGTGCTGCTGCCGCCGTCAGAGACCAAGCGCGTCGACGGCGACGGGCCTCCGCTGCGCGTTGAGGCACTGAGCTCCCCCGAGCTAGGGCCTTTGCGTGACGCGCTGCTCGACGAACTCGTCGAGCTGGCAGGCGATCATTCGGCCTGCCGGCGCGCATTGGGTATCTCCGCGTCACAGCATGCCGAGATCGAGCGCAACGCATCGCTGCGCAGCGCAGCGACGCTGCCCGCGATCAGCCGCTACACCGGTGTGCTGTACGACGCGCTCGATATCGCATCACTGCATGGCGCACCAGCAGCCCGTGCCCGAGCGCGGCTTGCGGTCGGCTCTGCGCTGTTCGGGCTGTTGCGCGCGGACGATCTGGTGCCCGCCTACCGGCTTTCCGCGACGTCGAGGCTGCCCGGACAACCTTCGTTGGCCTCGCGATGGCGGCCAGTGCTCGAACCGGTGCTGGCGCAGATCGCGTCGAGTGACCTGATCGTCGACCTGCGATCCGGCTCCTACGTGGCGCTCGGAAGGCTGACTGGCGCCGTCAAGGTCGACGTTCTCGCCGAGCATTCCGACGGTAGACGCACCGTGGTGAGTCATTTCAACAAGGCGCACAAGGGTCGTCTGGCCCGCGCCCTTGCCACCACGAGGTCCGAGCCCGATGATGCTGCACAGGTGGCAGCAGTCGCGCGGCGCGCCGGCATGCGGGTGGAACGTCGGGGCAACGAGCTGACGGTCGTCGTACCCGCATGACCCGAGCGGGTGAAACCCGCTGTGCCACACCGCCACACATTCATGAATGTCTCGGCAACGCCTGTACAAGCATCACCACTGTGTCGGCGCCTGCGCGGCGATCTTCCGAAATCCGTTGATAGTCAGGGGATTCCGCCCATTCACGAAACGCCAGCTCGTCGGGAAAGGCCATCAACACGACCTTGTCCCGGTCCGACTCCCCTTCTATGATCTGCGGCGCTTCATCGGCAGCCAGGAGCGTCCCCGAGTAGCGCTGAAAGACATCCATGAACGCCGCCTGGTACCGGTTGTAGGCGTCGCGATCGGTGAACTTCAGCGCAGCGATGGCGTAGACGGTCACCCGGCTAGCGTAGTCGAGTTTCGCCAGCGTCAATACGTAGCTAGCAAATTGTCCAGTGAATCAACAACATTCGGTCCGCGTCGGCGCATCTTAGCCGCGCGATGTCTTACAGATCGTATCGTGCAGAATGTTCGCACAACCAGTGCACGAAGTTGCATGACGGGAGCGACCTTGGTCACCAGCTCGGGTTATCTGACGCAACCTTCCCGAACCCGCGGCCGACATCGAAAGCAGCCTTCCCCACGCCAGCTTCTTCTGCGCAGGCGCGTGGCCTTCGCCGGATCGGCGCTCCTCCTCGCGGTGCTCGTCGTCTCCGTCGGCGGGTTGGTGAAGTTGGCTACCCACCAGCCGGTTTCGCAGCCGAACGCCCGCCCGTCGGCGCCGGCCGCCCCAATCCCATCACCAAGCCCTGCGCCAATCGCGCTTGCACCGCTGAGCCCACCTGTCGCTGCGCCCGACCCTTTCGCGGTCGACGACATGGGCTTCGTCAACGCCGGCGCACGGTGCGACGGAACCCAGACGGCCGTCGCCATCGGCCGCACACCGGGATCACTCGTCGTGATCTGCGGAGACGGCAACGGCCGGTACGGCTATCTGGGGCTTCGACTCAGTGACGACGCACTGCTCAAGGCGACGGCCCGCACCACGCCGACGCACGAGTTCATTGCGCAGAACGCGAGCGTCATCTACTCGATCTCACCCGATGAACTCCGTGTGACCGTTGGCGGCGCGGTGATCAAACAGGAGCCGATGATCGACTACCGCGGCCCGGGACGCTAGCGAGCCCTAAAGCGGTACCACGAAATCAGACGTGTAGAACTCGTCCGGTGTCTGCGACAAATAACCCGGTCGACTTACGTACATCCACACGCCCGTGGCGCCAGGCGCAGTCGGTCCGCTAAGCGTCACGCTGCCATTGCCCACGTCATCGGCCGTGAGCACACCGGAGATCACGCCGGGATCGCCGGGGTTGCAACCCACGGCCGATGAATGAGGCATCTGAACCAATCCCACGACGTAAACCGTGCCCGGGATCGCTCTGACGACCTGCACGTCGGCGACCACCCCGGCACCCGTCTTGCGCACTAAGGCGCTCGGTGCCGCGTTGCCGGTCGGCCCGATGTGTGTGTTGGCACTGAAGTCGCACCGCCTGAAGATCTGGGCGAATGCCACGAAGGTTGCCCCGCCGCCGCCACCGCCACCGGTTGGGCCATCGGCCGCCGCCATTCCGATGCCGACGGTCGATGCCGCCGACATCGTCGCCACCAACGCTGCCACAGTGTTCAGAACCCGTTGACGCATAGTTGCTACCTGCCGTTCGGTAGTGGTCCGCGTAGCACCGAGAGTAATAATTAACGCCTCGTCAGGCGGCAAAACCGCGGATCAATGCGCGTAGGGTCGAAGCCATGACGGTGTTGCCCAACCTCGGCGTCGTGCGTCAGACTCTCGGTCGCAGCCTGTTTGGCATGGTTGCCGGCCCGGATGGGCCTGCCAACCGGGCACGCATCCACGAAACGCCGGGGCCGCGCTGGTTCGACGAAGACCGCCCGATCCGGCGGGTACACGCGGATGCCTCCATGTTCGTCGGCGGCCTGCGCGCACTGCTGCTGCAGTCACTTCACCCGCTGGCGATGGCAGGCGTCGCGCAGCACTCCGACTACCGCGGTGATCCGTGGGGCCGGCTGCAGCGGACCAGTACGTTCCTGGCGGTGACGACCTTCGGCCCCGCCGCCGACGCACAGCGCGCGGTCGACCGGGTGCGCGGAATTCACCAACGTGTCCGCGGGGTCGCCGCCGACGGAACGCCGTATGCGGCCTCGGATCCGCACCTTCTGGAATGGGTTCACATCGCCGAAGCGGACAGCTTCCTTCTTGCGCACCAGCTCTACGGCGCCGCCCCACTTGATCAGAGCGGCCGGGACGGGTACGTGGCCGATACCGCCCGTGTCGCAACGGCACTCGGTGTGCCCGACCCACCGTTGACCGAGAAAGACTTACGGATGCGGATCGCGGCTTTTCGGCCGGAGCTGTCAAGCACTCCCGCGGCGCGTGAGGCCGCCCGCTTCCTGCTGTTGACTCCGCAGTTGCCGATTGCCGCGCGCGCACCCTACGGCCTGCTGGCCGCGACGTCGGTCTCGATGCTGCCCGCATGGGCGCGAATGCCGTTGCTGCTGCCGTATTTCCCTCCGGTGGAAGCCACTGTCATTCGCATGGCCGGCCGCGCTGTGGTCGGCGGTATTCGATGGGCGATGACGGCGAGCCGCTGAGCTCGTCGGTGTGGTTCAGTCCCGGCACTCGATGACGTCGTAGGCACCTTCGGCGTATCGGGAACGGATGAGCTTCTTGTCGAACTTACCGACACTCGTCTTCGGCACTTCGTCGATGAATGTCCACCGCTCCGGCAACCAGAAGCGAGCCACCTTGTCGCACAGGTGCTTTCGTAACTCGGGCGCGGTGACGGCGGCATCGTTCATTACCACGACAGCCGCCAAGGGCCGCTCCTGCCAACGGTCGTCTGGCACCGCCACCACGGCGGCCTCCAGCACCGCGGGGTGATCCATGATGAGAAGCTCCAACTCGACCGACGAAATCCATTCACCGCCGGACTTGATGACGTCCTTGGCGCGGTCCGTCAGCGTGATGAAGCCTTGCGGATCGATGCGGCCGACGTCCCCGGTCCGAAGCCACCCATCGTCGAACTTCGACGGATCGGCATTTTGATAGTAAGAACCGGTGATCCACGGCCCGCGAATCTGTATCTCGCCCACCGCCTTACCGTCGTTGGGCAGCACGCAGCCTGCGTCGTCGACAAGGCGAACCTCGACGCCACACAACACGCGACCCGCGGTGCTGCGCAGCGTCCAGTGGTCTTCACCGGTGACCTCCGGCGGCGGGGTGGCCAGCGCTGCGAGAGGTGACGTTTCGGTCATGCCCCAGCCCTGGCGGATAACCACGCCGTGGGTCTGCTCGTACTTCTTCATCATGCCCAGCGGAACGGCGGACCCTCCGCAGGCGACGAGTCGCAGCGACGAGATGTCGCGACCAGGATTGGCGTGCAGGAACTGCAATACGTCGTTCCAGATGGTCGGAACGGCGGCGGCGATGGTGGGGCGGCGCTGCTCGATCATGTCGACCAGCGGGGCGGCCTGCAGGAACCGGTCGGGCAGCAGCAGGTCGGCGCCGGCCATCATCGCCGCGTACGGCGTTCCCCAAGCGTTCGCGTGGAACATCGGCACGATCGGTAACGCGCGGTCGCCGTCGACCAGGCCCAACGCATTGGCAGCGCATATCGACATCGAATGCAGGTAAGTCGAGCGGTGGCTGTACACCACACCCTTCGGATTTCCCGTCGTACCGCTGGTGTAACACATTGCGGCGGCACTTCTTTCGTCCAGATCGGGCCAGTCGAACTCGAGCGGTTGGCCGTCCAGTAGATCGTCATAGCGGACCACCGTCTTACCCGAGGCCGCCAGAGGCGCCACGTCACCGTCGCCGACAGCCACCACCGTATGCACCGACGTCATCTCCGGCAGCACCGGGGCCAGCAGCGGCACCACCGACATGTCCACCAGCACAACGCGATCCTCGGCCTGGTTGGCGATGAATGCGATCTGCTCGCCTGCAAGCCGGATGTTCAGTGTGTGCAGCACCGCCCCCATGCACGGTGCGGCGAAATAGGCCTCGAGGTGCTCCTGGTTGTTCCACATGAACGTTGCGACGCGGTCGCCGTGCGACACACCCAGTTGACGCAGACCATGAGCGAGCTGCGCCACCCGCGTCCCGAGCTCTCCGAAGCTGATGTCGCGGTACCCGCCGGCGCTCGCCGTGGTGACGCTTCGATTCGAGTTCCATCCCGTGCCGTGCCGCAGAATGCCAGTCACGGTCAACGGAAAGTCCTGCATCGTGCTGAGCATGATCCACCCCCAGAGATACTGGCCGCCATGATCGCCGATTCGGCGGCGAAATCGGCGAGAAACCGTCAAACGGGGCGTACCCGAATAGCATCGCGTGGCATGGCGTATCCCAGCTACCCGCCGCCGAAGCCGCCCATCGCGACCACCGACCTCGTCATCTCCATCGGCACCCTCATCCTGACGGTGGCGTTCGGCGTAGTCGCGGCGGCGATGGGGCTGTTTTCGCTTGCTTTCCTGGACTACTGCCCGCCCGAGACTTGCAGCGCGGAAGGCGCCGTCACCGCCGTCGGGATAGCGCTGCTGGCCGCCCTCGCGATTGGAATGGTCGGATTGGTGGTGACGGTGGTTCAGCTCGTCCGGCGCAAACCCGGATGGCCCTTTGCCGTTGCAACTTTCGTGTTGTGCGCACTCGCGGTCGTGGTGGGCGGCGTCGGGTACGCCACGGCCGTCAGCTGACCCCGTGTCAGGCGAAACCGGCCCAGGGCCGGGTCTCTTCGCTTACGGTTTTCAGGGTGGAACCAGACCATCTGAAAGCCCCCGAGCTTGTGCCCGTCGAGGCGCTGCGCTCGGGGGAACACGTCACCGACGTCAACGGTGGTGGCCAGCATTACATCGTTCTGGAGTCCAAGGATCTCGGCGGGGGTTGCGTCGTCCTGGAACTGGAATCAAAAGCCAATGACCAGCTCCGGGTCATTGAGATGTCGTTTCCCGCCGGCTACGAGATGGGTAGGTCACCCCGCCGCCTTTTGTGAAACGACCATCCACGGGACGCCGAATTTGTCGGCGACCAGGCCAAGGCGTGACGCGAACGGCGTAGGTGCCATGGGGACCTGCACATTGCCCCCATCGGACAGGGCTGAGAACAGCCGCTCGGCCTCGGCATCATCGGAGACGGTCAGCGACAGCGAAAAGCCGCTGAAGTGGGCTTGGCTTGCGCCCTGGCCGTCCGAGGCGAGCACCGTGGTGTCGCCGATGTTCAGCACGGCGTGCGCGACCTTGTCCTCGAAACGGGCGAATACGGTGGCGTCGGCGCCCACGGCGTCGCGATAGAACGCGAGCGCCTCTTCGCACCGGCCTTGGAAATACACGTAGGGCTCGACTCGCATGCCCGCAGATTAGCCCGGTGCAGGTCAGCCTGTTTTGTACAGAAACGACAGCTGCACGTCGTGCCGCATGACGCTCGCCGGTGTCTCGCCGATGAGGACCTTGAGCGACCGCGTGAGATGTGGCTGGTCGAAGTAACCGGCCGCGTGCACGGTGTCAAGGATGGATGCGCCGTCGCGCAACAGCGTGGTCGCGTAGCGGGCCCGTTCGATCTGGCGGAAAAGCCCGTGCGTCATACCGGTGGTGTGCCGGAAGTGACGCTGTACCGAGCGAAGCGTAAGCGGTTGTCGGTCACCGCGTATCGCGGCCTCTACCACGTCATCGCGTGCGATCACGCCGCGCCGAGCGAGCGCGTCGGCGTAGCGTTCCGCATTCTCCAGGTCCGGCAGCGGCCAGCGGGATCCGAGGAGCGCGAACGATCCGTCGGCCGCCACCGGTAGGTCCACGTCGTGGTGATCGACAAGCAGGTGGGTTGGTAGCGCAGGCATGTGTACGCCGAGCCGGAACCGGATCGCTGCCCACTCGCCGTCGGGCGGGCAGTTGATGGTCGTCGCCCGGGTTTCGGGTCCACGCACCGTCACCATGGTGAGGTCGGCGAGCCGCGTCACCACCAGCTCCATGTGGCCTGCTGCGACGGAGACGAAGGGCCCGCCGTCATCGCTGCGTCCCCGCCACACCCTTTCGATGTACGGCGAATCCGACGGCCGGTCGCAGAAGCGAAGGAACATTCAGCGGACGCGTTCGTCGAGACGCACGGTCACCTCGTCGCCCGCCTCTTTCCCGATGCGATGACGCAGGTCGGTCTTCACGGGCAGTTTGTGGGTGCCGTCGCCGAGAGCCATGAACGAGCTCGCGAACGGTTGGCCGTCGACGGTGCCGCGGACCTTGACCAGCCCGCGGGTGCCGAAGAAGGCCGCCGAATCGGGCATGACCACATAGGTCCATCCGCCCTTGTTCTCACTCTTCTGCAATCTCGCGGTGAATTGGCGGTTCAGGGGTTCGGCCATGGCGGGTCCTCTCGAGTGTCTGTACACCTATAACGACTCGGCGGCGCCCGAAAAGACATCGCGGAATATCGTTTCGCCATGAAGCTGTCCCAGCAGATGCAGCGGGTCGTGCGCGAGCAGCGGCTCGGCTTCGTCGCCACCGTCACGCCGGACGGCCTGCCGAATCTGTCGCCGAAGGGCACCACCAGGCTGTGGGACGACGAACGGCTGTTCTTCGCCGATATCGCGTCACCGGGCACGGTCGCCAACCTGCGCGCCAATCCGCATGTCGAGGTCAACGTCGTCGACCCGATCCTGCGAAAAGGCTTCCGCTTCAAGGGGACAGCGACCGTGTACACCAGCGGTGAGATGTATGACCGCGGGCTGCAGATTCTGCGGGAGCAGGGGTCGACGACGAACCCCGAACGGGTGCGGTCCATCGTGGTGATCGACGTGACCGAGGCCGCGGAACTGGTCTCCCCCGCCTACGACGACGGCGCCACCGAGCAGTCGATATCTGACAGCTGGCTCGGCTACTACACCGAGCTGCACCGCCCCGAGTTGCCGAGCACATGACGGCGCTGAATGATCCGCCCATGGACGCAACCGATGCCTTCGCACTCGCCGACCTCGACGCCATCGCGCAGGCGGGGTTGGTCGCGTCGGGTGAGGTGTCGTCGTCGGAACTGTTGGAGGCGGCGATCGTTCGCCTGGAGGCCACGCGCGAGCTGAATGCCGTCATCGCCGACCTCTTCGATCGTGGCCGCCAGCAGTCCGCGGCGCTCGACGCTTCCGGCGCGATACGCAACGGAGGTTCAGGTCCGCTCGCGGGAATCCCATTCTTGCTCAAGGACCTTGGGGCGTCACTGGCCGACGCTCCTGAGGCGATGGGTTCGCGCGCGCTGCGAACCCACGTCGCAACCGAGTCGGCGTGGATCGTCGACCGGTACCTCGCAGCGGGGCTTGTGGTGTTCGGCAAGACCAACACCCCCGAATGGGGCAACCACTGCACCACCGAGCCGTCGCTGTTCGGGCCCACGGTGAACCCGTGGTCGCCTACGATCACGCCCGGCGGGTCCAGCGGCGGGTCGGCTGCTGCGGTCGCCGCGGGCGTCGTTCCCGCCGCGTCGGGCGGTGACGGCACCGGATCGATCCGGGTTCCCGCTTCGTGTTGCGGGCTCGTCGGTCTCAAGCCACGCCGCGGCCGCACCTCCTTCGCGCCTGGCGGCGGCCATGGGCTGGAGGGCCTGGTCAACGAACACGCCCTCACCCGCACCGTCCGTGACAGCGCCGCGCTGCTCGACGTCGTCACGGGCTCGGCGCCTGGCGACCCCTATACCGCGCCTACGCCGAAAGTGCCTTTCCTGCAAGCGATCACGCGGCAGCCCGATGCGCAGCGCATCCTGATCGCAACGGCATCGCCGTTTCCGGGGTCGACAACCCACCCCGAGGTCGTCGCCGCCGTCGAGCGGACAGGCACGGTGCTCGACGACCTCGGCCACATCGTCGAGCCAGGCGCCCCGACCATCGACGCCGACGCCGTCGCCGACGCCATTGCCGTCCTGCATAACGTCAGCAATGCCCAGTTGCACGCCATGGCGACCGCACACCTCGGGCGCGAGCCCCATGAGGACGAGTTCGAGCCGAGCACCTGGGTGATGGTCCGCGAGGGCTTCACCACCAGTGGAGTCGCCTACGCGGACGCCATCGGTGCGGTGCACGCGCAGACGCGCCGCTTCGTCGCAGGCATGGACGGCCACGATGTGCTGCTCGTGCCGACTCTGCTGACTCCCCCGCCGCCCTACGCGCTGCTGGACCAGCCGCGCGGCACGACGCGGGCCTTCTTCGACGTCGAGTTCGCCACTACGGGTTGGACCTCTCTGGCGAATGTGACTGGCTGGGCAGCGGTCTCGCTGCCGCTCGGTGTCACGTCAGATGGCCTGCCGATCGGCGTCCAGCTGATGGCGCCCGACGAGACGATCCTGCTTCAACTGGCCGCACAGCTCGAAATGGCGACGCCATGGTTACACCGGTGGCCCAGTATGTAATGTCGAAACATGGTGCGCGACATACGTGAGCTGACCGATTCCCCCGAGGCCTACGCCGACGAGCTGCGCAGGCGCTGGGGCGGGCTGCTGAGCTACCGCTACATCGGCCGCAAGTACGCGTCGATGGACCTCGGCCCTGAGGACAACACAGTCACCATCCGTCGGGACATGCGCAACACCACCGGCGGGTTGCTGTTCGCGGTGTTGGGAATTGCGGCACCGGAGAGCGGTCACATGTCCGACCTGGTCGCAGTGCCCAACCCGGTCATCCACTCGTGCCAGATCCTCGACCCGGGCCGCGACGTGCGCCGCATCGAAATCGTCTCCGAAGAACTCAAGGTCGGGCGCCAAATGGGGTACAGCCGCGCGAAGATCGTCGATGCCGAACAGCCCGACCGGGTGCTCGCTCTGATCGAGGGCCAGGGAGTCAGCATCGGCACACCGCCAGGGGGCCTCGAGCGCATGGAGGCCAATCCGCTCGAGGTGGTCGACTCCCCCGACCTGCCTCCGCTCTGGCAGGTGTTCGGCGGATACCGTCGGCCCGACAGCCACTGGGGATTGCCCGAACTCGCCGTGGAGGTGGCCTCGCCCGATGCGGCGCTGCACATCGGACCGCAGTTCGTCATCCTCGAGACCGCGGCCATCGACCGGGCGGCCGAGGCCGCGGGCACCGATCGGCTGCAGGGGGTGTCGTCGCACGTCATGTTTCTGGCTCGCGGCAAGGTCGGACCGTTCCGCGTCGAAACCGAACCGATGCGCGGGGCAGACGGAATGCTCGCCGTCCGAACCGTCATGCACGACGAAGGAGTCGACGACCGCGTCACGACGGTGGGGTCATATCTGTTCCGTTCGGCTGAATGAGACACTCTGCGCATGCCTGTCGCAATCGCCCGTCCCAAGTTGGAAGGCAACATCGCCGTCGGTGACGACCGCCAGATCGGGTTCGCCGAGTTCGGCGATCCGCAGGGCCGCGCCGTGTTCTGGCTGCACGGCACGCCCGGCGCCCGCAGGCAGATCCCGACGGAGGCCCGCGTCTATGCCGAGAAGCGGCAGATCCGGTTGATCGGAATCGACCGGCCCGGCATCGGTTCGTCCACGTCGCACCAGTACGACAGCGTGTTCGCCTTCGCCGACGACCTGCGCACCATCGCCGACACCCTGGGGATCGACAAGATGGAGGTCATCGGCCTCTCGGGCGGCGGCCCCTACACGCTGGCCTGCGCGGCGGCGATGCCCGATCGCGTGGTGGCCGCCGGTGTCATCGGTGGTGTCGCCCCGACGACCGGCTCCGACGCCATCGCCGGAGGCTTGATGGGGTCCGTCGGATTGCGGGTGGCGCCGCTGCTGCAAGTGGCAGGCGGTCCGATCGGAATGGTGGCCAGTGCGCTCATCCGGTTGATACGACCGGTCGGCTCCCCCGCGGTCGACATGTATGGGCGGGTGTCACCGGAGGCAGACCGCCAACTGTTGGCCCGGCCGGAAATCAAGGCGATGTTCCTCGATGACCTGCTCAACGGCAGCCGCAAGCAGATGGCCGCACCGTTCGCCGACGTCGTGGTGTTCGCCCGTGATTGGGGTTTCCGGCTCGACGAGGTCAAGGTGCCCGTCCGGTGGTGGCATGGCGACCACGACCACATCGTGCCTTTCGAGCACGGACAGCATGTCGTGGCCAAGCTGCCCGACGTCGAGCTGTACCACCTGCCCGGCGAAAGTCACCTCGCCGGCCTAGGTCGGGCCGAGGAAATCCTGGACACCATGGTCGGGCTCTGGGACCGCGCCGACCAGAAGTGACCGAAGTCCGGCGGCGTTCATCCCCCGGTGGCCTCGATGATCAGGTCGGCGACCTCGCGCGCTTTCGACACGATTGACAGGTGACTGGCGTCGAGCTCGATGGTCTTGGCGTTCATCCGCTGGGCCATGAACCGCTCGAGGTCGGGATTGATCGTGCGGTCGTTCTTCGACACCGCGTAGAACGTCGGCTTGTCGCGCCATGCCGCCTGCGTCGTGCGGCCGGTGAACAGCTCGTCCGAGATCCGGCCCTGCACCGCGTAAAGCGTCCTCGCCCGCGACGGGGCGACATCCTGCGCGAAGTCGTTGAGAAACGCCGACTCCGACAGTTGCGCATATCCGTCGCCGCCCTTCACCAGGCCTGCGCTCGCCGGGGGCGTCGCGTACTGGGCGGCCAGCGCGGCGTAGTCCTCGCCTGCGTCGGGTGCGCGGGCGGCGATGTACACCAAGGCTGTCACCTTCGGATCCACCCCGACCTCGGAGGCGATCATGCCCGAATACGAGTGAGCGACAAGCACAGTCGGACCGTCCATCAGAGCCAGTGTGCGGCGTGCGAACTCACAGTCCTCGTCCAGCGTGCGCAACGGATTCTGCACCGAGGCCACGTTGAGTCCTCGGGCCTGAAGGTACGGGATCACATCTGACCAGCACGAGCCGTCGGCGTATGCGCCGTGCACCAACACCACGTTGCGGGCTCGCGGCAATGGGCCCTCCGGAGGCGCCGCCGACGCCCGTTGCGCCCCGAACAGAGCCGCGGCGCTGCCGAGAGTTACCGCCGCGGCGAACGATCGTCGATCCATGCGCATGCGCGCTCCTTCCGGGAGCCCCGGCTAAGGGTCCCTTACGCGCCTTAACGCACGCAGTCCCCGAAATGATCTATTAGAAACCGAAGCCGAGTTCGGCGGGCACGTCGCTCGCGAACGCCGCGTCAATCCGGCGCATCAGGCCCGAATCATTGCAGTGCAGGCGGTTTGCGACGGCAAAAGACGATGCTCGGTGTGCGCCCAGGTACAGGCTGCCGAGCACGTCGAGATCCATCTGCACGTCGGCTGGTGCATCGGTCGGCGTGCAGCGCGCCCGCCCATCGCGAATCTCCAGGGTGAATCGCCCACCGTCGCTGCGGAATCCGTCCGAGACCTCGAGCACCGCGGACAGTTCCGCCTCATAACTGCGCGCCTCGAGCGCGGTCGGGATGTCCATGATGCGCAGCCAGAGGTCATCCTCGAGGTGCGTAACGCGGGCCAGCCGATGATCCGTCAACAGGTATGGCAGCGGGTCGGCGGGATGCGTGGCGAAGTCGACCTTCTCCATCAGGTCGAGCCCGAGCAGCGCGCGGCACAATGCAATGTGCGCGTCGGCGGTCACCGCCGTCACACCGACCCGCACGAACATCGGGTCGTCGCCGAACACCCGATACAGGGCATAGCCGTCGGGATGCAGGAACGCGAACCACTCGGTTCCGCCGCGACGAGCCGACTCGCGATCGGCCAATAGCTCGTCCCACAGCGCCTTGGGGGCTAGGAGGCCGCCGGGGGTGCCCAGCCGCCAGCGCTCGTAAATCTCGGCAAGCTCGTCATGGTGATCGGCGGGCTTGACGATCCGGACACCACCCGGATCGGGCGCGTCGTCGCGGAACCGGGCGAAACGGCGGTCAACGCTTAACACCTGCTCGATGGTGGCCGGGCCGTACCCGAAGCGTCCGTAGATCCCGCCTTCGCTGGCCGTCAGGCCCGCGATCGGATATCGCGCGTCGGCGATGCGGTTGTGCAGCTCGGTGTACATCGTGCGCAAGATGCCGCGGCGGCGGTGAGTCGGCGCGACCCCGACGATCGTGATGCCCGCCATCGGCAGAACCGCGCCGCCCGGCACGGTCAGCTGCAGGTCGAGGTAATGGGCCATGCCGACGATGTCGCCGCCGTCGCACGCGAGGACCGTGCTGTCGGTCGGCATCAGCGACCGCCATGCGGTCAACGACTCCGGGTGGCCGAACCTGCCGAAACTGGTGGCGTCCAACAGCGCTATCGCCGGCCAGTCGGCGTCCGTGGCAGAGCGGATTTCCAGAGCGGTCAAACGGTCCGAGGCGAGCACAGAACTTGACGGTGCCACATGGCGATGTCGGAGCGCATCCGAATTTCGTGCTCAGCCGATACCGTTGAACGGCACGGAAGGAGCGCGCGTCATGGCGACCGATCTGACGCTCTATCTCGATGATCAACCCGGCGAGTTGGCCCGGGTCGGCGACGTGCTTGGCAAGGCGGGCACCAACATCGCCGGACTGTGCGCGCTCGCCAGCGGCGGCGGGCTGGCGGAGGTGCATATCTTGGTGGAAGATCCGACCCCGGCGTTCGAAGCACTGCAAGGTGCCGGAATCAAGATCGCCGCAGAGCAGGAAGTGATCGTGCTCGACGTGGAGGACCGGCCCGGCGCCCTCGGCGAGGTGGCCCACAGACTCGGCAGGGCGAAAGTAAACCTGACCACCGCCTATTTGGCGACCAACACCCGGCTGGTGCTGGCGGCGGACAACCTGGCCGAGGCGAAGGCGGCGCTCAGCTGATCAGCGCTTCAGCCAACCCTGGACCGTGCTCAGCTCCCGCGTGTACGCGGTGAGGTTGTCGTCGTGGTAGAGCGAGCCGCCGCTGATAACCGCGGAGCCGCGCCAGATCACCTGCACCCGGGCGCCACCCTTGGAGTAGTAGTCGGTGCGATCCACGTTCCTGCGGTGCCACCCTCCTAGTTCGGCGAAATCGGCGATCGTCTGCCGCTCGTCGGTTGCAGTCATGGGTGTTCCTCCTGTGGTGCCCGCGTTGGTGGGAGACGATACAGCGACTGTCATCTGATGCCGAAAAGTGTCAGAGCCGCCGGCGTTGGTGGCTCCTAACCAGTGAGAGCGGCCCAACGGGGGCCGCGACCACCGACAGGGAGCACATCATGATCAAGAAATTCACCCTCAGTGCACTGGCCGCCGGCGCGACCGTGCCGGCATTGCTGTTCACCGGCGCGGGCACCGCACAGGCAGCCACCGCATGGGCGTGGCCGGATAGTGACCCACTCGGGGTCACTATGCATGTCCAGTCGACCGGTGCTTGGGGTTGGTGTGAATACACCGCCGTTCCCGTCGGCGGGGGTATCAAGCCGTTGCCCGCGTACAAGGTGCCGTTCCATCTGAACAACGGTCAAGAGAGCACGCTGTGGTTCCCCGGCATCCCGACGGGCACGACGTGGAATGTCACGATCACTTGCGAACACGGCGGCCTGAACAACTCACAGGTGCTCTACTGAGCGGCCGTCAACCGCTGAGCGCGCGTCGCAACATGTGCATGGCGACGGTCGTTGACCGCTCGCGAATATCGGACCGATCGCCGGGCAACCGGATGGTGCGGGTGGACGTCTCGCCGTCGGTGAGTTTGACGGTGAAGCACACCGTGCCGACCGGCTTGTCCTCCGTGCCACCTCCGGGCCCGGCGATTCCGGTGATCGCGATCGCCGTGTCCGCCGCGAAGCGGTTCAGCGCGCCGTCTGCCATCGCCTCGGCGACAGGCTCGGACACCGCCCCGTGCGCGGCGATAAGGTCGGGTTCGACCCCGAGCAGCTCGGTCTTCGCCTCGTTCGCATAGGCGACGACACCGCCTGCGACGTAGGCCGACGATCCCGGACGGTCGGTGAGCCGAGCGGCCACCAGTCCGCCGGTGCAGGATTCGGCCGTCGCGATCCGCCGGCCGGAGAGCATCTGCGCGACCTGGTCGTCGACGAGGGAACCGTCTTCGGAGAAGATCTCCCGACTGTGGCGCTCGCGCAGCAGTTCCATCAGCTTCGCGTAGATGCCTGCGGCGTCGGGTTCGTATCGGGTAACCACCTCGACCTCACCGCGTCGCAGGCAAGTAGTGATCTCGAGCCGTTCGAAACCGTCGATGCTCTGCTCGGCGTCGCGCAGGGTGTCGGCAAGACCCGACTCCGGTAGCCCGAACATCCGCACCATGTCCTGGCGGTACGTCGTCCTGCCCGCGATCGCCCGCTGCACGGCATCGCTTTCCACCGCGAGCGGCCACATCGGCTGCAGTTCGCGCGGCGGACCGGGCAATACGACGATCGTCGGCTTGCCAGGCACGACCACCCCTGGAGCGGTGCCGACCGGATTGATCACGTGCGCGCCGACCGGAATCATCGCCTGCTTGCGGTTGGCGGCCCGGACCGCGTCGAGGTCGACGTTGTCGAAGCGCGCCATCAATCTCTTGATGATGTCGGCGATCCGATTCTCGAGCGCGTCATCGAGCTCCAGCTCGAGGCCTGCGAATCGGGCCACCGTCGCCACGGTCATGTCGTCGGCGGTCGGGCCGAGGCCGCCGCTGGTGACGATCAGGTCAACACCCTCGGAGGCGAGGAACCGCAGCTGCGCTTCGATATCGCCGGGTCGGTCGCCGCAGATGGTGATGTGGGCCAGTTCGACACCAAGCTCCAGCAGCCGGTCGGCGATCCACGGGCCGTTGCGGTCCTGGACCCGTCCCGTCAGCACCTCGGTGCCCGTGACAACGATGCCGGCGCGTGCACTCACGTCTGACGACATTACGGCAGGCCGGTAATCTCGTTCTCCATGACGGCGCCGAAGTCCCTCCGAGAGCTGTTCGATCAGCTTGGCCTGCAGGAGGTCCCGTCGACGGATGGCACCGTGACCATGGAGATGCCCGTCGATGAGCGAACGGTCAACACCGCCGGCGGGCTTCAGGGCGGCCTGATCGCCACCATGGCGGACGTGACGGCCGGCCAACTCGCTTCGCGCAGCACCCCATTCGGCATGGGCATCGCCACCACCGACTTGTTCATCCGCTATCTGCGGCCCATCAAGGTTGGTCCGGCGCGTGCGGTGGCGCGGATCCTGCGCACGGGCAAGCGGTCTGTGGTGGTGCAGGTGGACATCTATCGCGGCAACGACGACGAAGTGGGTGCCACGGCGACGGTCAACTTCGCAGCGGTGGACTGACCGGAACCACGACGGGCGGAGTGTTGTAGCCCGTCACTCTCACCCAGTTGGCGGACACACCGGACCACGGCTGTCCCTGAAGTTCGACCGTCTCGCCGGGAAACACGGTCACGTAGTTGTCGCTGTACTCGACCGGCAGGATTTCGTCACCGTCGGGCGTCGAGGTGAGTTCGGTGCGCTCGAAGAAGGCGACCCGCTGTGAAGGGTTGTGCAGTCGGATGGTCACGCGGTTGTCGCTTGGGTTAGGCGATTTGGACGCGGTCACGTCGAGCGGTACCTGCGCCATCTTGTTCAGGGCCGTCATATCGGCCCAACTCGCCTGCTTGAGTTCGAACGCGGAATCGTTGCTCGGATCACCGACGTCGTCGAGTTGCTGCGACTGCCAATACACGTTCTCGGAGACGACTTTTCCGGACCAGTCCATCAATTCGGCGCGCACGAAGAAGACGCTCGAATCACGGGCGAGTCGCGGCAATGTCATCGCCTGCACCGCTGCACCTCGTGTGACGATGATATTGCCTTGGCTGCGATCGTCGCGCACCTTGCCCTGCATGTCATATACCCGCACTCGTACCGTCAAACCCGTTTGGTCCCTTGGGGTTTGGTTGACCACGGTGATGTTGGCGTTGTTGTGGTTGCCCGTTGCATACGAGTCGAAGACGACCGACAGCGGCCGTAGCCCGGTCTTCGCGCCGAAGTAGGCTCCGCCGGGCCGCAGGTAGTAGTCGAATAGGTGCCCGAAGAACGACGGCCAGTGGTTGTTGAGCATCCAGTAGATCGTCATCTTGTGGTTGTCCCAGCCGCCTGCCGCAAACGCCTCGAACTGGGCGCGGGTGGCCTCGTAGTGCGCGAGTTGCGCTTTCTCCGCGAACTCCTCCGCGCTGCCCGATACCCCGTAGCGGCGGTCGACGGCGCGCCGAATGCTCGTCAAATCACCGTTTTTCGGATTCGAGCCGGCGTGGAAGGACCAGGCATCGTTGATGGGCCAGAGCTTGTCGGGCGGGATGAACTTCTTCAGGCTGGCGAAAGGCGGGATCTGTTCGTTGTCACCCTGTTCGGCGGTCGACCCGCGGGTGGCGGCGTAACGCCCGGAGAACCAGTAGCTCGGCGGACGCCAGCTGTACGGACCCGCCATCTGAATGCCGTCCCAGTCGCGCTCCCCCGCCTCATCGATTGCCAAGGAGGAGACGGTGTCGACGGTCGCGTTCTGCCAGTGCAGCTCCGACAGGATGTCGTGGTACTTGGCGAGCACGGCAGGCGGGGCCTTCCCGTCGCTGCCGTTGGCCCACAAGAACACCGACGGATGACTTCGCAACCCCTCGATCTGCGAACGAATGCTGTCTTGTGCGACCCGGTTGTCCTCGTCGTCCCACTGCTTCCACTTCTCCCACTGGTTGCAGCACATCCAGCCGTACATCAGTGGGATGCCCATCTCGTCGGCCATCTCCGCGATGTGATCACCAGGAAACTTGCCTTCGAGCCGAATCATGTTGAGCCCGAGGTCTTTCACATAGCCCAGGATTGCGGCGTCGCGGTTGGGGTCGTTCGCATACAGCAGGTCGGGCGTGTACGCCGCGCCGCGGACGAGGAAGTCCTTGCCGTTGACCTTCAGATAGAAATTTCCGCCCTTGCCGAGTTCGGGGAATTGCTGATCCTGGTCGCGGAATTGCTCAACGGAGCGAATGCCGAACCGCAGATGACTGTCGTCGATCGGCCGGTTGTACTGGCGGAACTCCAACTGCAGGTCGTAGAGGTTGGGCCGGCCGAGGGTATAGGGCCACCACAGGTCCGGTTTGTCGACCGTCAACTGGCCGAACTTGTCGGGCGTGAAACTGACCTCACGTTTCTCTCCCGCGGCGAGCGTGACCGGCTGCTCGACTTGAACGTCGGGCTTGCCCGGCCGGGTGATCGTCGCCCGGAGAACGCCGCGCACCTGCTGCGCAGACGCATTGCGCAGGCTGCTGTAGATCGTCAGTCGCGCGGAATTCGTTCGCGGAAGCGGAAGTTCGGAATTTACCGTGGACGGACCGAGCATCACGGCGCCGGAGGTCTTGAGGTAGACCGGCTTCCAGATGCCCGCATTGCGGTCGGAGACAAATGAATTACCGTTGGCCGGATTCTTGTCCGGCCCTTGGTAACCGATGTAATTCCAGTTGATCCAGTCATACCAGCTGTCCGCCAGTTCGACACCGTTGACATCCTGCAGCGCGCGTTCCGGGGTGATCTTGACCGCCAGTGTGTTGGCCGCTCCCTGATTCACCCATCGCGAGACATCGAGTTCGTGGCTGGTGTGCATGCCGACGATTTGGTTGTTGCCCGCGATCAGGTGGCCGTTCAACCAGATCTCGGCGCGGTAGTTGATGCCGGGAAAGTCCAACATGTAGGTCGTGTGGCCGGCCGGTGCTGTGAATGTGGTGCGGTACCACCAGTCCTGCTTGTAGAGATCCTGCGGGGCCTCGTCGCGCAGATTGGTTCCGTAGTAGAGATTCGGGTAAGTGCCGTCCTCTTGCAGGGTCTGCAGAACGGTCGCAGGCATTCGCGGGATCGCATGCCAGCCGGCTGCCTTGTAGTCCGGCTTGGACAGTGCCGCTCCGTCTGCCCGTACGTCGCGAGCAGAAACCAGGCTCCAGCCTTGGGCCAGCTCAATCTGTCCCGGCGGCGGCCCTGGCTTCGCGAAGTCCGGGATGTCCGCCGCGCAGAGCAGCAGCAGCAAGGCCACCGAGAGCAGGATTCTTAAGACGATGTGCCGACGCCGTTCAACCGACATCTGCGCCCCGTTCACCGGATCACCGTACCTGCAGCGGGAGGCCGGGGCTCACCTAGCAGCGCAACGGAATTCGCGCTGGTCACTCGGTGCGCGCCAACACCTCCCGCACCAGCTCCAGGCCGGTGTCGGGGTGCAGGAACGCGAATCTACCCACCGTTTCGCCTTCCCATTTCGTCGGCGGGATGAACGCGACCTGGTCCTGGTGTAGCCGCTGGGCCCAGGCGTCGTAGTCCTCGGGTTTCCAGCCAAGCCGACGGAACAGCACCACCCCGAGATCGGGCTCGCGGATGAGCTCCAACTGCGGGGCGGCCTTGATCAGCTCGGCGGTCTGAATGGCGAGCGACGCGGCGACCTCGATTGCCCGGCGATACGCGTCCAGCCCGTAGACGGCCAGCGAAAACCACAGCGGCAGCCCGCGGGCCCGCCTGGTCAGGTGATAGGCGTAGTCGGACGGATTCCATTCGCCGTCGGACGTGTGGATGACATCGAGATACGACGCGTCCTGGGTGTGGGTGGCGCGGGCCAGCGCGGGCTCCCGGTACAGCAACGCACAGCAGTCGAACGGCGTGAACAACCACTTGTGTGGGTCGAGGATGAACGAGTCGGCCTGCTCGAGGCCGTTGTATTTGGGCCGCAGCGAGCGGGCGAAGATGCCTGAGCCGCCGTAGGCGCCGTCGACGTGGAACCACCAGCCGCGTTCCTTTGCGAGCGCGCCTACACCGGCCAGATCGTCGATGATGCCCGCGTTCGTCGTGCCCGACGTGCAGACGACGGCGGCGATGTTGGCCGCATCGGGCGGCACCGCATCGCGGACGGTGTCGGCGGTGAGCCGATGGTCGGGGGTGTCGACCACCAGAGCGTCCATCTCCAGCAGCCGCAGCGTGTTGACGATCGATGAATGTGCATCCGAGCCGACGACCACGCGCAGCCTGCCGGTGGCGCCGCGCTCCTTGGCCGTCTCCCGCGCCACGGCCAAGGCCGAGAGATTGCCTGCCGATCCGCCCGAGACGAAGCATCCGCCGGTCGTCGTTGGCAGGCCCGCCTCGTGTGCGATCACCCGCAGCACGCTGTTCTCCGCGGCGATCGCACCCGAGGCCTCCAGCCACGAGATGCCCTGGATCGAGGCGCAGGACACCAGCATGTCGAACAGCAGGCTGGCCTTGGTCGGGGCGGCCGGGATGAAGCCGAGGAACCGCGGGCTGTCCGCGGAGATCACGCTCGGTGCGATCACCGAGGTGTAGACGCCGAGCACCTCGTCGGGCGGACGCGGCCTGTCGCGGATCACGCCGTCGAGCCGTTCGTAGAGCTCGTCGGCGGCCAGTAGCCCCTTGTCGAGAGGCACAGGATTCATCCGCAGGCGGTTCTCGGCGTAGGCGAGCACGCTGCGCACCATCTGCTCAGTGGTTTGGTCGACCTCGTGCATGGCTGAAGTCTTGCACCGGCCCGACCTGGATCGGTGCGTTACGCGCGGGTCACTTGTGGGGCACGTCGTTGACGAGTCCGCCATCCATCACGAACTCCGCGCCGGTGGCGTAGCGCGATTCATCACTGGCGAGGAAGACGATGAATGTCGCCACCTCCTCGGGCTGACCGGGTCGGCCCAAGGGAATCCGCAGCATGTTGTCGGGGAAGTGCTTGGTCATCGGCGTGCGGATGAAGCCGGGGTGCACCGAGTTCACCCGGATGTTGTAAGGCCCGAGTTCCAGGGCCGCCGACTTGCTCAGCCCGCGCACCGCCCACTTGGACGCCACGTACGGGTGCACCATCACGGCGCCACGCAGACCCTCGATGGAGGAAATGTTGATGATCGAGCCGACGCCATCGGCCTTCATCGCCTCCACCGACGCCTGCATGCCGAGGAACGTTCCGGTGAGGTTGACGTCAATGACCTTCTGCCACTTGGCCATGTCGAACTGGCCGATCTGGCCCAGCGCCACTGTTCCGGCGTTGTTGACGAGCACGTTGAGCTTGCCGAACTCGTTGACTGCGGTTGCGACGGCGGCCTCCCATTGGTCGGCCTGCGTGACGTCGAGGTGGACGTAGCGTGCGGATTCGCCGATCTCGTCGGCCAGTGCCTTGCCCTTGTCATCGAGGATGTCGCCGATGACCACCTTGGCGCCCTCGGCGACAAGTGCCCTAGCGTCTTCTGCACCCATGCCTTGTGCCCCGCCGCTGATGAGTGCAACTTTTCCGTCCACGCGTCCCATGACGGGTCAGGCTACCTTGCCTGCCGTGCTACAAGTGGAACCTGTTCCAGTCCACGGAAGGGCAACCGTATGGCAATCCGCGTCGCGCTCATCGGCACCGGCAATTGCGGCAGCCTCGCGTTGAAGCAACTGGTGAACGACGCGCGCTTCGACCTGACCGGGGTCTGGGTGTCGTCGGATGCCAAGGTGGGCCGCGACGCTGGTGAGCTGGCCGGGCTCGATGTGGCGACCGGTGTCCGCGCGACGAATGACCTCGACGCGATCATCGCGGCCAAACCCGACTGCATCGTGTACTGCGCGATGGGCGACACCCGGCTGCCTGAGGCGATGGCCGACGTTCGGCGCATCCTCGCCGCGGGTATTGACGTGGTGGGATCCGGGCTCGGGGTGTTGCAATACCCATGGCAGGTGATTCCCGACAAGTACATCGAACGTGTCGAAGATGCTGCGCGAGAAGGTAATTCGACGGTGTTCATGACAGGGGTCGATCCGGGATTCGCGACGGACTTGCTGCCCTTCGCGTTGGCAGGTACGTGCCAGAGCATCGAGCAGGTGCGCACGATGGAGATCGCCGACTACGCGACGTACGACGGGGCGACGGTGATGTTCGACGTGATGGGTTTCGGCAATCAGATCGGTGACTTCCCGATGTTGTTCTTGCCGGGCGTGCTCAGCATCGCCTGGGGCACGGCCATCCGCCAGCTCGCGGCGGGCCTGGGGGTCGAGGTCGACGAGATCAGAGACTCCGTCGAACAGGAGCCGGCGCCGGAGGACTTCGACGTCGCTGTGGGCCGAATCGCCAAGGGCACCGTCGCTGCGCTGCGCTTCCAGATCGAGGGCATGGTCAAGGGCAAGCCCGTGATCGTCGTCGAGCACGTCACCCGGCTGCGGGGTGACCTGCGACCGGACTGGGCCCAGCCCGCGCAACCGGGTGGCTCGTACCGCGTCGAGATCACAGGCGAGCCGTCCTATGCGATGGACATTTGCCCGACGAGTCGCAACGGCGACCACAACTACGCGGCCATCCTCGCGGCGGCCGGTCGGATCGTGAACGCCATCCCCGACGTTGTCACAGCGGCGCCCGGCATCCGGACGACGCTGGACATGCCGCTGGTTACCGGAAAAGGCTTATACGCCAGCTAGTTAGGCTGGTCGCATGAGTTCGCTGCCGCCGCCGCCGAACACGGTCGCGGAGATCGGCGCGAGCACGCCCGGCCCGCAGGTCGGGGCCTTCTTCGATCTGGACGGCACATTGGTCGACGGGTTTACCGCGACCGCCCACGCCGGTGACCGGATCCGGCGCAGGCAAGCGCGGATCGGCGAGGTGCTGGGCGTCATCGAGGCGTCGATGCGATACCGATTCGGACGGATGCAGTTCGAGCGGCTGATGACCAGGGCGGCCGGTTATCTGCGGGGTGAATCCCTGAGCGAACTCGACGAAGTCGGCGAACGGCTGTTCGTCGAGCGTGTCTCCTCCCGCGTTTTTCCCTACATGCATGAGGTGGTGCGGGCGCATCAGCAGCGGGGCCACACCGTGGTGTTGAGCTCGTCGGCGCTGACCATCCACGCCGAACCCGTTGCCCGCTACCTGGAGATCGCCCAAGTGCTGTGCAACCATTTCGAGCTCGACGATCGGGGCCTGCTCACCGGGCGGATCGCCAGGCCGGTCATCTGGGGGGCAAACAAGGCCAAAGCGGTCCTGCAGTTCTGCGACGACAACGACGTCGACCTGCAGCGCAGCTACTTCTACGCCGATGGCAACGAAGATGTCGCGTTGATGAAGCTGGTCGGCCATCCCCGCCCGGTGAACCCGCGCTCCGGCCTCGCGGCGATGGCCGTCGAGCAGGGTTGGCCGATACTGCGGGTCGTCGGACCCGGAGGCCGCAAGAGCCGGCCACGGCGGTTGATGGGCTACGGGTCGGCGATGCTTCGGGCGATCGCGCCGGCGCGCGGCGGGGCGACTGATCGCCAACCCCCAATGCCCTAACGCCGGCAGCGGCGAAATCCCGAGTTGGATGCCGCGGAGACGCGGTGTCAGCCCCATTACGGACGGCGCAGGCGATTCCCAGAATGGCTTTCACCACGCGGCCGCCAGGGTCGCGATCACTCAAGGAGACGACATCATGCACGCTTCCCGTCTTGGGGCACTGACCGCCGCCACAGCTATCGCATTCGGCGCGCTGATCTCTGCGACCGCACCCATCGCCAACGCCGAGAAGATTTCCGAAAAGACCATCAAGAGCGAATGCTCCTCCGCCGGTGGCAGCTACTCCACGGTGGTCAAAGGTGGCACGCGATTCTCGACATGCGACTACAAGGACAACGAGGGCAACGGCTATCGCGACTACTACGCCGACGGTTCGTACTACTCGACCCGGCCGATGTAAGCCGCGCCGGGACATCGTGCCTGCCGAAGCCGCAGCACGCGGGGTACTTCCCGGATGGTGGCGCGACGCCTAAGCTAAACTAGAACACGTTTCAGTTTGGCTCAGTTTGGCGAGCGCCCCACCCGAGGAGCAGGCATGCACACCCCGATTTGCGACGAACTCAACATCGAGTTCCCGATCTTCGCGTTCACCCACTGCCGTGACGTCGTCGTCGCCGTCAGCAAGGCCGGCGGTTTCGGAGTGCTCGGTGCGGTCGGCTTCACCCCGGAGCAGCTCGAGATCGAGCTGAAGTGGATCGACGAGAACATCGGCGACCATCCCTACGGCGTCGACATCGTGATCCCGAACAAATACGAGGGCATGGACGCCACCGACCTGACGCCAGAGGTGCTCAAGAAACAGCTCAACGCCCTGGTTCCCGAGGAGCACATCGAGTTCGCCAAGAAGATCCTCGCCGACCACGGCGTGCCCGTCGACCACAGCGACGACGATGCGTTGCAGCTGCTCGGCTGGACGGAGGCGACCGCGACGCCGCAGGTCGAGGTGGCGTTGCAGCACCCGAAGTGCACGTTGATCGCTAACGCGCTCGGCACCCCGCCCGCCGACATGATCAAGCACATCCACGACGAGGGCCGCAAGGTCGCCGCGCTGTGCGGATCGCCGTCGCAGGCGCGCAAGCATGCCGACGCAGGCGTCGACATCATCATCGCCCAGGGCGGCGAGGCGGGCGGACACTGCGGCGAGGTGGGCTCGATCGTGCTGTGGCCGCAGGTCGTCAAGGAGGTCGCTCCCGTCCCGGTGCTGGCCGCGGGAGGTATCGGCAGCGGTCAGCAGATCGCCGCGGCGCTGGCTCTTGGCGCGCAGGGCGCGTGGACCGGTTCGCAGTGGGTGATGGTCGAGGAGTCCGAGCACACCGAGGTCCAGCACGCCGCCTACGCCAAGGCCACCAGCCGCGACACCGTCCGCAGCCGGTCGTTCACCGGTAAGCCGGCGCGGATGCTGCGTAACGACTGGACCGAGGCCTGGGAGAACCCGGACAACCCGAAGCCGCTCGGCATGCCGCTGCAGTACATGGTGTCGGGGATGGCCGTCGCGGCCACGCACAAGTACCCCAACGAGAGCGTCGACGTCGCATTCAACCCGATCGGTCAGGTCGTTGGTCAGTTCACCAAGGTGGAGAAGTCCTCTGCGGTCATCGAGCGCTGGGTGCAGGAGTACCTGGAGGCCACCAACACGCTCAACGAGCTGAACGAGGCGGCCACCGTCTGACCGCAGCCGCTTGCGCCGGCTTTCTGCTAGCCGTGCTGTGGATGGACCTGATCTTCGACAGTCAGGTCCTTCGCCATCGTGGCGCTGACGAACTACCCGAGCCCGTCATCGCGTCGATCGCCGGTTATTACCACCGCGCGACGACCACGTCACGCCCGATGAGTCTCCTCATCGCGCTCGTGATGGTGATCCTGTTGGCGGCGTTGGGATTTCATGCGCTCCGCGGCGACGATCCCGGATGGCTCGTCGCGGCCGCGGTCGTGCTCGCCGGTGTCCCGATTCTGCTGGCACTGGTCCGAACCGTGCCCAACGCGGTTGCGCTCGGCAACCTCGCCGGTACACCGGCCGAGCAATCGCGGTTGGCCCGGTCGATCTGCCGTGACCATCTGGTGTGCATGGCCAGCATGTCGGCGTTTCTCGTCCTCTGGCTCGCGGTGAGCTGACTGGTGTAGGACGACGAACGTTCCTTACCGCTCGACATTTCGCTTGAAACTCGAGCGGTAAGGAACGTTCGGGCGGGGCTGGATCTATGTTCGTCGACTATGTAAGGTGACATACATAACCGGGTCGGACGAAGGGATCCAAAACGATGCCCAGCCCCCGCGAGCGGATGGTGATCTCTGCCGCGCTTCTGATCCGGGAGCGTGGCGCACATCCGACCGCGATCGCCGACGTTCTCGAGCACAGCGGCGCGCCGCGTGGCTCGGCATATCACTACTTCCCCGGTGGGCGCACCCAATTGCTCTGCGAAGCAATCGATTACGCCGGCGAGTACATCGCCGCGCGAATTGCCGGCGCCCAGAGCGGTCTCGCCGTACTCGACGACCTCATCGCGCACTACCGCAAGGAGCTGGTCCGCTCCGACTACCGCGCGGGCTGCCCCGTCGTCGCCGTTGCGGTGGAAGCCGGCGACCCCGACAGGCAGGACCAGGCAACGCCGGTCATCGACCGCGCGGCGGCGGCGTTCGCCCGCTGGACGGACCTGATCGCCCAGCGTCTGGTGGCAGACGGTTTATCCGCGTCGCGTGCCGAACAGCTCGCGATGCTCTCGACCACCGCGATCGAGGGGGCGATCGTCGTCGCCCGCGCCTCGCGCGATCTCAAACCCCTCGACCTTGTCCATGGCCAGTTGCGCGATCTGCTGCAGGCCGAAGTTGTCTGAAAGGAATCCCGCCATGGCCGGTGAGTGGCAATCCAGCGCCTGCATCCTGTGCGAGTGCAACTGCGGCATCGTCGTCCAGCTCGACGGCAGGAATCTGGCCAAGATCCGCGGCGACAAGGAGCATCCCGCCTCGCAGGGCTACACCTGTAACAAGGCGCTGCGACTGGACCACTACCAGAACAACGGCAACCGGCTGACCTCCCCCATGCGCAGGCGGCCCGACGGCAGCTACGAGGAAATCGACTGGGACACCGCGATTTCCGAGATTGCTTCGGGCTTCAAGCGCATCGCCGAAACCTACGGCGGCGACAAGATCTTCTACTACGGCGGCGGTGGGCAGGGTAATCATCTCGGGGGCGCATACAGCGGCGCCTTCCTCAAGGTGCTTGGTTCGCACTACCGCTCGAACGCGCTCGCGCAGGAGAAGACCGGTGAGGCGTGGGTCGACGCCCACCTCTACGGCGGTCACACCCGTGGCGAATTCGAACATGCCGAGGTCTCGGTGTTCGTCGGGAAGAACCCGTGGATGTCGCAGAGCTTCCCGCGCGCCCGCACCGTCCTCAATGAAATCGCCAAAGATCCCGATCGCTCGATGATCGTCATCGACCCGGTTCTGACGGACACCGCGAAGATGGCCGACTTCCATCTTCGGGTGCGGCCGGGGACCGACGCCTGGTGCCTGGCGGCGCTGAGCGCCGTGTTGGTGCAGGAAGACCTGTGCAATGAGGCGTTTCTCGCCGAGCACGTCACCGGCGTCGAGCCGGTTCGCGAGGCATTGCGAGACGTCCCCGTCGGCGAGTACGCACAACGATGCGGCGTCGACGAGGAACTGATCCGCACCGCGGCTCGGCGCATCGCCGCCGCCGACAGCGTGGCGGTGTTCGAGGACCTCGGCGTCCAGCAGGCGCCCAACAGCACACTGTGCTCGTACCTGAACAAGCTGCTGTGGATCCTGACCGGCAACTTCGCCAAACGTGGTGGGCAGCACCTCCATTCATCATTCGGACCGCTGTTTCGCCATGTCACCGCGGTCGGGCGTACCCCGGTCACCGGTGCACCCATCGTCGGCGGGTTGATACCGAGCAACGCCGTGCCCGAGGAGATCCTGACCGACCATCCCGACCGTTTCCGCGCGATGATCGTGGAGAGCAGCAATCCCGCCCATTCCCTTGCCGACTCCGCGGCGTGCCGGGCGGCCTTCGAGTCACTCGAGCTGATGGTGGTCATCGACGTCGCGATGACGGAGACGGCCCGGCTGGCCACGTATGTGCTCCCCGCGGCCAGTCAGTACGAGAAGGCGGAGTCGACGTTCTTCAATCTCGAGTTCCCGCACAACACATTTCACCTGCGACATCCGTTGCTCGAGCCGCTCGAGGGCACACTGCCCGAGCCCGAGATCTGGGCGCGGCTGATGCGTGCGCTTGGCGTGATCGACGACGCCGAGCTGCAGCCCCTTCGTGATGCCGCCGAGCAGGGGCTGGCGGCGTACGCGCAGGCATTCCTCACAGCGGTTGGCGCCAATCCTGTGTTCACCAAGGTGCTGCCGTTCGTGTTGTACGAAACCCTTGGACCGACACTTCCCGACGGGCTCGCCGGTGCTGCGGCGCTGTGGGGCCTTGCGCAGAAGGCCGCCATGACCTATCCCGACGCGGTGCGCCGAGCGGGCCACGCCGACGGCAACGCGCTATTCGAGGCGATCCTTGCGAGTCGGTCGGGCCTGACGTTCACCGCCCACGAGTACGAGGACGACTGGCAGCTGGTGACCCACGCCGACAACAAGATCGCCCTGCACATGCAGGAGATGCTCGATGACATCCGCGGGTTGTCCGATGCGCCAGCAGGATTGACCACGCCGGAGTTCCCGATCGTGTTGTCGGCCGGTGAGCGGCGCGCATACACCGCCAACGACATTTTCCGCGATCCGACCTGGCGCAAACGCGACGGGGACGGAGCACTACGCGTCAGCATCGAGGACGCCCAGGCGCTGGGCCTGACCGACGGCGGCCGCGCGCGGATCACCACCGCGGCAGGCAGCGCCGAGGCCAGCGTGGAGATCAGCGAGGTGATGCTGCAGGGGCACGCGTCGTTGCCAAACGGTTTCGGCCTCGACTACATCGACACCGACGGCCGCACGACGGTCCCTGGCGTGGCGCCCAATTCGCTCACCTCAACGCAGTGGCGCGACGCCTATGCGGGCACACCGTGGCACAAGCACGTTCCCGCCCGAATCGAGGCCGTTCCGCTCGGGGTTACCGCACCCTAGGTCAGGGAATCGGTTCACCGATCCCGAGCAGGTTTCCTTCGCTGTCGTGGAACCAGGCCGCCCTCTCGGCAGATCCCTTGCTGGGATAATTGCCGTCCACGTGGGCGATCCCGTTGACCGTATTCAGTCCGGGCAGGTCGACCTCCTCGAAAACGACTCCCCGCCTGCGTAACTCGGCGACTGTCGCATCGATATCTTCGACGGTCCATCCCATCTGCGTGAAGGTGCCTGGCGATGTGCCTGCAGATTGAAACAACCCGAACTCGCCGCCCTGGCAGCGGTACAGCAGGCCACCCGGCCGCTCCTCGCTCGGTTCGAGCCCCAGCTTCTCGGCGTAGAACGCCCGCGCGCGCTGCAGATCCTTGGCGGGCAGCCGCGTGGCCACACGACCGTCTTTGAGCATCGTTACTCCCCTTTTGTCGTCACGGTTGAACGGCGTTGACGCTGGCGATGAGCGCGGCGAACTCGGCCGAACGACTCGAATCCTTCAGCGCACCCGCGGCATAGGCCTGTGACGCCGGTCCCGACTGGCTGGCCGGCGGTGGATTGTCGGCGGTGACGAGGTCGGCAAGGGCCGACGCAACCTCGTCCGGCTCCTGTGGCGCCGGACCGGCCGAGCCGACCCACGCGTACAGCTCGTCGCTGAGGTTTGGCCGCGGGTCGCCGCCTTCGGGAGTGCGATCACCCCATACTCGTTCAAGTTCTGTCATCACCGGGCCGGGCTGGAAGCACGAGACCCGCACACCGGACGATGCAGCTTCGACGGCGGTGCTGTAGAACAACGTCTCCAACGCTGCTTTGGCGGCAAGGTAGTAGCCCATCCCCATTACCGGCAGGCCCGCGATAAAACACGACGACACAACGATGAGATGACCGTTGCCCTGGCTGCGCAGTACGGGCAGGGCTTCCTGAACTAGCGCCATGGTCCCCCACACGTTGGTGTCGAAGCTGGTCCGAGCGACATCGAGCGACACCTGCTCGACGCCGCCGATCACCCCGTAACCGGCGTTGTTGACGACCGCATCGACGCGCCCCTCCGCGCCAACGATGTCGTCGAGCAACGGCCGCATCGCAGACCGGTCAAGCAGGTCGAGCCGTCGAACCTCTATGCGCCCGGGCGCGGTGTTCGCGGCGAGGTCGGCGGCCGTGGCCAGATCTCGCATCGTCGCGTACACGACATGTCCCCCTGCGGCGAGCCGCCGGGCCGTGGCGTATCCGATTCCTCGGGGCGACGATGCTCCCGTGATCAGTACGACTAGAGGCTGCATCGCTACTCCTCTTTCATCGTTATGCGTTGCCGGACAACGTGATTGCTGGTAGTTCACCATGATCGGGCGTCCAACCTTGTTCCAGCCGGTCGAAGACGTAGCGGAGCACGGTTTGCGAGCCGGTCGAGGTGTGATCGATGGGCCGATCGTAACGCCGCGGGCTACGCCAGCAGGCGATGCGTCGCCCGCTCGAGCACGTGCCTGCGACTGTGTCCGTTGTGATCGGCGGCGATGAAATGGTTGCCGATGGCGAGCGCAAACGCGAGCATGGCACGGGCCTCGACGTCCTCCTGGTCGTCGGTGAATTCGCCGATCAACACGCGCAGGTATTCCATGCGGCTGTTGTCGACGCGTCGGAGGCGCTTGGCGACCGATGCGTCGCGCCTGGCCCAGTCCCTGACCGCGAGGTCGATCGGAAGCAGCTCTTTGGAGAACGTGAGCATGCCTGCCCGCCGGACCTTGGCCCGTGCGTCGCCGCCTTCCTGCTCGACCCGCTCGAGCACCTCTTCAGTGCTCCGGTGCTCCCACGTGTCGAGCATTTCGTCGAGAAACGCCTGCCTGTTGGGAAAGTGCCAGTAGAACCCGCCCCGGGTGACGTCGAATGCCTTCGCGAGCAGCTCCACCCGCACCGCGTCGGGCCCTCCCGCGGCGAGCGCTCTCAACCCGGCATCGATCCAGCTGCTCCGCGGTGTGCGGGTCTGGGCGACCATCGCTTCTCCTTGGTTCGGCGGCGGGTCTTGACGCCGGTTCGTCGCCAAGCATACAGTACTGTATGTTTGGTTCAGGAACACTCGACAAGACCCAACACACGTCGCGGCCGTGGCGAATCCATGAGATCGCCAACGATTTTCAGGTGCTCGATGTGTGGCCGCTTCCGACGCCGGGCGGCCCGGACGACTTCCCGAAGTTGGTTCGGTTGATGGCCACCTTCGACCCTGGTGAGACTTCTCCCCTGGTGCGAGCCCTGTTCGCGATCCGGTGGACGACCGGACGCATGTTGGGCCTCGATCGCCAGGAAACCGGCCTTGGCACGCGCGTTCGGAGCCTGCGTGATCGGCTACCCGCCGATTTGGCCGACACCCCAACCGATTTCGACACGGATCCGTTCAAGCCGCTGTACGTCACCGACAACGAGTTCGCGCTCGAGATAGCCAACCAGACCATGCACGGCGTGATGCACGTCGGTTGGGTGCCGGACGGAACGGGCGGCTATCGCGGCCAGATGGCCGTCCTGGTGAGGCCCAACGGAGTGCTCGGGGCGGCCTACATGGCGGCGATCGCGCCGTTCCGCCACCTCTTGGTGTATCCGCTGATGATGCGAGGCATCGGACGCATATGGCGGGAATCGGCCACGGGAGCGCGCCGGTGAGCGCCGAGGTGCGGCAGGTGGACCCTCCGTCCTATGTCAGAGCGATGAGCACACTGATCCGCGTCGACTACTGCGACGCGTTTCTCTTCGACGCCGGTGCGGCCCATGACGAGAGCGCCGAGGACCTGATTCGCGAAATCCTGGAAGGCGCTCCGGTGGCCGTCCGAACCCAGCTCCTTTCGGGATGGTCTGCGATCGGGCTGAAGGTGGGCAACGCGTCGAACGGGGTTCTCGGCTGGGAAGTCCGCCGAAGCGTGCCCGATCATGTGCTCCTCGGCGCCGAGTCGCGGATCGGAATGCCCGGCGAGTTGCTGCTCAAGAAACACGACGACGCACTGCTTTTCGCGACGTTCGTCGCGCAGCGGAATCTGTTCGCACGGGCGGTGTGGGCCGTCACCGAGCCGGTGCACGTGCGGGTCGTGCGGGACATCTTGGGTCAGGCAAGCCGGCGGCTCGCAGCCTAGGGAACGGGCGGCGCCTCTGGCGGTAGCGGCGCCGTCGGTGGCGTCGGGTTGGCAGGCGTTCCCGGCGGCGGCACAGCATCTGCGTTCATCGGCCGCTGTGTCAGCAACAGCAGGGCGTCCTTACCGCTCACTTCCTGGGTCTGCACCGCGTGCCACAGATCCTTCAAATAGGTGAGGCTGCGTGGCTGGTTCGGATCCGGTGGGGCGTCGGTGGTGCCCGGTGGAAGGTTCTCGGGACTCGACAAGTGCGGCACGGGGGCGGGCGGCACTGCCGGGTCGGCGGCGACCGCCTGCACCGTCCCGTCCGGCGCCGGTGGGATGATGGCCGCCTGGTCGGCCGGAGCCGGCCCGGGGGGCAAGGGCACCACGGGCGGCGGATCGGCCAGGGCCGCCGGTGCCAGTGTCAACGCCCCGATCACGCCCACGGCAGCCGTGACAACGGACAGTGCCGTCGCTTCGATGGTGATCCTCACCGATGCCCCTTCCCGTTACCGCAGTCACGCGGTGCTACTGGGTGGTTCAGCCTGGCTGGCAAAATTGTTACATCTGTGGTTGCTGTGACGAAGCGGTTAATAAGAATTCGACGTTTCGGAACACGTTTCACTTGGAGTTTGATGTAACCCGCCTCACCACCCCCCAACTGTGGTGTAGCAATGGGATAGGGCACTAGACAACGTCATTTGAGGAGTGCATCTATGCCGTCTCCGGACCTCCCACCCGGCTTCGATTTCACCGACCCCGACATCTACGCCGAACGGCTGCCGGTCGAGGAATTAGCACACATGCGCAAGGTTGCGCCGATTTGGTGGAACGAGCAGCCGAAGGGTGTTGGTGCATTCGGCGATGGGGGCTACTGGGTGGTGACCAAGCACAAGGACGTGAAGGAAGTGTCGCGGCGCAGCGACGTGTTCTCCAGTAACGCGAAGACCGCCTTGCCGCGGTACCGCGACGACGCCGATCCCGAGTCGCTGGAACGAGGCAAGGTCGTGCTCCTCAACCAGGACGCGCCGCACCACACCCATCTGCGCAAGATCATCTCGCGCGCATTCACTCCGCGCGCCGTCGAGTGCCTACGCGCGGAACTCGACCAGCGGGCGCAGAACATCGTCAAGTCCGCCGCGGCGGAAGGCTCCGGCGATTTCGTCGAGCAGGTGTCGTGCGAACTTCCACTGCAGGCCATCGCGGGACTGATGGGCGTACCGCAGGAGGACCGCAAGAAGCTGTTCGACTGGTCAAACCAGATGGTCGGCGACCAGGACCCGGAGTTCGCAGGCAATGACCCGATGGCGGCCTCGATCGAGCTGATCATGTACGGGATGCAGATGGCCGCCGAACGGTCGAAAAACCCCGGCGACGATCTGGTCACCAAGCTGGTACAGGCCGACGTCGAGGGGCACAAGCTCTCCGACGACGAGTTCGGCTTCTTCGTCATCCTGCTGGCCGTCGCGGGCAACGAGACGACGCGCAATTCGATCACCCAGGGCATGATGGCGTTCACCGAATTCCCCGACCAGTGGGAGCTGTTCAAGAAGGAGCGGCCGGCGACAGCGGCCGACGAGATCGTCCGCTGGGCAACGCCTGTCACGTCGTTTCAACGAACCGCCCTGGAGGACACGGAGCTGTCGGGCGTGCAGATCAAGAAGGGCGAGCGCGTCGTAATGTTTTATCGCTCGGCCAACTTCGACGAAGAGGTCTTCGACGACCCGTACACGTTCAACATCTTGCGAGATCCCAACCCGCACGTCGGTTTCGGCGGCACGGGTGCGCACTACTGCGTCGGGGCCAACCTCGCCAGGATGACAATCGACCTGATCTTCAACGCGATCGCGGATCAGATGCCAGACATCACACCGATTTCCAAGCCCGAACGGCTACGGTCGGGCTGGCTCAACGGCATCAAACACTGGCAGGTCGACTATCAAGGCGCGTCGAAACGCGCGGTCGCGAACTAGTCGGATAGTCGATGATCGAGCGCCAGTAGTCCTCCGGTATCTCGGCGCCCGTTCTGAGCACCATCGCCAGTCCGGTGGCCATCGCGATGCCGAGCAGCCCCAGCCACAGCCCTGCCAGGCCGAGGATCACCCAGCACACCGCGGTGACCGTCGGCCACGGCGACAGGAACGCGAGCACGGGCGCGAAGAAGAAGCCCGTCCCGATGTACCACGCCGAACCGGCGCGGTCGCATATCAGCACGACACGCAGCCACCCGGGAATCTCTGGAATCTTCTGCTCGCTCACACCACGAGCGTGCCGCGGCTAGGTAAGCGGTGCAATTACCTGACAGGTAGTGGCTGCGCTCCCCGCCGTACGCAAAACTGAGCGCGTGACCACCGCCGCCCAAGCCCAGAGTCCACCGTTCGGTTCGCTGATGCGTGAGTGGCGGCAGCGCCGCCGGCTGTCCCAACTCGACCTCGCGATCGAGGCCGACGTGTCTGCCCGCCACGTCAGTTTCATCGAGACGGGCCGATCGGCCCCGAGCCGCGCAATGGTGCTGCGCCTCGCCGGGGTGCTGGACGTGCCGCTTCGCGAACAGAACCAGCTGCTGATGGCCGCCGGTCTCGCGCCGGTCTACCGGGAACGCTCCCTCGGCGACCCCGATATGGCCGCCGTCCGGGAGGGCGTTGAGCGAGTTCTGAACGCCTACAACCCATTTCCGTGTGTGGTGGTCGACCGCGGCTGGCAGATCGTGCATGCCAACGCCGGTGCCGGGGTGCTACTTGACGGCGTCGCACCGCACCTGCTCGAGCGGCCGAACGCGCTGCGCATCGCCGTGCATCCCGAAGGGTTGGCACCACGCATCCGCAATCTCGGGCAATGGCGCCACCACCTCATCGAGCGGCTGCGGCGTGAGGCCGCGGTCAGCGGCTCGGCCGAGCTGTCCGCGCTGCTTGCCGAGATCGAGTCGTACCCCGGGGGTTTGGCGGAGACCCACGATCTCGGCGGCGTCGCGGTGCCCCTCGAGCTGTATACCTCCGACGGAATGCTGCTGACATTCCTGAGCACGGTCACCACGTTCGGCACCGCGTTGGACCTGACCGCCGCGGAGCTGAGCATCGAAGCCTTCCTGCCTGCCGACGAATCGACCGCCGCGGCATTGCGCGGGTAAAACGCCCATGGGCGCGCGCAAACATCAATAGAGTCGGGCGGCATGGAGACCCGACACATTGCGGTGGCCGCGGCCGTTCTCGTCACCGGACTGGCCGGTTGCGCATCGCAGCCGCCGGCGCTCGGCGGTACCACAGCGAAGGTGACCATCGACGGCAAGGACACCGGTAATCCGCACGCCGTGAGGTGCTCTCAGACGGGGTGGGCGTGGACCATCGAAACTCCGGACAAGACGAAGGGTTTCACCGCGGTCATCGACACCGGGGATGCGCTGAGCGCCAAGTCGGTCGACTTCCACGACTTCGGCGGGTTCACGGGCACCTACTGGGGCGAGATCGGCAAGGCCGAGGTGACGGGCGCAGGCGGCAAGTACACGATCACCGGGTCCGCCGATGGAAACTTCACCGACAATCCGAGCAACGCCGTCACCGCGACGTTCAGGATCGAAGCCTCCTGCTGAGCACCTCGAGTGCCGCTGTGCACCATTGGATGTTCGTCTGCTCGTACATCCGCCCGCCCATCAGCGTCAGATAGGGCCCGATCCGCTCGGCGTCGCGTTCGAAGGCCTCTTCGTCACGGCCGTCGAGCATCTCGGCGAGCAGGCGGTCGTAGAGAGCCAGCTTCGCGTGCGCGCGATCCAACCGCGCCATGACTGCCTTGGGAACCGCGTCGGAGTCGCCGACATCCACGGCTTGCAGTTTGACCAATAGCTCGTCACGCATCGCCACCGGTTTGGCCGGTATGGCGGTGAAGCGGTGAAGCTCCGCCAGACCGGCATCGGTGAGGGTGAAGACGCGCTTGTCGGGCCGCCGCATCTGGCGCACCA
>Ga0075364_10000082_pt1 | contig 37434 bp, 36 predicted proteins | sample EndMetdeltDD1764_FD_71517 | JGI IMG/M metagenome (GOLD analysis project Ga0075364, IMG submission 71517) | Populus endosphere microbial communities from Tennessee, USA - Endosphere MetaG P. deltoides DD176-4 | ecosystem: Host-associated > Plants > Roots > Endosphere | place: USA: Tennessee... | reverse complement strand
TTTGCCGCGAGAGAACTCACCAGGGAGATGGACAACCATCCCCACAGGAGAAAACCAGGATGCACACACGAAACGTCAACGTCAAAACCGCCGCTCAAGAATCTTCCAGGAAGATGGGGGGAAAACCGGTCACGGGCCTGACGTATGAGCAGGCCGCCGATCTGTTTTCCTGGGTGGTTAACGCTGCAAAAGGGGAGCTACAGCCCGCAATTTTTAATGTTCCCGCTGAAAGCGTGGAGCTGAGTTTTATGTATGAAGATGCGCCGGATTATTTTTCGGTGTGGTTCATCAAGGGTTATCCGATCGCCGCTGGCGTGCCGTCAGAACAGTATTTTCGCGTTATTCCATCTCTCATCACATTATTTTCAGGAGTTAATTAAAATGGTCAGTCTCGCTAATCGCTATGCCATGCCAACTTCAATCCGTCAGAATCGCCCGTTGACGAATGAGGAACTACAGCGCATTGTTCCGAGCGCTTTTTCAGAAGATAAACACGATTCCCGTTCTGACCGTTATACCTATATTCCAACGATTGTCCTGCTGGACCGTTTACGGGATGAAGGTTTTCAGCCTTATTACGCCACGCAAACACGTCCGCGCGATGTTGAAAAACGTGAGTTTACTAAACATATGTTACGCCTTCGCCGTCACGATCAAATCAGTGGTAAAGAAGTACCCGAAATAATTTTGCTTAATAGTCATGACGGCTCAAGCAGCTATAAAATGATCCCCGGCATGTTCCGCCAGATTTGCACTAATGGCCTGGTAGCATGGAAAAACTTTGGTGAAATCAGTGTCCCTCACAAAGGTGATATTGTGGGGCAGGTTATCGAGGGGGCTTATAGCGTGCTGGAAACGTTCGACGCGGTCGAGGGAAATATCGACATGATGAAAGGCATTCAGTTGACGGAGCCAGAACAACGCCTGTTAAGTGCTGCCGCCCTGAGCTATAAGTATGACGGGAAACAACCACCGGTAACGCCTGACCAGGTATTACAGGCCCGACGCTGGGAAGATAAAAGCCCGGATTTATGGACTACATTCAACCGTATTCAGGAGAATGTGATCAAAGGTGGAATATCGGGCAGAACGGCAAAAGGTCAACGCACCCGAACGCGTGAAGTAACCGGCATCGATGGTGATATAAAATTAAACCAGGCACTCTGGAAAATGGCTGAAGAGTTCGCAAAACTGAAGGCCTAAAATTAAGCCGCTCAAAAGAGCGGCTTTTTACTGTGCATTATTCAGCGTTACAGGACCTGTCATTTTTTCTGCACTTATCACTTCCTCACCGTGTCCTGAGTGTTGCGAAAGGATCGTTTTTCTGGCCAGTAAAACGCGGTATATATTTTTGATATCTTCCGCATAGGCCTTGCGCAGGGTGATGAGTTTTTTACTCGGGCCAGTATTATATATTCCCACGCTGTCCCAATTTTTACCGTATGACCTGAAGTTGTGCGCCAGAACCCACGCACCCGCATAGACACAAATGCACGGATCGTTTAATAATCTCTCTCGGGTAATATTAAAATCTTTAAGCTTCCCGTAATGGGAGCTGTTTACCTGCATCCCACACACATCCTCTGATCCATTCGTGTTCGATCCATTTATCGCCCCGGCCTTTAGCCTGCTCTCTTTTATCGATATTGACATAAGCAACAGGGGATCAATACGGTAATCTCTTCCCGCCTGGTCAAAACACATCTGGGGAGCCGCGCCCGCTGAAAGTGAAAAAATCAGCAGCGAGGCAGGCAGTAACGACATTTTCATATTCTGGCCTTTAAGCGAAATATACGGGCTAACTGGAGGCGATGTAAAAAATAACCCGCCGGATCATCTGAATCAAGTTTATTTACTACAAACGCGCGTAAGCGCTTCAGAACACGTGTTTACCACGCCGCTCAAATAACAATGTCAGGTCAGGTGACGGTATATCAGTGCCGCTCTTTACTAACCCTTTAAAACACCACACCCCACGCAAGACTTCGTCTTGCAGATTATTCCTTTAAAATCATGCAAATAACATAGGGTATTTTGCGGGGTATTAGCATCTGGAAGAAAAACATCGTACACACCGACACTACAACATCACAGGATTGGGATACCTGGTAGTGTCAGTCTGTGTTACCTGTGTATCACAATTGTGGATGTGCTTTAACAACATTGATTTACGTATCGCACAGTGTCACACTGTACGATATACGAGTACCTATACCTACTACTGTATATATGAGTAAGATGCAGATATCATTCTGATTATCGTAGCTTTATCCGACATCCTGAAATCAAATTAATAAACAACGTAGTGTCGGTTCCGACACCACCATAGAAAGGTTAAAAATATGGGAAGAGTGGGGATTTACCTTAAAGATAAAATAGAGCGAGAGGTTCGTGATATTGTGCAGCATGACCTTCAGAACGGCGCGAATCCAGGCGAAGCAAATATATCAGCAACATGCAATGAACTAATCCGACTCGGTTTACTTGTTTATAAAAGAGATGATGATGACGGCCATCAGTTCGATCTCGAGGGCTACCGAAGAGACCTTATCAGAAAGGCAGCTGGTTCTAGGGAGGGTACCGTGCTTATTGCAACATTACTCGCTGAAATGTATTTGAAAATGACAGGTAAAGACGGCGAAGGGAAGCTGGAAGACACACTCGACATGCTTCTTAATGGAATAAACACTGCTGAAGATGACGCTGAATCAAGACACTTCGTGAACAGCGAAAGCTAAATCACATGGCCGGAGTTAACCGGCCACGCACACATTACTCAGGGCTGCTCTTTTCCCACGGCAGCTCCGTTTTTTCCGCCTCTGCTATTTTCTCTTTTAGAAACACCTCAAACTCCATACACAACACTTTCAGCGCCTGCGTATCCTCATTCTGGTCAAGGATGCGCTCAGTAAAATAACCCAGAGTATTCATTAACCTTGTCAGCATTTCATCATTCAGACTGCGCTTATGCACCCTGGCCATTGTGCGTATCTCTTCTGCAAGATTCTCGGGAATACGCATGCTATAACCCGTAGTTTTGCCCGGAAGTAACACACGTTCACCTTCCCGCCACATCCACAGGTGTTCATCATGAGTATCATCTTTATTATTAGCACCGCCACTCCGCGATTGACCGTCCAGCAACTCACTGAGCCAGTCTTCGAATTTTACCGCCAGAGAAATCAACCGTTCTGATTCGGCGGTTTTAATAACTACGTGGCCTGGCTGGTAATTCAGGGAGACCAGCAACCTCGCAAGAATTTCGTCATTAACACTCCTTTTTCCCACCCTGGCGCATATTCGCAATTCCATCAGTAAATTATCCGGCGCCCTTAATCGCCACTCCACAGCCTCACCCGGACGGAATTTCCGTGGACGACCGCGCCCTTCCCACATTTTCTCTTTTACTTTCATTGCTATAGATCTCGCAACCAAACCCAGGACCCCCTGGATGACCAAGACTACCCACATACATATTCAGATAATTCCTAATCATTTATAAAAGTGTGACATGCATCACAGTTTTTTTTTTTTAGGGTCATGGGACAATATCGCGTGCGTAAACAACCACTTATGCACATCACTTTTGTTTACTTCCGGAGAAACAAGCATGTCCACTAAAGGTAATGCCCTCAATGTCATGAAGGGATGGGCGGTAGCGTCTTTATTTCGCAAGGCCCGTGAAAATCGTCAGATTAAAAAGTTCATTAAAAACGGAGGATTGGTTTTAATTTCACTTATGGTCGCTCATCCGGTGCTGGCATCCGGCACCGACTTACTGGCCTCACAGCAAACCACTGTCAACAGCACGTTCGGGTCCGGTTCCTCCATTATTAAATGGTTCTACATCGCAGAAATTATCATGGGGCTTTTCATTTATATTAAAGCCCGCTCTCCTTTGGTATTCGTGGGTATCGTCGCCTGTATTATCTTCACCCGCGTTGCTTTCTCTATTGCGAGCTGATGATGAGCGGGGAAGCGGATAAATACGACTTCACGGAAACGCTCAATCAGCAGGAACGCTATTTTGGTCTGCCCTTAGATGAAATCCTTATTGTTGCACCCCTCGTTATCCTCGGTGTGCTTAACAATATGTCGACGGAACTCTCCATAATAGCGGGCCTGCTCTGGGCACTGGTCAGGTATCTGAAAAAAGGACAAGGCTCTTACTGGTTACTGAACTTCTGTTACTGGCATCTTCCTTCTGCTTTATTCAAAGTCACCTTCCGACAGATACCTGATTCAAGTTTCCGGCACTGGAGGGCATAAATTCCATGAAGCTCAAAATTAAAGGTGAGCGCGATAAGCAACTGACGTATGCGTTTATCGGCATGGCTTCTTTAATCGTTTTAATGGGAGCGGGTAATGTTTTAACGGGGTCCCTGGCGTGGTATTTCGCAACCACGCAAAAAACCATCACAACGCCCATGACCTATAACCAGCCCTTCTCATCTGATGCTGTCAGCTCAGATGCTTCCGGCATCACCATGTTCGCCTCTTCATTTATTTACTGGCGACTGAACGTGAGCCCGGAAAACATCGACAATAACCAGAAAATGCTGCTCGGGTTTGTCCCTTCCACGGAGCGGGACGCACTCAAAAAAGCGCTGGATGTTGAAGCGGAACGCATCAAAAAAGGCGGCATCACCACCCGCTTTGATACGAAGGATATCCGGGTGATGACCGACGGGGCGGTGGAGTTTAGCGGTACGCTGAAGTCATCCACTACCAATGGTGCAATCACTACCCCCCTGAAGGAACAGGAAAAAATCTACCGACTAAAACTCAGCTACCAGAACGGACTGGTTAACCTCCATTCCTTTGAGGAGCTTCAGCCGGTTACCCCTACCAACTGACAGGACTGCCCATGAAACTTCGCATTTCACCGGCAGCTGCTGCTGTGTTACTGGCATCGGGAATCTTTACCAGCGGCCTTCGGGCCGCTACCGCACCCGCCGCCATCCCCTTTGAGAACGACGCCGCCTTTAATGTCACACTCAGCAATAACAACCCAAGTAAAGTTGTTGTGGACGGGGAACTCATTACCAGCATCAGCGGGCCAGCCGGAGCCTACGACCAGAGCACCACCGATGACGGCGCATTGATTCTTTCGCCGCTTGTCGCTCAAAACTTCACGCTGTTTATCCAGACCGACCACGGCTCTTCACTGAGCCTCAACGTCAGGCCGCAACCTGGCAACGGAAAAACCCTGCGCTTTACCCCCATGTCGCCGCCACTGCGTAAGAACGATGACGCAAAAGCATGGGAAGAAGGGCAGACCTACGAAAAAACGCTGGTCTCATTATCCCGCGCCGTCGTGAACGGTCAGGTGCCGGATGAGTATCAGGAGTATCCCGTCAGCCGCATGACGGCTTACGCACCCGCCACAACTGTCCAACTTTCGCCAGAGCGTCAGTTTGTCGGCAATCACCTGCGTATCGTTCGTTTTCGCATAACCAATCCCGGCAGTATCACCCAGAGCCTGCGCGAGCGCGATTTCTGGCAGAAAGGGGTCAGGGCCGTCATGCTCTCACAGCATCAGCTCTACGCGGGCGGTGAGGGCTATGCATGGATTGTCTTCTCAGATGACGGAGTGCCGCGCTCATGAGTCTGAATGAAAATCTCAAAACCCGCCGCACCCAGCTGGCCGTGCTGGTCACCGTGCTCACTATCGGAGCCGCCACCGCCGGCGGCGTCGTGTGGTACGGCAACCACCAGGAGCAGCAAAAACACCCTGTATCTGCTGCCGCGCCGAACATGACCGGTGTCGTTACTGCCTCCTTTAATGAGCAGGTCAACGATGCCGCACTGGCACAGCAACAGGCCAAAACCTCAGCCCTTGAGCAACAGTACGCCACGCTTGCTCAACTGGTGGCACAGAACAAACTCACCACCGATCAGAAGCTGGCCGAAAAGGACGCTGAAATTCTGCGTCTGACTGACCAGCTCACCAAAGCCCCCGGCAGCAACGCACCTGCTGGCCAGCAGACACCACCTGCAGGTCAGATCGGAACACCACTCCCTGGACCCGTTGCTGCCGGTCAGGCCCGACCGCCGGAATACTCCGTCACCCCCACCACACCGGCCGCCACTGGTGTCAATATGGGGCAGGGCGCAGGATTTTATCCGGGCGGCTCAGGCCAGCGACTGGCTGGCGGGCTGACGACCACAAAGTTCAGCTACGACAGCCTCAAAAAGAAGCCCACTAAACTGCCCTGGATACCCTCCGGCTCTTTCTCTGACGCCATCATGATTGAAGGTGCTGACGCCAACGCCAGCGTCACGGGTCAGCAGAATAGCCAGCCGGTGACCATCCGACTGCTGGGTAATATTCAGATGCCCAATAACAAGGAATACAGTGCTGACGGCTGTTTTGTTGTGGGGGAAATCTGGGGTGATATCTCCAGTGAAAGGGGTGTCGTCCGGACGAAGTCAATCAGCTGCGTGCTCAAGAACGGAAAGCATGTGGATATGGAGTTCGATGGCCACGTCAGCTATCAGGGCAAAGGAGGTGTTCGCGGTAAGCCGGTGATGCGTAACGGCATGATTGTCGGCTACGCCGGTGCAGCCGGTCTCCTGTCAGGTTTTGGTGAGGGCATTAAGTCTGCCGCCACGCCGTCAGTGGGACTCGGTGCCACAGCTGAAGTCGGTGCCGGGGATGTGTTTAAACAGGGTCTGGGCGGCGGGGCAAGTAAAGCCGCTGACACGCTGAGCCAGTACTGGATTAAACGCGCCGAACAGTACCATCCGATTATTGATATTGGTGCAGGCAACCAGGTCACGGTCGTGTTCCAGAAAGGTTTCCGTCTTGAAACGCTGGAAGACGCTGAGGATGCGAAGGCGAAAGAGGAACTGCAGAAAGCCGGCAACGCCGCGCAGAACGCCGTGACTCCGCAACCTGCCAGCCAGACCTCAGTATCCAGCACCACTTCAGTTGGCAACATCAACCCTGATGATGTTCTCCGCCAGGCCAGTCAGCTGCGCCTCGGAGACACTATCAACTGATGAGGGAATGAAGATGAAAGCACGAAAAATATTGCTTCGGGCTGCAGTCGGCTGGACCCCGATGCTGATATTTACCGTATCAGTATTCATTTTATGGCTCGCGCTGAACTTCAGTGTTATGTGGGTAAAGCTGACAGGTTTCCTCATCTGCGGTGCAGGTGGTTATTTCCTGATTGAAACAATGCCTGGTGGCTGGATATGGCGTGAGCTGCACTCACAACCTTCAGAAGCAACACCCGAAGGAAAGGAGCGGAAATGAATGACATTGATTCCATTATGGGGTGTCCCTTCAATGTGTTTATCCGACCACGTTAAGCAGCGTCTCCTGTCCGTTCAGCCAGACATGAAATCTTAACTGAAGCCTTTCTCCACCCCTTAATCAGTACCGTTTCCTCTACCGCCTCATCGATTTAACTGTCTCTGACTGGAGCTATCCCATGAAACACCTTTTGGGTGCTGCACTGCTGTGCAGCGCACTGACCGGCTGCGCCGGTATGAACTCAGACTTCGACTGCAACAAAACCGCCACCGACCAGTGTCTGACCACGGGCGAGGCTAATAAGCTGGCCGCACAGGGCAAAAGCCTCGATTCCCTGACCGCCGATAAAGCATCAAAAAAGCCTGCGGGTGAAACCCTGCCGGCACTGCGTAACACCGCGCCGGTTATCAACCCGCAGCGTCCTGTTTCTGTCGCAGCAACCGGAACCTCTGTCGCTAAACCTATCGCGCCACGTCCACTGGCCACAGCACCGGCTGGCCCTGCAGCTATGACAGCAATATCGCCAGTCGCCACAGTTCACACCGCGTCAGCAACACCGGTTAATACTGCAGGCCGGGTGCCGGTTCAGCGCATTCCTGATGCCACACAGCGCCTGTGGATTGCGCCCTGGGTCGATACGGACGACAACTTTCACCAGCCTTCAGTGGTGGAATTTGTGAAAAACAAATCCCACTGGGATGAAGGCTACCGGGTAATTGGGGAGGGGGGAGAATGACAACCCGCAAAAGTATTATCGTGCCAGTAGAAGTTGGTGAGTTTGTTGAGCTTCCTGCTGACTGGTTTAGCCGATCGCGTAAGTATTCAACAGAACTTATTACGGTGGCTCAGTCTGCCGGTCTGTTGTCAGAGGATGAGTTATCCACGACGACAAACGTACAGAATCCCGCGGCGGGGGAAAATGTATGAGCGTTCTCGACAGCCTGATGGGCCTTGTGAATAACCGTAAGCGTGAAGATGGTGCCGCAACAGCGCGCGCCAATCTGGAACAGACGTGGGGCTATCCGTCGATCGTCGCCTCTCTGCCTTATCGCTATTACGACGAAACGAACGAGCTTTTTGTGAATGCTGGCAGCGCCGGTTTCATTCTGGAGGCGGCTCCACTGCCGGGCGCGAATGAGCAGGTTATCGCTGCACTCGATGACATGCTGCGTAAGAAGCTGCCGCGTAAAACGCCGGTCAGCGTCATTATGCTGGCCAGTAAATGTGTTGGGGAGCGTATTTCACGCGGCGTCAGCGCGGATATGTGGAAAGGTGATATGGCCGATCACCTGAATAAAATCACCCGCGCGTTCTGGCAGCGCTCAGCGCTGAAGGGGCTGGCCAACGAGCGTGAGTATCCTTTGTATCTGCGTAACTACCGCATTTTTATTGTGTACGGTAAACCCGCGAAGCGCTTCAGCCAACAGGTGATGGATGACCTGGTGCAGGTCCGCAATACCATTCGCGTGTCACTGGGCGCGGCTCGCATCGAGACCATGAATACCGATGTGAATGCCTTCCTCTCCGTCATGCGTGAAATGATGAACTACCGCGAGGAGCAGGTGATGACCTCCAGCGGAGACTACAACGAAGACGAGAAGCTTAATCGCCAGGTGGTTGATCCGGGGATTGATATCAGGGTGCGGCCTTCTCATATTCGCGTGGAACTGCCGGAAAGCATCGAACCCGGCGGAACCCGACTGCCGGCCTCTGTCTGTCGCGTTATCAACATGCAGCTCAGTAAAAGCCCCAAACGCTTCGCGCTGTGGCAGGGTGCCGATAACCTGCAGAACCTGCGATTCCCTGACCTCGGTATTCCCTGTCCGTTTATGCTCACCTGGACCACGGAGCTGGAGGAACAGACCGCCACGCAAAACGAAGCCCTGCGCAAGGACATGGATCTGTCCAAAAAAGCCAACTCTGCGTATGGCCAGTTATTCCCTGGCACGAAGCGCCAGGCCGAAGAATGGCGACGTAACCGCGAACAGCTGGCCAACAATGAGATCGCCTTCTGCCGAATGTCCCTCAACCTGACCCTGTTCACTCCCGACAACAATACCGATGCCCAGTCCTGTGAACTGGCGGCCGTTAACGTGTTCCGTAAAAACGAACTCGAGATGGTGACGGTCCAGTACCAGCAAATGCGTAACTGGCTGAGCTGCTTCCCGTTTGTGATGCAGGAGGGGATGTGGGAGGACATGAAAATGACCGGCGCCACGCTGCGCGGTAAATCATGGAACGCTGTCAATCTGATGCCGGTGGTCGCAGAACGCCAGCTGTCGCATGTGGGGATGCCGCTGCCGACCTACCGTAATCAGGTCGCTTTCTTCGACATGTTCGGGGAGGAAAACGGCAGCACCAACTTCAATATCGCGGTCACCGGGACCTCTGGTGCGGGCAAATCCTTTCTGACGCAGGGGATTCTGCGCGACGTGCTGAATGCGGGCGGGTTTGCCTGGGTTATCGACATGGGCGACAGCTACAAGAACTACTGCCTGCAAGCGGGCGGGGTGTACCTGGACGGTGCGAAGCTGCGCTTTAACCCGTTTGCCAACGTGAAAGATATCAAGCAATCCGCCGAAGGGATTGTGCGTCTGCTGACGGTGCTGGCGAGTCCGACTGAACCGCTTGATGGTGTCTGTGAAGCCATCCTGCAAAAAGCGGTCATGGACGCGTGGGAGAAAAAACAACGCGGGGCGCGTATCGATGATGTGTACAACTACCTGACAAGCGAGGATGTGAATCAGGCCTTTGCCGACAAGCCGACTATCATCTCCCGCCTGGCAGAGCTTGCCATGCTGCTGGAAACCTACTGCACCTGGGGGCCTGACGGGGAATACTTTAACGCCGACAACCCGACGCTTGATGGTGACACCCGCTTCGCTGTGCTGGAGCTGCTGAGCCTCGAAGACAAACCGAAGCTGCTCTCATCCATCCTGTTCTCGCTGATCCTGGCCATTCAGGAAAAGATGTACCACAGCCCGCGCGACCTGAAGAAAGTCTGCATTATCGACGAAGCCTGGCGACTGCTCGGCGGCTCAAACCCGCACGCTGCGCGATTTATCGAGACCGGCTACCGTACTGTGCGTCGCCACCGTGGGGCCTTTATCACCATCACCCAGGGCATTAAAGATTTCGGGGCCAGTAAGGAAGCCGAAGCGGCCTGGAACAACAGCTCCACCAAAATCACTCTCCTGCAGGATGCGAGAGCCTTCAAACAGTACCTGGCCGATAACCCGGATCAGTTCTCGGATATGGAAAAAGAGGTTATCCGTGGCTTCCAGCCCGCACTGCAGACCGGCTACAGCTCCCTGCTTATCAGCGCCGGTGAGTTCAGCTCCTTCCACCGCTTGTTTGTCGACCCCGTCACGCGCGCCATGTTCAGTTCGCGTGGTGAGGACTTCGCCTTTATGCAGAATGCGCAAAAAGCCGGAGCCACAGCGGAGGAGGCGGCTTACCTGCTGGCCGAGAAGAAGTCGGGTGATGAACTGCGCGAACTTGAAGAATGGGTGAAAGCCGCATGAGTGATAACAAGCAAAAGCCGTATGACGACGAAACCGGCCGGGACGGTGTGATGATGGCGGGCAGGACATCCCGCTGGGTGAAAGCCGGGTTTCTCGGTCTGGCTGGGCTGCTAATTATGACCGGGGTGGCATATGTGACGACCAAAGCGGTCACGCCGAAGGTGGTGGTGTTCGATATGAAGGGCACGATTGACCTTTTCCAGCAACAGTCGGCCCAGTTGAATCTTAATGAAGAGAAAGCAAAGGTGCTGACTTCACGGTTCAACACCGCCCTGACTGACAGTCTCAATGAATGGCAGAACTCACACCATGCCGTCATCCTGGTCAAACCGGCCGTGATAAGTCCGGAAACGGACATTACGGAAACTATCCGCAGTGATATCGCCCGTCGTATTCAGGAGGCTCAATGAGAACACGACTGCAACTGACGGCGCTGATGTGCCTGATAGTCTCGGCAGGCAGTGGCGCAAAAGACCTGGGTACGTGGGGCAATGTCTTCGAACCCGCCGAGCAGGACATGCTGGTCTTCATTCAGAACCGACTCAAAGGCATGGAGCAGTCCGGCGAGCTTGACCGGCTGAAGAACGAGGCGACGGAGCGGGTGAAACGCAATGCCGTGCGACCGAAGCCGGTCGAGGGGCTGACGGTAGCGAAAGACTATCGATCGTTTGCGTTTGATCCGACCTTCACGGTGCAGGAAACCATCACTGATATGAAAGGCAACATCATCGCCCTTAAGGGCGATCAGGTGAACCCGCTGGATAAAGTGCCGTTCAGTCAGGTGCTGTACTTCATTGACGGTGACGATAAGGCGCAAATCGCCTGGACCCGACAGCAGATTGCCGGCGAGACAAACTTCAAGGTGATTCTGGTCAACGGCAACATCAAGGACGCCAGCGACGCCCTGGATGAGCGGATCTACTTCGACCAGTCCGGAGTCCTTACCCGCAAATTTGGTTTCGCACATACGCCGGCGCGGATCTCGCGTGACGGACGGGTGCTGAAAGTGGAAGAAATCCCTGCTACCGGAGTAAAACAATGACGACAGCCACATTAGGGGATCTGTTTCCCGAGATGCGTTGCGCGGCACCGACGCCGGTGACGCCGCGAAAAACATCCTCCAGACCTGACCGTAAAAAAGGGACGGCGGCGACACTGAAGGAGCTGTATCCGGAAATTGAATCCTGGCATCCGGTCTTTGCGACCCAGGCCTGGTTTCACTGGCGGCGTGAGAACAACCTGGCGCTGTCTGAGCCGGTCTCACGTGATGAGCGGTTTATGGATTACCTGGCAGCACTTATCCAGAAAGCAATGGTGGAGTCGGGACAATGGCAATAGTCGAGTGCATCAGCAGTAACGGAAGCCTGAAAGGCATGCTGACGTGCCTGCAGGCGGGGGAAAGTCTCAGTGGCCTCGCCTTTGTGGCGCTGGGGCTATGTTTGTGGATTGTCGCGCAACTCAGTGTGGAGCGAGGCCAGAAGAAAGCGGCTGCTCGTGAAATGAAATACGATCTGCCCGTGTCAGTCCCGTCCGTGTTTGGCAGTCCGGCGCACGCTGAAGCGGTGTACAGGTCTGCGAACCAGGACTATTACCAGCTCATGCTGGCTGAGATGGAAAAAGCCCTGTTTGCGCAGGGATACGAACTGACTCGCGACCGCCTGCAACAGGTTGTGGCTGATGGTGAGACGCAGCGCACTGTGGCCAGAGCGGTGTACATGGCACGTGAGCGCTATCTGGCCCCGAATCAGCCTGAGCATGAGCTGGCTGAAAAAGCCACGATGGCGTCCAGCGATGGATATTGTGCCCGGTGGTTGTCGCTGCTGATAACAGGCAGTGAACGGCAGGGCTGGTATATCACACGCCGTCATGAGGGCGACGCAGAAGAGCTGACAGACTGGCAAAAAAGAATGTGGCCCGTCAGGCAGGTGGTCATCGTCGTAACCTCAGAGAGTTCAGTCATCACGCGCGACCTTGTACGGGGTCTGAACGAGGCGGTGGAAAGGGTGAGTTACACACCGTTTCCTGATAACGACAATACGCTCAGCCTCTGTACTGTACCGGTCACCTTTCCGGGTCTCCAGGTGACACTTGAGCGACAGCTGTGTCGCACACCGCCGGGTTTCTTTCCGGAAGGTGCTGGCCAGAACGTACCGGAGGAACTGGCAAGGAGCATTAAGGTACCGCAGGACGGCGAAAAGCGGGTTGTGGCGGTCTTCGCGCAGATAACGTCCCCTCACTCAACAGAGCTCTTAGTCCGCTATCTGCATGCTGCTGCTGAACGCATTTCCGCCGGTGAGGAGCATGCTGCTGACTACGATGATGACAGCGGTTATGCCTTTATCGTCACTCGCTCCCTTAAATCTCACTGAATCAACCGCCCGCCATTCAGGATGTTCGGTGCTCACTGCGTTGCGCTCCGCCTCAGCCTGAATCACTCAGCGGTTCGGATTAATGACTACAAGGTAACGCCATGAAAAAAGACCCTGATGGTGAAAAGGGCCGGAACGTCATCATTTCAGCCGTTCGCCATGACGAAGACTCAGCATCACGTCTGGATGACATTCTTAAGGAAAACCCCCTGTACTACCCCTCTGTTGTGCTACGGGCCGGTATTCTGGCCCTGCACGAAATGACCTGTGAACAACGTATGGCGCTGGTAATCAAAGCCGCACTGCCTTCCGACAAAGACTGACCTTTCTTTAAGCCCTCCCGCCCGTCCGGTGGCTGCGGCTCACCCGGAGATATCCCATGACACACCCTGAAACGATCAGGCCGGTGGCGGTTACGCGTGACCGAAACGGCTTCTGGACCCACCCGCACTATTTTCAGCCAGCCGACGATGAAGCCACTCCGGCAGAATTTGGCAACTGGTTGAACCAACACCGACTGACTTGCGCCACGCGCTGGATGGAAAATGATGCTCCCACTTATGTCATTACGGCCTGGGAACACGGGTTCACCTGCATCAGCGAATGGGAACCCTCGCCACCGTCAGGCAGCGGCTGGTTTATTGGCTCCATACACGACACGGAAGACGGCCCGGTCTGTGTCTGGTTACGGGAGGCGCAATGACATTCAGAGCCTGTTTGACCGCTCTGTTGCTGGCCGCAGTGTGCTGGACAGCATCATTAACCTCTGCATCAGCCGCTGCGTCTAACGCGGGCGCCGGGCGCTGGGTGAATCCAATATCGGATGTCTGCTGGAAATGTCTTTTTCCAATGTCAGTCGGCAGCGTCAAACTGGCATCGGGTCCACAACCGGACACCAGTAACCCGTCCATGCCCATCCAGATTTGCTCTTACGGTGTTCTGTACCGCATGGGACTGGCGATTGGTTACTGGGAACCGACCGCGATGACGGATGTGACCCGGGAACCCGGTGTGATGGTGAATATGGGCGGTTTCAAAATTGATCTGGGTCGAACCGGAACGGGGACGGCGGGACAAAGTGATCGCCCGGCAGCGGGGGCCTTCTACCATGTGCACTGGTACAAATACCCGCTGATTTCCTGGCTCAGCATTATGACCAGCACCGGCTGTTTTCAGGGCGGGGATATGGATATCGCCTATATGTCAGAAGTTGATCCTCTCTGGAATGACAGTACGCTCTCGATGCTGATTAACCCGGAGGCGGCGCTCTTCGGCAACCTGATTGCACAGGCCGCGTGTGCGGCGGACGCCGTGGCCAGTACAGCAGGCGTTCCCCTTTCCCCTTTGTTCTGGTGCGCCGGCAGTCAGGGCAGCATGTATCCGTTCACGGGCTATACCAGCGGTGAGTTCTCGCCTCTCGAATCGTCGCTTCTGGTCAGCGAGCGAATGGCGTTCAAGCTGCACCGTGAAGGTCTGGTAATGAACACAGTCGGTGCCGATTACGCCGTCTGTTATCAGTACCCGTCACCGATTGTGCCGAAAGAGCGATGGCGCTATCAGATGGTGAACATGTATCCCGAAACCAACAGCTGTCACGCGTTCGGGGCCAGTACCCAGACCTGGGGCACACCCCATAACTCCCCGCAGTCAAAGAAAAACTTCGGCTATCTGCTCTGGCGCAAACGTAACTGCGTCTATTCGTGAGGTCAGACAAATGAATACAACATTATATCGGGCGCTGATCCTCAGCGTTCTGGTCACCTGTGCCTCGCAGGCACTGGCCAGTGAACAAACCAGTGTGTCAGCCAGTGACAGGGACTGGATGAAGCAACAGCAGCAGTCAATGAATACGCTGAAACAGAGTCTCCAGGGACAGGCTTTGCCACTGCCGGCAGAGCAACAGGCGCTTATCAGCCGGCTTCAGGGCGACATTGCCAGCCAGCAGGCAGCGCGTGAAAGCGGAGAAAAACGCACGTTTCCCGCCATGTATTTTGTCAGTCTGGGCCTGCCGCGCGAAGGCCTGTTACCGATGCTCAAAGAGGCCAACCGTTACGGTGTGCCGGCCACGTTGCGGGGGCTGGTTAATAACGATCTTCGTCAGACCGCATCGGCCATGTTTGAGCTGGCCAAAGAGGATAAAAATATCGGGGTGCAAATTGATCCCACGCTCTACACCGAATACCACATCACCACCATCCCCGCCCTGGTGGTGACCTGTCCGGGGCGCTTCGATGTGATTCGCGGCAGTCTTCCGCTCAAACAGGCGCTTGAGAAAGTGGCCGAAAAAGGCGACTGCGCTGCCACGGCGAAGCAGATTCTGGAGGCAGCACAATGAAACGGCTGATCCTTGCTTCACTACTGATAACACCGCTTTGTGCCATGTCAGCCGATCCAGCTTTCAATGCCGGGGCCAGTTTTGGCAAAGAAAATGCCGGGGCCGGTACCGGGAGCCTGAAAAACCCGGGGGCTGTGACAGGCTCCATTCCTGGTTATACCGCTAATCCGCCGGAGAAAGGTTACTACGGTGGCGTTCAGGGGGGCGATGGCGGTCTGGCCAATAAGGGGCAGGCAGCGCTGCAGGGAAGCAATGCAGGGCAGGCAGTTATCAGTTCGGGAAATACCAACCCGATACCCACTATTGATCCTAACGCGCCGTTTATCACCATCGGTAAAAATGCGGAGGCGGGTTCAGAAGGGGTGCTGGCGGGTACGGCGCAACAATGCACTGAAACAACCGTCAGTAAGACCACGTTTGAGAATTTCCAGTGTGATAAAGATGTGGCCTCCGTGGAGGCGTGTACCCGAACGGCCACCGCCGGGGGGCGCTCCACGACCACGACGGTGCAGAAAACCTTCACGCTGACTGCTGCTGATGCCACTTTTGATCATGGTGGCGGTTCGTCATTCAATATCACTTTTAACGCACCGGCTACAGGCCCTGTTATCAGTGCCCATCTCTACTGGGGCGATCATGAAGTCAATGTAGGCAAACTGGTCTGGTGGGGGCTTAACAAGACACTGAAAGGCAAAAGCTATGACTGGCCTCTGCCCGGCGCGCCAGGATATCAGTTGATGGAAGGGACAGCGATGCCCGTCGGGACCTATACCAGCACCGGGTGTACCAGCGGTAACAAAGATCGCTGTGAGAAACATGCCCGTGAGCAGATTGCTGATTTTAAATCCGGAGCTTCAAGCCTCACATTGGTTGTGGTGATGAACGCGGTTGAGACGACGTTTGTCCCTGAAGTCACCTGGACAACCTCCTGTGGCCTGGACATGTCCAAAGCCAAAAAAACAACCTCTACCTGCACCACCCCTGGTGGTGACAAAACGGTTGTCAGCAATGGCCAGAGCTATCAGGTGCACAGCGACTGCTGGCAATACACCGATAACTATGTGGTGCCCTCCAGCTCGACCGGTAACTGCGGAACGCTGATGACCAATCCGAAGTGCACGGCTTCAGCATCTAAATGCGTGGATACGACGGACGGTCAGTGTACGCACATGAACTACACATATCAGTGCCAGACCACTTATCAGTCAGGTGGTCTGGTGTGTGGTGGGGATTACATCTGTAAAACCGGTGACTGTGATGCGACCAATGGAGCCGGAAACAGCGGTTTCGATGTGGCGGTGGCCAAACTTGCCGGACTGGCCTCTGCAGCTGATGACGTTAAAGAAGATCAAAGCCAGATTGATATAAAAGCCTTCACCGGCAAGGCAATGAGTTGTCGAAAGGCGTTCGCGGGATTCTCTAACTGTTGCAAGGATTCGGGATGGGGACAGGATTCTGGTCTGGCTGCCTGCAACTCTGACGAAATGGCCATCGGTAAGGCTAAGGCGAAAAAAATCACGGTGACGATCGGTGAACGCTGTGACAAACAAGTGCTCGGGGCGTGCATCCAGAAAAGCCAGGTTTACTGCGTCTTTGACGGAAAGCTCGCACGCATCATTCAGGAGCAGGGCCGTCGCGACCAGCTGGGGGTGAAGTTTGGCAGCGGTGACAGTCCAAACTGCCGGGGGATCACGGTGGCAGAACTGCAGAGTATTGATTTCGACAAAATCAACTTCGCGGATTTCTACGACGATCTGATGAAGAATCAGAAAATCCCCGATACCGCTGCTCAGGTGAAGCTCATCAAAGACCGTATTGCTGCCCAGGTGAATCAGCAGGGAGGCAATAAATGAAAAGACTGTTATGCGGTCTGTTGATGACCGCTGCCAGTCTGCAGGCCTTCGCGGAGGAGATCATTACCCCCGCAGACCCGTTCACTGGCTGGTCCTGGTACAACGAACCGAAGACATCGCCTGAGCACAAAACGAAGCCGCAGCCACCTGCACCCCCGCAGACTATTCCTGATCTTAGTAAAATGTCCGCGCTTGAGCAGGCAAAGGTTCTGAAGGGATACACGATGGAGGCGCTTAACCGCGCCATCCTGTATCCGACGCGTGAAAACACGGCAACATTCCTGCGCTGGCAAAAGTTCTGGACCGACAGGGGCTCGATGTTCAGTCAGTCCTTCGCGGCCGCGCAGCTAAGCCACCCGGACCTCGACTACAACCTGGAATATCCGCACTACAACAGTATGGCGCCGTTTGTGCAGACGCGTGATCAGCAGACGCAGCAAAGCGCGGTAGCCCAACTCTCTCAGCAGTACGGACTGTTCTACTTCTACCGTGGCAGCGATCCGATTGATGTGCAGATGGCGGGTGTGGTGGCCGACTTTGCCAAAACCAACGGTATACCACTTATCCCCGTCTCGGTAGACGGGCAGGTGGCCGCCACACTGCCGCAAAGCCGTCCTGATACCGGTCAGTCCCGATCGATGAATATTACGCACTACCCGGCACTGTTCCTGGTTGACCCGAAAAGCCAGAACTACCGCGCGCTGTCCTACGGCTTCATGACCCAGGATGACCTGGCGAAGCGATTCCTGAACGTGGCCACCGGCTTCAAACCCAACTCTTAAGGTTTACTCATGAATATCCGACTGTTTCGTTATATCCGAAATATGGTGCGTCTGGCCTCATATTCTTTAGTTCTTGGTCCTGCCCTGATGCTGTATTCCCTGGTAGTGGTCATCGCGCTGGATGATTCGCTGTCGCAGCAGTTTCTGAATGAGGCACGACGTCTGACTGATGGCGCTCCAGCCGGGAAAGTGATGCAGTGCATCGAACATAACGCCCCGCCTTTGCAACCCCGGATATCCAGATCTGAAGAAGACGTTACCCCGCTCCCGTATAACGTGCCGGTTTTATCCAACTGTCATTTAGAACTTGTTGATAGCTCCCTCTGGACACGGACAACGGATGCCGTTCTGTTCAATTTCTGGGTGATGGCCGTGCTGCTTGGCGCGTTAACAGGCTTCCTCGCTCACCTGAATCAACGTGGCACTACAACGCCTCCGGGACTTGCTGTGCTTGAAAAGGAAAAACAGAATGAACACTAATTTTCTCGCAGGACTTATTTTCTGGGGCACGATCGCACTCGTATTGAGCGAGCTGATGACGGTGTCTGTCAGCGGGACACAGACTGGCCTGGTGTGGCTGAGCTACAGCCTCTGGGCTGTCGCGGGTGTGATGGTTATTCGTGCCGGTATTCTTGCTTTGCGGGAACGTCGCGCAAAACGCAGCGGGGTTGTCAGTCATGAAATGTAAAACCGCATTAACCGCTTTGCTATGTCTGCTCCCCGTGATGGCCAGTGCCGGTGTCCGAGAAGAACTGCTGGCACTGGAGGCCACTAAAACCGGCACTGTCTCCTCACTGACACAGGATGCCACTCCGGTGGCTCCCCCTCCCAGCCTGATGCAGCTGCCGGACGGTCGTCGGGCTGATATGAAGGATTATGCAGTGGTGCTGTTTATGCAGGCACACTGTGAGTACAGCGCGAAGTTCGATCCGCTGCTCAAAGGCTGGGCCGATCAGCACAATATTCGTGTTTATCCCTACACCCTGGACGGGGGCGGCGATGTGTCTTATCCCCACCCGCTGGTTCCGCGCAAGATTGACCCGGCCGCGCCGATTGCTGATGAGATTGTCACCTTCTTTGGTAACGGTTTGCCGATAGCCACACCGACGGCATTTGTTGTGAACGTCAACACCCTGAAAGCGTACCCGCTTACGCAGGGGGTAATGGAAATTGCGACGCTCGAGAGTCGCTGGGCCAGCCTGATTCAGGCGGACATGGATAATATCGATCCGAAAACACTGCCACCAATGCCTGCCAGCACGCAGGTCACTCCTCAGTAATACAACCGGACTACAAAATGACTACATATACGTATGCGTTGTCGCGTACCGAGCGCGTGTGGCTGCTGTTTAGCGTGACGTTACTGGTGTCAGCGGCTTTCTACGGCACGCTCGCTTCCCGAATCGTCAGGGCGCTTTCATGTCCAGAACTGACGACATACCTGCAGGACTTCCCCGTGTTGCTTCTGATCTCATTGAGCGGCGGATTTATTGTTTCTGCCACTGGCCACTACGCGTTGCGTATATCACTACAGAAAACACAGGACGTGGAGGTCCGGCATGGTTAAGTCACTGATAACTGCCGCCGGTATTTTCCTGGCGGGGCTGACCGCACTGCCTGCTCAGGCCGATGTGAATGGTGACCTGAACGGTTTCTTCGGCAGCCTCGGATACAGCGGCAACGTTTCCCAGGCGCAGGCCTGGCAGGGACAGGCGGCCGGCTACTTCTCAGGTGGGTCGGTATATCTGCGTAATCCCGTCAAAAATGTTCAGCTGATCTCGATGCAGCTTCCTTCACTGAATGCCGGATGCGGTGGAATCGACTCCTATCTGGGGGCATTCAGCATGATCAGCGGTGAGGAAATTCAGCGCTTTGTGAAGCAAATCATGAGCAACGCCGCCGGCTATGCCTTTGACCTTGCCCTGCAGACGATGGTCCCTGAGCTGAAACAGGCAAAAGACTTCCTGCAGAAGCTGGCCAGTGACGTGAACAGCATGAACATGAGTTCGTGTCAGGCGGCTCAGGGCATTATCGGCGGGTTGTGGCCCGTGACTCAGGTGTCACAGCAGAAAATCTGTCAGGACATTGCCGGTGAAACCAACATGTTTGCGGACTGGGCGGCATCCCGGCAGGGCTGCACCGTAGGGGGCAAGAGCGACACGGTCACCAACAAAGCAAGCGATGACCAGAAAGATCAGGTGCTGAAGAACAAAAACCTTATCTGGGACACGCTCAGTAAGAACGGACTGCTTGCAAATGATCGTGCACTGAAAGAGCTAGTGATGAGTACCGTGGGCTCCATTATCTTCAACAAGTCAGGTGACGTCACCATTCTGACGCCGCTGGTCGACAACCGGGACCTGATCAAGGTGCTGATGCGGGGCGGAACGGCGAAGGTATACGGCTGCGACGAGGCGACGCTTTGCCTGGGACCGACCGTTAAAGACCTGACTATCACCGAGTCGAATGGTCTGGTCACGCTCGTTAAGAACCTGATGCTTTCGATGCAGAACAAGCTGGTTGATGACAAGGCGCTGACCGATCAGGAAAAAGGATTTGTGAACACAACATCCGTACCGGTACTGAAGTATCTGACCAATGCCCAGAGCATGGGGATGAGCGCGACCTACCTGCTGCAGGTGGCGGACTTTATTGCCCAGGACCTGATGATTCAGTATCTGCAGGAGCTGGTTAAGCAGGCCAGTCTGTCTCTCGCCGGCAAAAATTTTCCTGAAGAAGCGGCCGCCAAACTGCGTGATAACGTCATTCATGCGCAGGGGCTGCTGGCTGACATGAAGCTGCAGTCGGCAGCGGACCAAAATGCACTCGACGGGATTGACCGCAATATGCAGTACCTGCAACAGCAGGTATCCACCATCGTTTCAGGCTCGTATCAGAGCAACTACCACTGGAGTGATCGCTGATGCTTGAGATCTACACAATCTATGGTGGAGGGATGTGGAAAACGGCGCTGGACGCCGTTGTCACCCTCATCGGTTCAAATTCGTTCAGCACGTTGATGCGTATGGCTGGCACCTTTGCAGTGCTGGCCGTCGTGCTGACCTTCATTAAACAACGCAACCCGATGGTGTTTGTGCAGTGGCTGGCCATTTTCATGCTGGTCACTACTATCCTCGTGGTGCCAAAACGTTCCGTGCAGGTGATCGATATCTCCGACCCTGCTGCAGTCTGGAAAACGGATAATGTTCCGGTGGGGCTGGCGGCGATCGCGTCACTCACGACCAGTATCGGGTACAAAATGACGTCGCTGTACGACTCTCTCATGGCGCGGCCAGACTCGGTGACCTACAGCAAAACCGGAATGCTTTTCGGTTCACAGATTGTGGCGGAGACGAGCGACTTCACCACGCAGAACCCGGAGCTGGCACAGATGCTACCGGACTACGTTGAAAACTGCGTTATTGGCGACATTCTGCTGAATGGCAAGTACACCCTTAACCAGCTGCTCAATTCCACTGACCCACTGACGTTGATCACCAGCAACCCTAGTCCACTCCGGGGCATTTTTAAAATGACCTCAACTTCACGTCAGTTTCTGACGTGCCAGCAGGCGGCAACAGAAATAAAAACGCTGGCGACAACGGATGCCAGCCCTGGGAGCGCCACTTTTACCTGGCTGACCCGTAAGGTGTTCGGCAACAAGCTGAACGGAGCCAGTCTCCTGTCCAGCGCCATGGGTGAGAGTTATGGTTACTTCTATGCCGGGGGGATGACGGCTGCGCAGATCATGAAGAACAACATCACCAATAGCGCGGTGCGTCAGGGCATTAAAGGTTTTGCCGCGCGTTCTTCAGATACCGCTAACCTGCTAAACCTCGCCACGGAAAATGCTGCGACCAAACAGCGACTCAGCTGGGCGGCAGGCAATGAACTGGCCACCCGCACACTGCCGTTTGCGCAGTCGCTGCTGATGCTGATTTTGGTGTGTTTGTTCCCGCTGATGATTGCACTTGCGGCTTCAAACCACAGTATGTTTGGGCTGAATACCCTGAAGATCTACATTGGGGGATTCATCTATTTCCAGATGTGGCCGATTATGTTTGCCATTCTGAACTATGCCTCAAACTACTGGCTGCAGTCCCAGACAGGGGGCACACCACTGGTACTCGCAAATAAAAACATCGTCGCACTACAGCATTCTGATGTGGCCAACCTTGCCGGATATCTGGCGCTGTCGATACCGGTATTGTCTTTCTATCTCACCAAAGGGGCATCAGCGATCGGCTCTCAGGTTGCCGGCAGTGTACTCAGTTCGGCGGCATTTACCTCGGCCGGTGTTTCCGCGACAACCGCAGACGGCAACTGGTCGTTCAATAACATGTCAATGGACAACCTCAGTCAGAACAAAATGGACACCAATCTTGTGCAACGCCAGGGGCAGCAGACATGGCAGGCGGATAACGGTTCGACACAGACCCAGACAGCCGGTGGCCACACCGTCATCGACGGCTCCGGTGCGATGTCGAATTTGCCGGTGAACATGAAGCTCAGCCAGCTGGCCAGCAGTGGATTCCAGGAATCTGCACGCCAGTCGCAGGTGCAGGCGCAGACGGCTCTGGATGGATACAACCACAGTGTGACGAGCGGCTGGTCACAGCTCTCGCAACTCTCTAATCAGACGGGTACCAGCGACAGCCTGAGCAAGGGGAGTGAAAATAGCCAGGCCACCAACGCGACGCGCGGCGCCAGCATGATGATGTCGGCAGCGGAGAGTTATGCGAAAGCAAATAATATCTCTACGCAGGAGGCTTATAACTCCTTAATGGACATCAGTAATCAGGGCTCGATGAGTGCAGGTGTCAAGACTACTGGGGGAGTGGGGATTAATCTCGGCGTGGTTAAAGCAGGGGCGGAAGGCAGTCTGGCCACCGATCTTCGTCATTCGACAGGAAGCTCGCGCGGTACTCAGAATTCTGATTCACATACCCAGGACATGCGGCACGATAAGAACAGTCAGGTAGTTAATGATTTCCGTCAGGGGATGGATATGGTTACCAGCAGTCGTGTGACGGATGGTTCAAACCATACAGAGAATGCAGCAACCAGCAACGTGCAGCAGTTTGCGGCGACCCTGAATGATGCCCAAAGTCAGTATCATCAGTACACAACCAGCTCAACGAACAGCAACGAATTTAGCCGTATGGCGACGCTGGCGCAGAATGAAAGCGCAAGCCTCGATACCAACTATACGCAGGAGTTTGTTGACTGGGCGGGCAACAAGTACGGTGATAAAGCTCAGGCAATGTTAACCAGCGCGCCTAGTGCCCGTGAAGCTGCAATGGAGTTTGTAAACGAACGCCTGAAACCAGAAATTACGGGTGACTATCAGCAAGGCCGTTCTGATTTATCAAGTGGAGCCGAACACGAAGCTTTTAGCGGCAAGCATATTGTCCAGCCATCAACAGTTTCACGGGAACAGGACATGGACGTAAATCGCCCTACCGGTTCTGGCTCTTCCGATGTGAGTTCATCCGGATCGCCTTATGAAATTCAATCCGGAGGGACATATCAGGGAAATCGTCAGTCTACGGTTGACGGAATACAACGTGGCGCACCAGCTGGCCACCATAATAGTGAGACTGTTACTGGTGAAGGTAACCTGCTGGAAGGGACTTCTGGGACATCTCAAGTATCGGGAGCTTCTCGGGTTAGTGACGCTGGCCAGGTATCAGCAGCCTCCCGTGTTAGTGATGGTGGTCATCGCGAAAACCATCAGGTAAATAGTGCTGATGACTATTCGGGACAATATCCGCAAGTGAATTCCAGCCATCGTAGTAACAATCACATCTCTGGGGCGGAAAGGGGGGGAAATGAAGTGGGTAATAATCTGAGCGAGTCAGCCGGTGGAGTTCTGGGCGGGCGTGTTTCAGGCAATGAAATGCAAAACGCTCATAAGGAAAATCAGGAAAAACTGCAGCAACAATCAGGTCAGAATTTTGGTCCACAAAATGAGATACAGCGTCGGGCTGCGGAACAAAGATCTGAAAATGAGCGTAATATCAATGAATCTGCTGGTGAAATTGGGAAAAAACAATCCACTGTTCAGGCATCCAGTGATATTCTTAAAGGAGAAGATTCAAGCGCGCAAGGGAAATTCCAGCGTGGTCGGGCAGAAGCAGAACTTGATCAGTCAAGTAAGTTAAATCCGTTTAATGACCTTCATCAAGATGAGATAAATAACAGGCTTAGTGAACTAAGGAAGAAAGCGGGAGGTTGATGATAGATGAATACTAAAGCGAGTCCATATTTTTGTTGGCTGCCAACGTTTTTCTATGTGCTATATGTCCTTTACATGCAGCATGTTGTTCATGATGGATTTTGGTTAAAAGGCGCTATGCTTTCATTTTTTGCAACGTTCCTGTATCTCGCTTGCTTTGTACAATTGATAAAAAAAAGGACTGAAATAAGTAAAAAAGTTGTGCTGTTATTCAATGGTATTCTTTCGAGCGTACTTCTTTTCCTTGCATTGTTCGTGGGCAAAGATGCTGAGACGGCACTTATAACTGGCGTAGGTATTCATTCGGTTACAGCATTATTTTTTGCGTTTAGAATCGCAGCTACTAAGAATAATATTGTAAAAGAGAAAGATACCGGCGTGCTCTACAGAATCAAGGGTGGGAAAGCACATCGGTTGTCTGAAAACGAAGTGAAACAGTACATTAGTATTTCCAGTAATGGCTCATATCCACTTAAAGAATTTTCTTTGAATTCATGTTCTGGAGCTGATGTAAGTGCATCGGTTATACCTCTGGTAAATGCCTCTAATGACTTTGCCAACCCTGATTTCAGTCATGGAGTAGATATTAACCCATCTTCTGGAATACCGATGATTGGCGGAATGTCTGGACTTGATATACATGGGAATAGTTGGGGAACCAACTTTAACGAACCATCTAATACCTACGACCCGAATCGGGGTTACTAAGAAAGGGGCTTTCAGCCCCTTTTTGCTGCCTGACTTTTATCCTAACTTCACTTTCATTTAATACCCTTCAAATCATCCAATACCAGTCCTGTTAGCGCGACGCCGTTAACAGGACTTTTTTATGCACAGGAAATATCATGAAAATAAAACAATATGCCGTTGTTGGCTTAGTGGCTTCTACTCTTGCTCTCTCAGGTTGCGGCGCAATGTCGACAGCTGTGAAGAAACGTAATCTTGATGTCAAAACACAGATGAGTCAGACCGTTTGGCTGGAGCCGTCGTCGGAGAAAACCGTATACCTCCAGGTGCGCAATACTTCAGATCAGGATATGTCAGGGCTCGAAACGCAGATTTCAAATGCGCTGTCGGCTAAAGGCTATCGTGTCACTCACTCCCCGGAAGATGCGTACTACTGGGTTCAGGCTAACGTCCTGAAAGCTGAAAAAATGGATTTACGTGCCTCTCAGGGATTCCTCAGCACCGGATATGAAGGGGCTGCCACAGGTGCAGCACTGGGCGCGGGTATTACCGCCTACAACTCAGCGTCAGCGGGTGCGACTCTCGGTGTTGGTCTGGCGAGTGGCCTGATTGGTTTGGCGGCTGATTCGATGGTTGAAGACGTGAATTTCACGATGGTGACCGATCTGCAGATTTCTGAGCGCAGCAAAGCGACCGTTACGACTGACAATATTGCCGCTCTGAAGCAGGGCACATCAGGTGTCAAGGTTCAGACCAGCACTGAGCAGGGCAACCGTGCCAAATACCAGACCCGAGTGGTCTCTAATGCGAACAAGGTCAACCTCAAGTTCGAAGAGGCGAAGCCTGTGCTGGAGGCGCAACTGGCCAAATCCATTACCGGCATTATGTAATCACCTGCGGCTGTGGCGCCCGTCACAGCCCTTCTTTCTGTTTTAACCTGTTAACGACCTGCCTGTATTAAACCGGGTGCGTCAGTGCTTTCAGTCAGTCCCGTGATATTTCGCTTCCTCGCATGGCTGCGCCAGCGCAGCCCTGTCTGCGGCGAGCGCCGGGTATTCAATCTTAACCTCTCAATCAGTCACGTCACCGTCCCGGTGATGCGATGACTGCCGGACATATTCTATGAGCTTCGCAGGCAAAAATCTTACTCAGGGTGGGCAGATGACCGCCTACCGCTGGCGCATGTTCCTTCAGGTGAATAACTGGATTAGTTACTGGATTTTCATTCTGTTTGGGGTGCTGGCAACGGTCATTTTTTTCTGGCGCATACCGCAGGAGACGCTGGATAACGGCTCTCTGTGGTGGTTTGCCTGGATGAACAACAGCTTTATTGATTTGATGCCGGGCAGTGCGCCAAAAATTTACGACGTTCACTACTGGTACGCCCCAACGGGGACACCGATGCTGCTCAAAATGACGCTGGCCCAGGTATTCAAAGACCCCTACATGATTGCAATGAGCGAACAGCTCCTGAGTGAGTTGCAGTGGGCTGCGCTGATAAGCGGGGCAGCGTGTCTGGCCGTGTTTCTCGCCGTGACCTGGTACATTGTGGGCATAGGACGTCGGGAGAGCGAGGATGAGTATCTTTCCGGCATGTTGCTGACAGACAAGCCGGCTGAAGTGAACCAGCTGCTGCGCAAGAACGGCGAACTGTCCGATTTGCGTGTGGGTGACCTGCACATGGTCAGGATGGCTGAAGTCATGAACTTTCTGATGCACGGTACAATCGGCGTCGGTAAGTCGACGCTGATCCGCTGGTTGCTGGATTACATCCGTAAGCGTGGCGACCGGGCCATCATCTACGATTCCGGCTGTACCTTCACTGAAACCCACTATAACCCCGCCACCGATTTTATCCTGAATGCCCATGACGAGCGCTGTGCCAACTGGCATCTGTGGGGAGAATGCGTGGATGCGGTCGACTACGACAATATGTCGGCCAGTCTGATCCCGGTTGAAGGTGAGTCAGATCCGTTCTGGGTATCAAGCTCGCGTACCATCTTCGCCGACCTGGCTATTCGCATGTCGGTTGACCCGGACAGGAGCATTGAGAAATTCCTCAGAACCCTGTTGTCACTGGACATGAAAAGTCTGCGCGGCTATCTGGCCAACACCCCGTCGGCCAACCTGGTTGAAGAGAAAATAGAGAAGACGGCGATCTCCATTCGTTCCGTGGTGACGAACTATGCCAAGTCGCTTCGCTACCTACAGGGACTGGATAATGGTGTCAAACCTCCGTTTACTATCCGGGAATGGATGACGAAGGAGGAGCACGACAACAGCTGGCTCTTTATCTCCACACAGGCCAGGCATCGCAAAAGTGTGCGACCGCTGATTTCGCTCTGGGTGTCGCTGGCCACCATGATGTTGCAGAGCATGGGAGAAAACAGCGACCGCCGGGTCTGGTTCATCATCGATGAAACCCCCAGCCTGCAGCGTATCCCTGAACTGGCGGAGACCCTGGCTGAAGCGCGTAAGTTCGGCGGGTGTTTTGTGCTCGGTATGCAGAACATGGCGCAACTGGTCCACGTTTACGGACGTGAACTGGCCAAAAGCATCTTCGACCTGATGAACACCCGTATGTACGGGCGCTCTCCGAGTGCGGAGATGGCCAAAGTGGTTGAAGAAGAACTGGGCAACCAGCGTAAGCGAAAAATCCGCGAGCAAAACAGCTACGGTCTTGACCAGGTGCGAGACGGTGTGTCACTCGGGAAAGATGAGGTCAACAACCCGATTGTTGATTACGAGCAGGTGATGCGCCTGCCCAACCTGAGTTTCTATGTCCGCCTGCCAGGCGAGTATCCGGTTGTTCGACTGAAGCTGAAATACCGTGAGCAGAAAAAACATCATCCAGGCCTGATAGAGCGCAACATCCGGGATGCCCTGAGTCCGGAGCTTGAAAAGGTGATTCAGGACAATGAACGGGCCGCGAGTGCCGCCGGTGTCGCCTTCCCGACAGGTGATGAATGGCTGGAAAAGGGCAGCGATCTGGACAGTTCGTCCTCAGTTTCGGCGTCTTCAGCGACAGCCAGCATCTCTACTGCGCCTCAAGCTGCGTCGGCCGCTCCCGTCAGCCCAGAACCATTGAAACCCTTGCACACCACGCCGGCAGTGACACCGTCTCCCGTTACCACCGCGCCACCTTCGATGCCACAGAGGCACAGTCCGGTGACAGCCCCTGTCACTGTGCCAGAGAAAAGTAATGTCGTCCCGCTTCACATTTCCCGGCCTGTGCCTGAAATCCCTGCTCCTTCTGTCACGAGCAGAGAGCCAGTGTCCTCAGCACTGGAAAAACTCCAGAGTCGCATGACCCCAGTCGCACAGCCCCCTTCCGGGGCACTGGATATGTTGCAGCGGCGTCTGACGACCGGCGCGGGTAGCGCAAATGCAACGGAAGACGATACGCAAGCAGGTGGCGAGTCAATGAATCTGGACATGCACGTAACAGAGCGAGCTGATGGCGGGCTGGCTGTCACCACAGCGGGTAAAACGGTCCCTGATGAGAGGCCTGCAGAAGACCATAAGGTCAACCGCCGACTGGCACAGGATGAAGAGAACATTTTACGTCACCGTGACCCGGAAGACCCTGGGTACAGCGACTACGACCAACACTATGAAGACAGAGAGCCTGAACTATGATGTCAGTCGCCCCCATCGCCTCAGCCGGCACTGCTGCCGGCTACTACAGCAATTCCGACAACTACTATTTCCTCGGCAATTTACAGAGTCTCTGGCTGGGTGAGGGGGCAAAAGACCTCGGCCTCGAGGGCAATGTCCGGGGAGATGAGCTTACGTCCGTGCTCGAGGGGCGTCTGCCTGACGGTTCCCGTCTGGGCAAGGAGATTAACGGCAACCACGTTCACCGTCCCGGCCACGACCTGACTTTCTCAGCACCCAAAAGCGTGTCCATCCTGGGCCTGATTGGTGGCGATAAAGAGATGGTAGAGGCCCACAACCACGCTGTTCGTGTGGCGGCGGGCTACGTTGAGAAGCTGATTTCCGCGCGTGACACAAAAGACGGTGTCACCTCTATTGTTCACACCGGCAAAATGGTGGCCGCTGCGTTCACCCACGACACTTCGCGCAACCTGGACCCTCAGCTGCACACGCACCTGCTGATTGCCAATATGACTGAGCAGGGCGGGAAGTGGAAAGCGCTGGCCACGGACTACATCCACGATGCCGGCTTTATCGAAACGGTCATGAAAATGCAGGTCACGCTCGGGAAAATCTATCGGAGCGCATTGCGCCAGCGCGTGGAGGCGCTGGGCCATGACGTGGAGGAAGTCGGGAAACATGGCATGTGGGAAATCAAGGGGGTCCCGGAGGACGTCCGGGATGAATATTCCTCCCGCGGCCGTGAAATTCAGGGGGCTGTCGGAGCGGAGGCCACGTTGCGCAGTCGTGACGTGGCGGCAAAAGATACCCGTCAGGCGAAAGTCGATCCGTCACGACTTCGTCTGATGGATCGGTGGCTCGGGCAGATGAAAGAGAAGGGATTCGACCTGAAAGCCTATCAGGAAAGCGTGGTCCCGCGCGAAGCCGCTGCACGTGGCACATCGCCACAGCAGGAACGGGGTTTACTGGACACTCCCGGCCGTGCAGAACCGGGTGCAATGACGCCGTCAGGGCAGACACCACGACCGGAAAAAGGGCCTGAATCACCTGGACAGCCGGCAGCGCGGGACAGAGCCTCACGTCAGCCTGAATCACGTCAGACTGACACCCTGAGTCAGCCGGGACGGGCTGATGCCGAAAAAATGCCTGTCAGCAGAACGTCCCCCCAGATACAGCCCCTTCATGCTGAGACACAGCAGCCCGATCTGGCTGAGGCGATGCGGCTGGCCATCTCGCAACTCAGTGACGGTAAAACCCGCTTTACCTTTGGGGAGCTGATGCTGACGACCGCTGAGCTGAGCGAACATCTGCCTGAGATTAAGGATATCCGCGTGGCCATTGATACGGCGCTGAAAGACGGCATGATAGTCCCCCTGGACAGCGAAAAAGGGGTGTTCACATCCCGTATTCATCTGCTGGATGAACTCTCCATTCAGGCACTCAGCCAGGAACATCTGAAATCCACACCGGTTGTGGCTTTCAGCCGGCCGGAACAGTATGCCCCTCCCGCCCTGGCAGTGGTGGAGACCTCGCCACTGGTGCTGATGAATGCCCCGTCAGGCGTGGCCGGTATTCGCGATCTGACGACACAATTGACCGGAATATCAGCTGCGCAAGGGCGTGACGTCAGAGTGCTGGCCAGCTCTGCCGAACGTGCTATTTCGCTGGGCAAATCCGATGACCTGCGTGAGCGTATTATCAGTCGCCAGCATGTGTTGAGCGGGGATTTTCATCTGAAGCCCCAGAGTACGCTGATTATTGAGGGGGCAGAGCGGCTGGGGCTTAAGGAGACGCTGGTCCTGCTGGGCGAAGCGCGCGCGCAGGATGCGCAGCTGGTCTTTCTGGACAGTGCCGGTCGTCAGGCGAACGGCAATGCCATGTCGGTACTGGAGTCAGCCGGTGTGGTCCGTTCACGCCGCACTGAACCGACGCGGGGGCTTGAGGCTGACGTGGTCAGTATCGCCAACAAACGCGATCGCTATGAGGCGCTGGCGAACCGCTTTGCGGAGCTGAGTGGCGGCGCCGAAAATGTCACCGCCGTGGTGGTCGGTAAGCGCGAACAGACCCATCTGACCGGGCTTATCCGTGATGCGCTACAGAATGCCGGCCAGCTGGGGCGGAACGGTGTGGACATCGAGGCACGTCAGCCGGTCTGGCTCGACAGTAAAACCCGCCGGATGCCCGGCTCGTACCGGCCCGGCATGGTGCTTGAGGATCGCAGTGATGCCAGAACGCGCCAGTCATACGTGATTGACCGGGTGCATGAGGACACCAGAGTGCTCTCAATCATTGATGGAGATGGTGTGCTGACCCGCATGAAAATCGGGGATGTCAGCGCCGACTGGCGACTATTCAGCCGTGAAACGCTCAGCGTGGCCACCGGCGAAAAACTGCTGGCCGTGGCGGGCGACCGTGAACACAGCCTGAAAGCCAAAGACCGCCTGGAAGTCACCGGTATCAGTGAAAAAGGGATTGAGGTGAAGCGGGGAGATGACATCCTGACGTTGCCAAAAGACCAGCCCCTGTATGTCTCGCACGCCTGGGTCAGTGCGCCGGGGGGGCGAGATAACGACACAGGGGTGGTCCTGGCCGCACTTAACAGCCGGGATATCTCCTCTCAGACCATGAACTCGCTGGCACAAAGTGGCCATCGTGCCGAAATCTTTACCGCCGAAGTCCAGGATAAGGCAGAAACCCGGCTGCTGCGCATGAAAACAAATGCCTCTCCCGTGAATCTGGTTCGCACCCTAAGTGGCAGGGAAGAGGTGAGCGAGGCGGTCAACCAGCTTCATGACAGTGTACGTACCGACGCCGGGCTGGCCGTGTGGCGTGCTGTAAACGACCAGCGCAGCGTGGTGTTCAGTGAACTGACACTGGCTGACGAGGCACAGAAGTACCATCCCGACTTTGACGATATCGGCCATGAAATTAGCACGATGGTGAAAAGCGGGGAGCTGATGCGGGTTTCCGCAGGGGGGGAGCCAAAACTGGTCGCCCGGGCGACCTGGGAAATGGAAAAAGCCATTCTGCGCACTGTTGACGAGGGTAAAAACACACAGGCTCCGTTGCTTGATAAGGTGCCAGAAGACGTTTTCAACGGTCTGACCGCAGGACAAAAATCGGCGACGTCGCTGGTTCTGGGAAGTACCGACCAGTTTACCGGTATTCAGGGTTATGCCGGTGTGGGGAAAACCACGCAGGTGAAAGCGGTCGTGGCCGCGCTCGGGACGCTGCCGCCCGATGCCCGCCCCACCCTGACGGGTCTGGCGCCAACGCATCAGGCCGTGAAAGAGATGAGCGAGGTGGGTGTGACGGCGCAGACCATCAAGTCCTTTATTGTGGAGCATGACCAGACCGCCGCTGCCGGTGAAAAACCGGACTACAAAGGCCAGGTCTTCCTGATTGACGAATCGTCGATGGCCGGCAACCAGGACACCGCCGCTCTGTTTCAGGCCATCGCAACCGGCGGCGGGCGTGCGGTCTCGATGGGGGATATTGACCAGTTCGAAGCGGTGGATTCTGGTGCGCCCTTTAAGCTGATGCAGGAGCGCAGCCCGATGGATGTGGCCATTATGAAAGAAATTGTGCGTCAGAAAGACGTGCAGCTGCGCGGAGCGGTTCACGACATCATTGATAATCGCATCGATGCGGCTTTAAAACGCATTGAGGCTCAGCCAGCAGAGCGGGTTGGGCGGCAGCCGGAGGCAACAGTGCCGGAGGGGGCATTTCAGGAAACCGCCTCGCCGGTTGACGACATTGTCAGTGACTGGATAGGGCGCACGGATGATGCCCGGGCACGAACCCTTATCATTACCCAGCTTAACGCTGACCGGCAGGCGGTGAATGCCGGTATTCACGCGCAGCTGGCCAAACGCGGCGAACTGGGTGAGAAAGCGGTCACCGTCCCTATCCTCGACAAAATCACGCATACCCGGCATGCCTTTAACAAAACGGACGCCTGGCAGAAGGGCATGGTGGTAAAACGTGGCGATCGCTACCAGGACGTTGTGGCGGTCGACCGTAAGGGGAGCACGGTCACGGTGCGGGATGAAGAGGGTAAAATCGGAATGTATTCCCCTAAAGAGCTGATAACCGGCGACGTGCAGCTGTTTAAGCGTCATAACATTGAGGTCCGGCAGGGCGATCTGCTGCGGTTTACAGCCACGGACCGTGAGCAGGGCCAGACCGCTAACCAGCGTTTTACGGTCGACAGCGTCAGCGAGACGGGAAATATTCGCCTGCGGGGTGCGAACGGTCTTGTGACCATCAACCCGACTCAGATCCGGGCGCAGCAGCATCTTGATTATGCCTGGGCCGTGACCGGTTACGGGGCGCAGGGGACCAGTACGGATTATGTGATTTCCCTGGAAGGGACCGACAGGGGACGCCAGGCGCTGGCTACCCGTCGTGCGTTTTACATTTCGGCCTCCCGTGCAAAGGAGCATGTGCAGATTTACACGGACGGTAAGGCGGACTGGGTGAAAGCCGTCACGTCACCAGAGCGCGATATTAAAACCGCGCACGATGCACTGCAGCCAGAAACGCAGCGTAAACAGGCGAAAGCTATCTGGGCAATGGGTCAGCCGGTCACAAAAACCGCCATTGGTCGCGCCTGGGGGCGCCATCAGGGGATGGGCGACGCATCGCTGACTGCGAAAGTCATTCCGGCCACACGACGTTTTCCGGAGCCGGCACTCGCGCTTCCGGTCTATGACAACAACGGTAAAAGTGCGGGTCTGGCCCTGGTCTCCCTGGTGTCCAGCCCGGAGGGCCGGCTGACACAGGGTGACACCCGTATGGTCATGACTGACCGGGCACGCGGGGCTGTCCTTCAGCGGAGCCAGTCAGGCAACACCCTTGTGGTCAGTGACCTGAACGCGGCACTTGAGGCGGTGAAAGCGAATCCAAAGGATGGCGTGGTGTGGCAGACCGGGACCGAGTCACCGTCAGCCCATCTGCTGAAGGTGACCGGGGGTGTGCGACAGAATGATGAGCAGCGACTCGCGCTGTCCGACCTGAGCGGACAGGATGAACGTCAACAGGCTGAACAGAAGCAGGCGGAGCTGATACGTGCGCAGGAGGCAGCCCGTCAGGAAGAGAATCAACCGCAGCGCATCGTTCTCCCGGCCGGGGAGGTGGTGACGTTGCGACCGGAAGACCTGAATCCGGTCAAACCTGAGCCACTGACACCGGATGACAGTCTGCTGGCAACGGTACGAAATAATGACCGCGAAGACGGTCATGAACAGAAACTGGCGGAACGTGTGCGTGGTGAAAATGCATTGCCGGATAATGCGCCAGGCGAACGTGAACGGGCATCACGTGTCGTCAGTGAGCTGGCCAGTGCTGAACGTGAAATGGTTCGCCATGCAAACAACAATGAGCGCGGCAGAATGCCGGAGCGCGAAGAACAGACCCTCACCCATACCATCCAGAAAGAACGCTAATCTCAGGACAGGAAGATAACACTGATGAAACTGAAGACACTGACCGCTTTAATAGTTACAACATACATTGGTTTTAATTTCATGGCGCAGGCCTCGGCACCTCAGCCGGTCTTCACGCCCGAGCAGGAGGCCAGGATCAGAGAACTTGCCGCCGGGTATCTGGTGACCCACCCAGAAATACTGGTTACGGTCAGTCAGAAACTGCAGGAGCAACAGCAACTGCGTAAGCAGAAGTTATACGCCCTGAACGTCATGGAACATCAGACTGAATTACTTCAGGACCCGGACACGCCGACGACCGGACCGGAAGGTGCCAGGGTAGCCGTCATCGAGTTCTTTGACTATCAGTGCGTGTTTTGCAGTCAGTTTGCGCCGGAGCTGAACAAAGTCATGAAAGCTCAGCCGGATGTCCGCTATATCTTTAAAGAATGGCCCATCTTTGGCAGTCGCTGGGAAGCATCCCTGCAGGCGGCACATCAGGGCCTGGCGGTATGGAAAGAAAAAGGGCCAGAGGCCTATGTAACCTACCATAACGCTATCTATGCCAGCGGTCATCATGAGGGAAATCTGACCGCTGGAGATATTCAGGCGGCCGCAACAAAAGCGGGTGTTAATGCCACGAACGAGGCCAGTCACCCGACCATACTGGAAAAAAACAGCACGCTGGCAGAATCCCTCGGCCTGACAGGGACCCCTGGTGTCATCGTGATGCCTCTCACTGGCGCAACCCCGGATACCATCACCGTTTTCCCGGAAGCGGTGACAGCTGAAAAACTGCTGGCCGCCATTCAAAAAGCGACATTCGCGAAGTGAGTATTTAGCTGAGGCATTCTCCCGCCAGAGGGTGCTTTTCAGCTTTCGGACGTACCCGCCATTATTTTACACCCGTTCCCCTGCGCTTCCTCGATCTGTCCTGTCGGCCAGATACTGCGGCGAGCGCTGCCGGCTAAATAACCTTCGCGCAGTTAATACGCATACAATGACAGGCAATCTGGTCATACGTCTGGAAAAAAAGCTGCCGGGAAGGTAATATTCGGATCGTCGGCGATCGTCTTGTGGTGGGACAGATTGTTGATTCAGATTAATTTTGTGACCTAACTCAAACTAGCGTTTGACTGCTTTGTGGTGAAGCAGGCGGGTGGCAGAAGATGGTTATTCGGGAGTAATGCGGACTTCCGGAAACGAACAGGGATAGGACGTATCCAGTAAAACGTTCAGGAGCAGGTAACGGAGTTTTCCGGAGCCTGAATGCACAAACCCCCCGAAATCTGTCATCAACTTGGCGGAAGAGTCAGATATCAGGGGGTCCAAAAGCAGGCGCGTTGCCTGTGAAGGATTATAACGCATGCACCATAGAAAACAACACCCGGCCGCCATAAGAACAGGCCGCCGTGAATGACAATCAATTCTCTGTCCACTGGTCTGAGCTGCCGGCTGAAGAATTAACCCGTTTCTGGCAGGATGTCGATGCCGGAACACAGGATAATTTCCTTGTCGCGCCAGTCAAAAAACTGACCCGCCGTACACGTGGAGATCATTCCACAAAACCCAAATGTGAATACCCTGTCTGGTATCGTCCGGAGCATTATAAAAAGCTTTCCGGCGAGCTTGGTCATGCCTATAACCGACTTGTCGTTTGTGACAAAAGGACCGGAAAAGCCAGCCTGCGCATGCGGGTTTCCCGCCACCCACTTTATGTCGCCGGTCGCCGTAAGGCAGGGCGAAAATACGGTTTCCGTCCGGAGCGCCAGCGTCTGCTCGATGCGCTCTGGCCTCTGCTCGTCAGCTTCTGTGACGCCGGCAAGCACACCGTCGGCATGTGCATCTCACGCCTGGCAAAAGAACTGAGCGCAAAGGATACTGCAAGTAACGTCATTCCGGAAACGGCGGTGACGGTGTCACGCCTTTCTCGACTTATTGAAGAACAGGTGCGGTTCGGTGTTCTGGGACTTGCTGAAGAACGTGCATGGGATCGTGAGTCCAGGTCCTGGCTGCCGACGTATGTCTATATCACGCCTGCGGGTTTCCAGATGCTGGGAGTCAACATGGACAAGCTGTTTAAAGAGCAGGAAAAGAAGCTCCGGCTCAGCACTGAGCGCCAGCGTCTGATAGACGAAGGTGTGATGAATCAGCATGATGACATCACACCACATGCTGCCCGTAAATGCTGGTCGGGCAGGAAGCGACGTGAAGCACTCGCATACCGTCGTAAAAAAGGTGCTGAGCGTAAACGGGCCAACAACCTGATCAAGCTACCGGCAGATGAGCGCCTTCATGTGATGGAGAAGTGGATATACAAAACCCTTTCACATGATGAAGCCTACTGGTGCACCCCGGAACGACTGACGCAACTGGCTGTTCAGCACCTTTACCAGCTGGATCTGGCTCTGTCACCTCCGGATTAGCCACGGCGCACACTGTGTGATCCCCTCTGTTTACATGCCCCTGACCGGGGCTTTTCGCGTTGGTATTTCTCAACTTATTTGTACTTTTTTTGCCCACCGAGCATTCAGCGGGACATTTTTTGCAGCCATCATCCCTTTAATAATCCACGGCTCGTATGTCCTCTCCTCTTTTCCACATAAATCCGCAAAGTGATAAGCCCAGCTTTCCGGAAACGTATAACGTGAAACCCGCAAAATAATCTAACCCCCCCTTTTTTATCGCTCTGCCATTTCATTTCAGAGTGGATCTTTATCCTCTGCGACTCTGTGGATAATCGAATATGCCTTCGCATTCAGCGGCCTCACGGCCGCGCGCTCAGAAGAACATCAAAAGTACCTCCCGTCGCAAGCGCCGGGCCCCTTCAGGCTAAAACTCTACATTGAGCACACCCCAGACCCCTGCAAAACCGACGTCGCCCCGGCCCAAAGGGCCGGAACACCATCGCTTTAAAAGGGATGTTGTAACTAGTCATTAGATCGGCTGCAAATTAAATGGCGATAAGTTCGATGTACACGCTCGTAAGCGCCTGAAGGCGCTAACGCGGAGATACGCCCCGACGGCGGCTCCGCCTTGTCGTGACCACTCCGACCGCGCACAAATGCTTCTATCTCGCTTTTAGCGGATTATGGCTTCTCAGGGTGAAGGGGGTCATAGGGATCATCTAAGATCCAGGTTCCCGGCTATGTCAGACCAGTACCACATGCAGCTGTGTGCCGTCGCCTCTATGCCCTAGGGGCATGAACACCAGAACCGGGAGAATGTATGGTGTTTGAGCCGCAGAAAAAGTTCGGGCCAGTGCCCGAATGCGTCAGTTTGAATAGATGTTTGAGGGCAAAACGTACGAAAATTCTGGCTCTATTATGGGTCTGATG
>Ga0075364_10000081_pt1 | contig 37644 bp, 39 predicted proteins | sample EndMetdeltDD1764_FD_71517 | JGI IMG/M metagenome (GOLD analysis project Ga0075364, IMG submission 71517) | Populus endosphere microbial communities from Tennessee, USA - Endosphere MetaG P. deltoides DD176-4 | ecosystem: Host-associated > Plants > Roots > Endosphere | place: USA: Tennessee... | reverse complement strand
TTGGCGCGGGCTGCCGCCAGATCCTTTTCATAGGTCTCTACGGCTGCGTCGGCTTCCGCCTGCAGGCGGCCGGCTTCATTCAGGTCTGCGGCGATGCGGTCATGGCGATCCGACAGGATGCCAGCCAGGCGCGGGCCCAGAACCTTCTGGATGAGAAGGAAAAATACGCCGAAAGTGATGACGAGCCACAGAAGCTGCGAAGCAAAATGGGCACTGTCAAAGGGCGGGAATACGCCGCCAGCATGGGCGCCATCATGAGCAACACCAGTTTCGGTATGCACTTCGCCCGCGGGAGCGGCGCCCGGTGCAACCGGCGTCTGTGTGGCGTCCGGCGCGGTCTGCGCATGTGCCGGTGTCACGAGCATCATCACCTCCAGGTGGAATTCGAATATCGAAGATGGCGGCCACCCTCAAAGGGGCCGCCGCCATCCGTATGCAATCAATCGCCGCGAATTAAACTGCGAAGAGCAGCAGGAGAGCGATGAGCAGCGAGAAGATGCCCAGAGCTTCCGTAACGGCGAAGCCGAATACCAGACGGCCGAACTGGCTGTCAGCGGCAGACGGGTTGCGCAGAGCGCCCGACAGGTAGCTGCCGAAGATGTTGCCGAGGCCGAGGGCCGTGCCGGCCATACCAAAGCAAGCGAGACCTGCGCCGATGAACTTTGCTGCTTCCGCTTCCATGATGATCTCCTTAGAATGGGTGTTGCGGCTGATGACTGACGCCTCAGGACGCCAATGTAGTTATCCTTAGTGCCCGCCGGGGTGCACTGCGTCGTTGAGGTACATGCAAGTCAGTACCGCGAAGACGTAGGCCTGGAGGAAGGCGACGAGGAATTCGAGACCGGTGATGGCAACGGTCATGATGAGGGGCAGGATCGCGCCGCCGATACCGATCGGGCCAAGCGCCGCGAGCGAAACGATGAAGCCTGCGAAAACCTTGAGCGTGATGTGACCTGCGAGCATGTTCGCGAAAAGACGAACGGAGAGCGAGATCGGACGCGACAGGAAGGAAATGATTTCGATCATCACCACGAGCGGCAGAAGAATGCCCGGAATGCCCGACGGCACGAACACTTTGAGGAAGTGCAGGCCGTGCTTGTAGAAACCGTAACCGACGACCGTGCCGATAACGAGAACGGCGAGCGCGAAGGTGACGATGATCTGGCTGGTGATCGTGTAGAAATAAGGGAACAGGCCGAGCAGGTTCGCAGTCAGAACGAACATGAACAGCGAAAAGACCAGCGGGAAGAACTTCATGCCGTGGCTGCCTGCGCCTTCGCGCAGCATGTTGGCGATGAATTCATAGGACATTTCAGCGACCGACTGCGCACGGCCCGGGATAAGGCTCTTGGAGGCGGAAGCGAAATACAGGAAGCCGGTTGCGACCGCGACGGTAGCGACCATGAACAGCGATGCATTGGTGAACGACAGGTCGACGCCGCCGATCTCGATCGGAACGATCTTGGAGATCTGGAACTGATGGATCGGATCGTTTGCCACCGCTTACCCTCTTCCTTCGCCGCGCGTTTCGCGCTTTGTATTCTCTTATTTTGAAACGGCTTATCGCCGTTTCGCTTAGTCTTTACCGGCTTCATCCTTGCCGGAAAACGGTGACGGAGCCACCATTCCGACTGAACGAAGCACATTCAGCACACCTGCACAGAAACCTAGAAGGAGCAGGATGATCAGCCCCCACGGCTTCGACGCCGGCCAAACCAGTCCAAGGACGTAGCCCAGCATAGCACCAACCGCGATCGCAGCTATGAATTCGGAGGATATTTTCAGTCCGAGGGCCATGCCTTTGCGGCTTGCCTCCGACTGCTCTTCCCTCGCCACCCCTGCCGCGTCGTCCGCACGCTTTCCCGCAAGTTCCGCGGTCAAGCGCTTTCGGCGCTGCTCCAGACCTTCGTCCCGGTCGTCCGTCATTCGCGTCATCCTCTCCCGATCATCCTCCCGGCAAGCCGGTCAGTGATGCCTGAGCCAAGGAAATCGCGCCTTCCGGCCCGGTTTGAAGTCGCCGCAACATAGTTTTGCACGCCCTTATAGTCAAGGCGTCGCAAGCGCTTCATCCAGTACAAATTAACCGTTGTTAATCAGAGCCTTAGCGAAGGATGCACGAGTTCGGGCGAATATGGGGAGGGAATCGGTGGCGCGTCAGCTCCAGCCGCCACCATAGGTACGGTAGAAGACATGCAGGCCGATACGGCCAACCTTCTGCATTGTGCGGGCCCAGTTGGGGCGCACGTAAACCGCGTGATAATGGGTGGCGGAACCAACTTCCGGCAGCCAGATCTTGCCCGCGGTGACCGCCATGGCAACCTCGCGGGCCATCTTCCAGTGTTCTTCCGAACGGATACGGTCCTTGATGTTATCGCAGGCGAAGGAGAACTGGCAGCGGTTGCGCCAGTCTTCGTTCTGATAAACCACGCCGCAGACCGTATCGGGATAGGCCGGATTGCGCACGCGGTTGAGAATGACCTGAGCGACGGCCGCCTGCCCTTTCACCGATTCTCCGCGCGCTTCGAAATAGATGCCCGATGCCAGGCACTGCTGTTCCTTGGGCGAAAAGGTAAGCGCTGGAAGCGCCGTTGCTGCCCAGGCGTGATCCTTCGGGCCGATTTCCGGCACGAAACGACCGGCATTCGGGCCGGACTTGGCAGGATCGGTCAGGATGGCATCGAAAGGCGACTGGCGGGAATAATCCGGCTTGGAGGGCGCATAGGCGGTGGCAAGGATATCCGGATTGGTATTGGTGACCAGTTTGGCGATCATCGGGTTCATGCCCGCATCGATCAGTTTCTCTTCCTTCTTGCGGAAATAGAAGGCGGCAAGCTCGATGCCCTTCTCACCCTTTTTCGGCTTCACGAAGGCGACTTTTTCGGTGCCTTTTTCCGGCTTGCTCAACAAATGGCTGGTGCGCTGCAGAACGGAACCGGCGGTAAAGGCCTTTGGCGGCTGCATACGCTCGACCGCCATGACGCGGCCCTTCTTTGCGCCGCGGTTGACGCGTTCCTCGTCCGTCGTGCCGTCGCCGGGATTGTCCTTTTCGGAATGCGAATTGCCATTGCCGACAAAAGCGACCTTGCGGCCGTCCGGCAATTGCATGCCTGCATCACCAAATTTTCCCGTGGCATTGGGAAAAGCCAGTTCGGCATCGTGAATGGAACCGGCCGGAGAATTGGTCATGACCATGCGCCACTGCGCACCGTCACGCTCGAACCCGGCGAGAAGATCGGTGAGATCGCCATTCGAAGGAACAGCGGGAAACACCAGCCAGGCGGCAAGGCCGAATACGGCAGGGGATGTCCACCCTTCCATACGGAACGTGGACTTGCGACGCAAAACGCTGATCGAACGCAAAACCGGGTACTCCAAGGCAACAGGCCGTATGGCAGGCTGAAAGGGAAATCGTGGCCTTGAAGATGAATCATTAACCTTGATGAGCGGTTAACGCGGCGGCTCGCAAGCCCTGCAAATGCTGGAATCTTAGGGATTTCACATAAACGTCAGCTTGGCGTGACCGTGGCGGCACGCCGCATAAAAGGCAGGAATGTGAAGGAAAACCGCGTGGTTATCGGCTTGAAGCAGGCGTCAGAGCCAGCCCTTCCAGCGGAAGAAGAAAAACGGAATGATGGCGGACAAAACCATGCCGAAAAGCGCCATCGGGTAACCGAAGCTCCAGCTCAGCTCGGGCATGTGCGCGAAATTCATCCCATAAATGGAAGCGACCAGCGTCGGCGGCAGGAAGACGACCGAGGCGATGGAAAAGATCTTGATGATGGAATTCTGCTCGACACTGATGAGGCCGAGCGAGGCATCCAGGAGGAAAGCGATATTGCCGGATACGAAGCCCGCATGTTCGGACAGCGTTGCAATATCGTGCGCCACCGTTTTGCAGAGATCCTCGATTTCCGGGTGGTGATGGATCTGCGGCACGTTCAGAAGGAAGGTCAGCATGCGCGATAGCGAACCGAGACTATCGCGCAGCTTGCTGATCAGCCGGTGATAGGCGGCGATATCGGCAAGCTTGTTTTCCAGAAACTGCGGCGGGCGCCGGGTCGCTCGTGGGCGAAAGATTTCCTTCGACAGTTCATCGATGCGGATAACGGCGGTTTCGAGAATTTCGGCGGTTCGGTCTGCGATGGTTTCGAGCAGGCGGGCAAGCAGCATCTTGCCAACCCATGGCGCTTCGGCGGGCTGGCGGCATAAAGCAGCGGTAAACAACTGGAACGACTTTGGATCGGCATAACGCACAGTCACCAGCTTGCCGCCGGTGAGGATGAAGGCGACATCGGTAATTTCGGGACTATCGGAATCCGCCTTCCAGACCAGCGAAGCGGTCATGAACACGGCATTCTTTTCTATATAAAGCCGGCTGGAGGGCTCAAAATCCTTCAATTCGGCGCGGGTGGGGATCTGGATGCCGAGAAGCTGTTCGACATGCCGATCCTCCTCAGCGGTCGGATCGACCAGATCGAGCCAGACGATATCCTCGGGAAGCGATAATGGATGCGTCTCGGCAGTGAGTGTCGTTACCGAACCGTGGGAATGATAGGCATTGATCAAGACTGTTTCTCCACGACGGGCATTCAGGCAATGGCCATGAACGACGGGGAAGCGCGCGGGTTCCCGGCGCCCTCCCCCTGCCTCGTCTATTCGAACACGATTGCCGGGGCCTTGCGCTGCGGACGCCCCGAAACCTGCGCCCAGACGGCAGAGGCGATATCGCGGTAAATGGCGGCAGACGGACCATCCGGCACGGCGGCGACAACAGGCGTGCCGGCATCGGAGCGTTCGCGGATTTCCATGGTCAGCGGCACTTCGCCAAGGAAAGGCACGCCGATGCGGTCGGCTTCCGCCTTTGCGCCGCCATGACCGAAGATATCGTAGCGATTGCCGGTATCGGGCGCGAGGAAATAGCTCATGTTCTCGACAATGCCGAGAAGCGGGATTTCCACCTTGCGGAACATGTTGACGGCCTTGCGGGCATCGATCAGCGCCAGATCCTGCGGCGTGGAAACGATGACGGCACCGGCCAGCGGCACCTGTTGCGCCATGGTCAGCTGCACGTCGCCGGTGCCCGGCGGCATGTCGACGACGAGAACATCGAGATCGCCCCAGGCGACTTCACGCAGCATCTGCAACAGCGCCGACTGCACCATCGGGCCACGCCAGATCATCGCGGTTTCTTCATCGACGAGGAACCCCATGGACATGGCTTTCAGGCCATAGTTCTCCATCGGCTTGATGTATTTGCCATCGATCTGTTCGGGGCGGCCGGAGATTTTTAAGAGGCGCGGCACGGAGGGGCCATAGATATCGGCATCGAGCAGGCCGACACGCAGGCCGTTGGCTTGCAGGCCCAGCGCCAGATTGACGGCGGTGGTGGATTTGCCGACGCCGCCCTTGCCGGAGGCCACCGCGATGATGGCGCCGACACCCGGCACACCCGATTTGGCCGGTTTTGCCGGGGCATGCGGATGAGCGTGACCGCCAGCGGGAGCGGCAGGCTGCGGGCGCGGCGGCGGTGCTGAACCGGCCTTGCGGTCGGCGGTCAGTGTGGCAAGCACGCCTTTTACGCCCGGAATGCCTTTGACGATATGTTCGGCAGCGGCGCGCAGCGGCTCCAGTTCCTTGGCGCGCTCAGCCGGCACGCTGACGGAGAAATAGACTTTTCCATCGGAGATAAAAACATCCGAGACGATGCCGAGCGAAACGATATCGCCTTCGAGATCGGGCCCGCGCACCTTGGAAAGGGTTTCCAGAACCTGCTCTTTGGTGACCTCTGCCATGACCGCTCCTCAAAAATCTTCATGCACGACGATCCGCATCAATCCGCGCGGATCACAGCCGGTATAGAATTCGGCTTATAGGTCGTGATTGTCAGGAAGCAAATAAAGGTGAGCGGCCAAATAAACAGGGCGGCAAAAAAGAACCGCCGCCGGATGCCGCGCAAAGCCAAAATGGCGCGCTGGCAGCCGACGGCGGCTCTTCTTTCTTGTTGCGCCTCTTGGTGCGCTTACAGTCCCCTCTGGACCTGACATGAATAATGCAGGGAACGTGCCAGTTTGTTCAATAGCAAAAATAGCTTTTGAAATCAGAAAGTTAATTGCCGACACTTGGTCCGATTTGGCAATCATCAATGATGCGCCGCGGGATGCGTCTGTTTTTTAAGCAGAATGACGCTTTATGCTGCGGTGCACAGGGCGATTATTTGATCAGCCCGACACGCAGCGCTTTTGCGACGGCCTGGGTGCGATTGACGGTATCCAGCTTCTTGGCGGCACGGTTGAGGTAGTGATTCACCGTATGCTCCGACAGGCCGAGTATGCCGGCGATCTCGCTGCTGGTCTTGCCGGCCGAGGTCCAGTTCAGGCAATCGAGCTCACGATCGCTGAGCTGTTCGGTCACCCGGACATCGATGCTGCGGATATCGGTCAGCCGCTCGAAGACGTGCGTGGCGGCGTAGAGCAGCTCCATCATCTGCTGTTTGGAAAAGGCGGGACCGTCACCCAGAATGGAAACCACACCGCGATTTCCGGCAATATCGCTGACCGGGAAATACGCGCCGCGCACCATGGAAAAACGCTCGAACAGTTCCCTGGCGGCGACATTGCCGCTGGCCTTGGTGACCTGTTCGAGATCGTAGGGAAATGGTGTCGTGGTCCGCCTAAGCTTGCGCAGAAGCGTGCTGTTGGCCAGCATCTTCGCCTGATCGAATGCCGTCAGCAAGTCGGCAGGCCAGCTGGTGATGATCGTATTGCCGGAAAGATCGACCGCGGTTGCTGCCGGCAGATGCATTACCATGAAGGCTCGCTGACGGTAGTTTTCCGTCAACCGCTTCATGAAACGGAAAACATCGAACTGCGTTTTCAGCGCAGGAATTTCCGCAAGATCGATGCCCCCGGCAGCAGCCGGACTCAGATTTTCCATATCGGCTTGTCTCATTTTACGTCTTTTCGCTCTTGAACAGCCCCTAAAACTCCGGCCAGAACTCAAGCGCCCCCACTCGACTTTCAATAAACTCGTCGCGAAAGAACTATGTTCCTAATCCGCAATACGAGCGACAATGATGACACATGATTAGATTTGCAAACATTTGTTGTTGTTTTAGTCTAAAATTACGCGAATTTGACTGGTTATGCTACCGCCGAGGGCCGAGTCCAACCTCACTATCCCGTAGAATTGCATGGGCCGCGACAAGTAAAGGTGCTGCCCAGCTGTCCAGAACGCCTTCTGTCACGCGGTAAGCCGGTGCGGTGACGGAGACGCCGGCCAATATTCCCTGCTCCGGCACACGGATCGACGCGGCGACACAGCGGATGCCCGGCTGATGCTCTTCCAGATCATAGGCAAACCCGCGTTGCCTGATCTCACCGACATCCCGCAGCAGCGAGGCGAGGTCGGCATGGGTCGTGTCGGTGAAACGCTCGAACCGCACGGTTTCGAGGCGAGCGCGAATATCCGCATCGTCGAGCGTGGCAAGTGCAGCCTTGCCGACGCCGGTGCAATAGGCCGGCGAGGCATTGCCGATCAGCGAATGCATGCGCACCGCCTGCCGTGCCTCCACCTTGTCGAGATAGATCACTTCGGCACCACGCAGCAGCGCCAGATGCACGGTCTCGCCCGTCGCATCATGCAGCTTTTGCAGATGCGGTGCGGCCAACTGGCGAAACTCGTTGCGCGACCAGGCGCGCGAGGCGAGCCGCAACAGCCGCAGACCCGGCACATAGGTACCGTCGCTATCGGTATCGATCAGGCCTTCTTCCACCAGGTGTCGCAACTGCCGGTGCAGCGTGCCACGCGGCTGGCCGGACGCATGCAGAATATCGGTAAAACGTAGCGGGGTGGACGCTTCCGCCACCAGCTCGACAAGCGCCATCGCCTTGCCGAGCGTGCCGGTATCCATTCCTGACGCGGCTTTCGCCTCTGCCTGTTCCGCCATGTTGCGCTGCTCTGTCGCCCCCTTGTTACCTTGACATTTTATATCACATAGCCGAACTATTCCAAATATTCAAACAGAGTTCCATTTATTGGAACAATGTGCATGATCGATGCACTGTGGAGGAGACGGTGACGGCATCCCTCGCCCATCACCCTGATCTTGTCGGGCGCGGCGTTCTCATCACCGGCGGTGGCTCCGGCATCGGCGCGGCGCTGACCACGGCTTTTGCCGCTCAGGGCTGCCGGGTGACCTTTATCGACATCGCCGTCGAGGAAAGCCGGGCGCTGGCAGATGCGCTTTCGGCAACATCTCCGCATCCCGTGCATTTCATCGAAGCCGATCTTTCCGATGTGACCGCCGCGCAAGGCGCGGTGAAAGAGGCGGCGCGACTGCTCGGGCGTCTGGATGTGCTCATCAACAATGCGGCGCGCGACGACCGGCAGGATTTGGAAGCGGTGAGCGAAGCCGAATGGGATGCCAGCCTTGGCGTCAATCTGAAGCCGGTCTTTTTCACCACACAGGCGGCAGTGCCGCATATGAAGGCGCAGGGCGGCGGCGCGATCGTCAACTTTTCGTCCATTGCCTTCATGCTGAACATGGGCGAACTGCCCGCCTATGCAACGGCCAAGGCTGGCATTCTGGGCCTGACCAAAAGCCTTGCCGGCAAGCTGGGTGCGGAGAATATCCGCGTCAATGCCATCCTGCCGGGCATGATCGTCACCGAGCGGCAAAAGCGGCTGTGGCTGACGGATGCCTCGATTTCCGCGATGATCGAGCGGCAATGTTTAAAACGTATTCTGGTGGCTGACGATCTGACCGGCCCCTGCCTGTTTCTGGCCTCGGCGGCATCTGCCGGCATGACGGCCCAATGGATTATTGTTGACGGAGGAACTTTGTGACCAACTTGATTTCTAAATCCGCGGCCTATGCCGCAGTCGATTGGGGTACCAGCAGTTTTCGCCTGTGGCTGATTGATGCTGAAGGCAATGTACTTGACGAACGCCGCAGCGGCGAAGGCATGACCACCGCCGCCAAGGCCGGTTTTTCCACCATTCTGGAAAGCCACCTGATGGCGCTTTCAGCACCGACCAATCTACCGGTGATCATTTGCGGCATGGCCGGTGCGCGTCAGGGCTGGGTGGAAGCCGGTTATGTCGATGTGCCGGCGGCATTGCCCACCGTGCTGACATCGGCTGCCGTCGTTTCGGATCCGGTGCGCGATATCCGCATCCTGCCCGGCATTGCCCAGCGCGGCAGCGCACCGGATGTGATGCGCGGCGAGGAAACCCAGCTGCTTGGCGCTCGTGATCCATCTGTTTCCGGCGAGCAACTGTTCTGCATGCCCGGCACCCATTCGAAATGGGTCAAGCTTTCCGGTGAAACCGTTACCGGTTTTGCCAGTTTCATGACCGGTGAACTGTTCGACCTGATCTCGAAACACTCGATCCTGCAACATGCGGTCAAGGATGCCGAAAAATTCGATGGCAGCCATCCGGTGTTTCTGGCGGCAATCAAGGCGGCATTCGAACAGCCGGCACGCGCCACCAATCTGGTCTTCACCGTGCGTTCCGGCCAGCTTCTCGACGGGCTTGATGCAACAGGTGCTGCGGCCCGCCTTTCCGGCACGCTGATCGGTGCGGAAATTGCCGGCGGCATGGCCGATGGCTGGCAGCGCAAGACACTCGATGCGCCGATCAAGCTGATCGCTTCCGGTCGTTTGGCCGACCTTTACGAGGCAGCGTTTGCCGCGCTCGACCTTCCCTTCAATACGATCGATGCCGACGAAGCGGTGCGCCGCGGACTTTCGCAGGCGGCCAAGACCGTTTTCGGCAACAATTAAGGACATGACCATGAACCGAGTTCCCTTTCCGACAATGCAGCGCCCTCTGGTGGCGATCCTGCGCGGCCTGAAGCCAACTGAAGCGGAAGCCGTTGTCGGCACGCTGATCGAGACCGGTTTCACCGCCATCGAAATTCCGCTCAATTCGCCCGATCCATTCCGTTCCATCGAAATGGCGGCCAAGATGGCCCCGGCCAATGTTCTGATCGGTGCCGGCACCGTGCTTTCCGTCGAGCAGGTCAATTCGCTGGAAGCCGCCGGTGGCCGCCTGATGGTGAGCCCCAATGTGGAGCCGGAGGTCATTTCGACCGCCGCCGCCAAGGGCATGGTGACGTTGCCGGGCGTGTTTACCGCGACCGAAGCGCTGGCCGCCGCCAAGGCGGGCGCAACCGGCCTCAAATTTTTCCCGGCAAGCGTGCTTGGCCCGTCGGGCATCAACGGCATCCGCGTCGTTCTGCCGCCTGAACTGGTGATTGCCGCGGTCGGCGGCGTATCCGACGCCAATTTTGGCGAATACGTCAACGCCAACATCCTTGCCTTCGGCCTCGGCTCCAGCCTCTACAAGGCGGGAATGAGTGCCGCCGAAGTGGGCGAACGCGCCAAGCTGACGATTGCCGCCTATGATGCGGCCATTGCCGCAAAAAAGGGAGGCTGAGGCATGTCGGGAGGCAATATTCCATTCAACGGTTCGATCCTGTCGGCAACGGCGAGCCAGCTTGGCGAAGGCCCGACTTTCGATCAGCACACGGCCAAGGCCTGGTGGTTCAATATCGTCGGTTCCGAACTGCTGGAACTCGACACGGCCAACGGTGAAACCCTCGTTCACCCGCTGCCTTTCCTCGGCAGCGTGCTGGCCCGCATCGACGCCGGCCGGCAGCTGATCGCCTCCGACAAGGGGCTCTTCATTCGCGATACGGTGAGTGGCGAGCTTTCGCCCTATCTCGAACTGGAAGCCGACAAGCCGGGCAACCGTTCCAATGACGGGCGCGTGCACCAGTCCGGCGCATTGTGGATCGGCACGATGGGCCGCAAGTCGGAAGACGGCGCGGGTTCGATCTACCATGTCGCCAAGGGCAAGGTGACAAAACTTTACGGCGATATCAGCATCAGCAACGCCATGTGCTTTTCGCCCGATGGCGCGACCGGCTATTTCGTCGATACACGTATCAACCGGCTGATGCAGGTATCGCTCGATGCCGCGACCGGCCTGCCGACGGCTGAGCCGACGGTTCTTATCGACAATAACGGCAAACCCGGCGGCATGGATGGCGCGGTCTGCGATGCGGACGGCAATATCTGGAACGCCCGCTGGGGTATTTCCGCCGTCGATTGTTATGCACCGGACGGCACGCTGATTGCCCGTTACGACGTGCCGACCGCGCAACCCAGTTGCCCGGCATTCTTTGGAGAAAACGCCGACCGTCTGCTGGTAACATCGGCATGGCAGGGCATGGATGAGGAACGTCGTAAAAACGATCCGAAAGCCGGCAATCTGATCGATCTCGGCATCACCGTCAAAGGCCGTTTCGAGCCGGATTACCTGCCCTGAACCGCAACCACCGGTGGATTTTGCGTAAAGCCCCTAACATGCGGGACAAGCAATTGTTCCGCATTTTTTCGCCTATTTTTTAGTCATTAAAATCGGAACCAATTGCCGCCTCCAGCCATTCTCCTGTCGAACCGGCACAGCGATATTTACAAAAAACGCTGTGTCTTCAACGAGAGAAAGGCAGGTTTGATATGAGCAAGATCCTTACCACGATGGCAGCCGCCGCCCTGATGGCATCCACCGCGATTGCTCCGGCATTCGCCCAGACCACGGCGCCCTCCACAACCGCTCCCACCGAGCAGACCGCACCGGCCGACACGATGACGAAGCCGGCTGACCCTGCCATGAAACCGGCAGATAGCGCTTCTGCGGCCGGTGGCACCTACCTGACCGAACAGGCAGCCACACAGGTTGCCGCCAGCGACTATATGGGCAAGTCGATCTATAACGCCGAAGACAAGAGCATCGGCGATGTGACCGACCTGATCATGGAAGAGAATGGCGGTGTCGTTGCAGCCGTGGTTGGTGTCGGTGGTTTCCTTGGCATCGGCCAGAAGAACGTCGCCATCCCGATGGACAAGCTGACGGTGACCCGTGCGGACAACGACATTCGTCTGACCACCACGGAAACGGCTGAATCGCTGCAGGCCGCACCGAAATTCATGACGCTGGCCGAACAGCAGACGGCAGCCACTTCGGGAACCGATACGACGACCACGTCGTCGACCACGCCGGCTTCTCCAATTACCCCGGCAGCTCCTGGGGCAGCTCCGGGCGCCGAACCGGCAACGCCGGCTCCTGCAGCCCCTGCGAAGTAACGATAGATAAGAAAAAGACCGGGGTCACTGACCCCGGTCCGATTCATACCATTCAGGGGCGATGCCGAGGCATCGCCCTTTTTCGTCGTTGAGGCAGAAACGTCAGGCCACCTTGCCAAGCGCCCCATGCGGGTCGAGCACAAATTTGGTGGCTGCGCCCTGATCGAAACTCTCATAGCCCTGCGCCGCATCTTCCAGCGAAATCACCTTGGCATTGACGATATCGGCAATCGGCAGGCGATCATGCAGGATGGCCTGCATCAGCTGGCGGTTATATTTCAGCACCGGCGTCTGGCCGGTGTGGAACGACTGCGCCTTCGCCCATCCCAAGCCGAAGCGCAGTGACAAACTGCCCTGCTTGGCGGCGGCATCGACCGCGCCTGGATCCTCCGTCACGTAAAGCCCCGGAATGCCGATGGAACCGGCGGCGCGAGTGATTTCCATCATCTGGTTCAACACGATCGCCGGCTGTTCGCCACCGGCATGGCCACGCGCCTCGAAACCGACGGCATCGATAGCGCTATCCACCTCATCGGTGCCGACGACCTGCGCAATCATATCGCCAAGGCGGTCCGACTGCGAAAGATCGATCGGTTCGAACCCGACCTTTTTGGCATGCGCCAGACGGTCCTTGTTGAAATCGCCGATCATGACGACGGCGGCACCGAGAATGCGGGCGGAAGCGGCAGCCGCAAGCCCTACCGGACCGGCACCGGCGACATAAACCGTGGAGCCGACGCCGACGCCCGCCTTCACCGCGCCGTGAAAGCCGGTCGGCAGAATGTCGGAAAGCATGGTGAGGTCGCGGATCTTTGACATCGCCCGATCACGATCCGGGAATTTCAGGAGGTTGAAATCGGCATAAGGGATGGTGACGTATTTAGCCTGCCCACCGATCCAGCCACCCATATCGACATAACCGTAAGCGCCGCCGGCACGCGACGGGTTGACCGTCAGGCAGACGCCGGTGTCCTGGCTCTTGCAGCAACGGCAACGACCACAAGCAACGTTAAAGGGCACGGAGACGATATCGCCGATCTCCAGCATCTCGACATCGACGCCCTTTTCGATCACCTCGCCGGTGATTTCATGGCCAAGCACAAGGCCCGGCATGGCAGTGGTTCGGCCGCGCACCATATGCTGGTCGGACCCGCAGATATTGGTGGAAATGACTTTCAGGATAACGCCATGCTCGATGCGGCGACCATCCGGCGCCTCCAGTTTCGGATCATCGATATCGCGGACTTCCACCTTGCCGGGTTTCAGATAAACGACGCCTCGGTTCCTGCTCATACCATCTCCTCCTTGGTTGAGTTTTTTGCGGACCATCCCTCCTCGGACGGGCGCGCAACCTTCCATTCGTCCTTGCTGTTTCAAGAGACCATGCATGGCGCGTTCGAACGCCTGCGAAAACGACATGGCCGGTCGATAAAGACGACATATGGACTTGAATGGGCTGAAGGGAACTGCAGACACCAAAAAGCCGCCCGCAACATCATCGCGGACGGCTTTTGAAAATACAGTCTTTGCCGAAAATTATCCGCGGCGGGCGGGCTTTTTCGGTGCGGCAGCGCCGGTGTCGAAGCCGATGCGCACTGTCGTGAAGCGCGAGGCGCCACCGGCGGCATTGGGGATCGATACATCCGGCTTCTGGAAGATGAACTGGCCGCTGCCTTCCGGCGGGATCGTCGCGTTGAAGGCGACCTTCTGCGAATAGATGACGTTTTCGCCATCCACCACTTCGACCATAATCGGCAGAGACACATCGCCGGTCTTGCCGGCGGGGCCTGCCACAACACGGCCCTGCGCCATCACATTGATGGTCAGCGTCGTTTCATTGGCGGTGCAGGAACGTGTCACATCGGCCAGGGACGCCTGATAGATCAGCTTGCTCTGATCGTCGGTGGCCTTGCCGACATAGGAGCGATGGAAACCGGTATCGGTGCGGATCACCACCTGCGGGCAATAGGCCTGCACGACCGGCGCGACGTTGGCCTGCGCGGTGGCACGCTCGGTCCGCATCGTTTCGGTTGCATTGCAGCCTGCCAGCGCAGCGACGATGGAAACACCGAAAGCCGTGCGGAAAACCGTCTTGAAAGATGCCGTGGTCAGGGATGTTTTGCCAAACACGTTACTCAACCCTTTTGCATATCTGATCTGCTGCATGCCCGATCTTTGGCGCGGTCGCAACCTCCCGGCACCTCTTGAGCCAAGGTCTATAGCAGTGGCAAATTCAAAAATCGATCCGTTATGAGACGAAAATCATCTGCACGTTGAAAGGCATGAGCAAAGCGGGCTCTCTATGCGAAAATTCCCGCCGCGAACCGCTGGGGCTCAATCCGGGCTCGCATTCCGTTTTTGCTTTCTATATTGAAGGCTCACCTTTTGGATGCCTTTTCGGGGGCCAACCGCTTCTTTCTGGGGAATGAACTTCGTGGAATACATCTCGACACGCGGCGAAGCACCCGCGCTCAGCTTTCGCGACGCACTCATGGCAGGCCTTGCCCGCGATGGTGGCCTTTATGTTCCACGCGAATGGCCGACCTTCTCCAAAAAAGACATCAAGGCCCTGCGCGGCAAAAGTTATCAGGACATCGCCTTTGCGGTGATCAGCCGTTTTACCGGTGACGAGATCGCGGCCGACAAGCTTAAAAGCATGATCGACGAAGCCTATGCCACCTTCCGCCATCCGGCCGTCGTGCCGCTGGTGCAGACCGGCCCGAACGATTTCGTGCTCGAGCTTTTCCACGGCACCACGCTTGCCTTCAAGGACGTGGCGATGCAGCTGCTCGCCCGCCTGATGGACCATGTTCTGGCCGAGCGCGGAGAGCGTGCCACAATCGTCGGCGCGACCTCGGGCGATACCGGCGGTGCCGCCATCGACGCCTTTGCCGGCCGCGAGCGCACCGATGTCTTCATTCTTTTCCCGCATGGCAAGGTTTCGCCGGTGCAGCAGCGCCAGATGACCTCTTCCAATGCGTCGAACGTGCATGCGCTGGCGGTGAAGGGCAATTTCGACGATTGCCAGAACCTCGTGAAGGACATGTTCAACGATGTCGCCTTCCGTGAACAGGTTGCACTTTCGGGCGTCAACTCGATCAACTGGGCGCGCATCATGGCCCAGGTGGTCTATTACTTCACCTCTGCACTTTCGCTCGGCGCGCCGGATCGCAAGGTGTCGTTCACGGTGCCGACCGGCAATTTTGGCGATATCTTTGCCGGTTATGTGGCGAAGAAGATGGGCCTGCCCATCGAGCGTCTGGCGATCGCCACCAACGATAACGACATTCTCGCCCGCACGCTGAAGACCGGCCGTTACGAGATGAAGGGCGTCAAAGCCACCACCTCGCCGTCCATGGATATCCAGATCTCGTCCAATTTCGAACGCCTTCTGTTCGAAGCCTATGGCCGTGATGCCGGTGCGGTGCGCAATGCCATGGCCGGCTTGAAACAGTCGGGCTCGTTCGAAATCCAGCCGGAAGCGCTGAAGACGATCCGCCGCGAATTCCGCGCCGCCCGCGCCACCGAAAAGCAGGTTGCCGCAACGATCAAGGAGACTTTGGCAGAGACCGGTTACCTGATCGACCCGCACACCGCGACGGGCGTTTTTGCGGCCAAGAAGTTCGCAAAACCGGGCGTTCCGATGGTGACGCTATCGACCGCGCACCCTGCCAAGTTCCCGGCCGCCGTAGAAAGCGCTTGCGGAATTTCTCCAGCCCTTCCACTATGGCTTGCTGATTTAATGACACGGGAGGAGCGTTTCGATCTCTTGGATGCGGACCTGAAAGCCGTCGAAGGCTTTATCCGCAAACATGCGCGGGCAACCTCGTAAAAGATCAGAAGACGCCGGAGACATAGAATGAATGTTAATATCACCCGGCTTCCTTCCGGGTTGACCGTCGTCACCGAAAACATGCCGCATCTGGAAAGCGTTGCGCTTGGCGTCTGGATCAAATCCGGCTCGCGCAACGAGATGGAAGATGAGCATGGCATTGCCCACCTTCTCGAACACATGGCCTTCAAGGGCACTGCACGCCGCAGTGCCCGCGATATCGCCGAAGAGATCGAGAATGTCGGTGGTGAACTGAACGCCGCCACCTCGACCGAAACCACTTCCTATTACGCCCGCGTCCTGAAGGACCACGTGCCGCTGGCCGTCGATATCCTCGCCGACATTCTGACCGAGAGCGCCTTCGAAGAAGAAGAGCTGCAACGCGAAAAGAACGTCATCCTGCAGGAAATCGGCGCGGCCAACGACATACCGGACGACATCGTTTTCGACCGCTTTTCCGAAGTCGCCTATCGCGGCCAGACGCTCGGCCGTCCGATCCTCGGCACGCCGGAAACGGTGCTGGCATTTACGCCGGACAATATCCGCGGTTACCTTTCGCGCAATTACACCACCGACCGCATGTTCGTGGTCGCAGCCGGTGCTGTCGATCATGACGTCTTCGTCAAGCAGGTCGAACAGCGTTTTGCCTCGCTGCCGCAGACCCCATCGGCACCGCCGGTCATGGAAGCCGCCCGTTATATCGGCGGCGACGTGCGCGAAACCCGCGACCTGATGGATACGCAGGTTCTGCTCGGTTTCGAGGGCAAGGCCTACCACATGCGGGACTTCTATTGCTCGCAGATCCTTGCCAACATTCTCGGCGGTGGCATGTCTTCCCGCCTCTTCCAGGAAGTGCGCGAGCATCGCGGCCTCTGTTATTCGGTCTACGCCTTCCATTGGGGCTTTTCCGATACCGGCATTTTCGGCGTGCATGCGGCCACCGGCGCAAACGACCTGCCGCAGCTGGTTCCTGTCATTCTTGAAGAATTGCGCAAGTCTTCGGAAGTCATGCATCAGGTGGAAATCGACCGCGCCCGCGCCCAGATCCGCGCCCAGCTTCTGATGGGTCAGGAAAGCCCCGGTGCACGTGCCGGCCAGATCGCCCGCCAGATGCTGCTCTACGGTCGCCCGATCCCGAGCGGCGAAATGATGGAGCGTCTCGAAGGCATCACCACCCAGCGCCTGACCGATCTTGCCGGACGGCTGTTTTTCGATACAGTTCCGACACTGTCCGCTATCGGCCCGGTGGAAACGCTGGCGCCGTTCGAAGACATCACCTCGGCGCTTTCCTCGCCGCAGATCAAGACACAACAGGCCACCGGCTGATCCGGTCCGGCCGGCGCTTCTTATCGCTCCGGCCACCGTCTTCCCTGCCGATGTCCCCTGCCAAGCGGGCGGAGCGAGCAAGACATGACGAAATCGGTCTTTCGTTTTCTGTCGCGACAGCCGGAGACGCCCGAGCTCTACGGCGATCACCATCTGCTGCGCCTGCCGCGCTTTACAGATTACCGCCAATGGCATGCGCTGCGTGATGAAAGCCGCGCCTTCCTGCAGCCGTGGGAACCGACATGGCGAGCGGAAGAGCTGACCGAAAGCGCCTTCAAGCTGCGTGTGCAGCGCAATACACAGGAATTTACCTCCGGTGCCGCGGTGCCGTTTTTCCTGTTCCGCCGACAGGACATGGCCTTGCTGGGCGGGCTGACGGTGGGGCTGATCCGCCGGGGAGCTGCCCAAAGCTGCATGATCGGATACTGGATGGGTGAAAAATATGCCGGCAACGGCCATATGTTCGCCGCACTCAAGCTCGCAGTACCCTACATCCACACCGGACTTGAGTTGCACCGTATCGAGGCAGCCTGTATTCCGGAAAACTGGAAAAGCGTGCGTCTTCTCGAGAAGGCCGGTTTCGAACGGGAAGGTCTCTTGCGAAAATACCTGAAGATCAATGGCGAGTGGCGCGACCACCTGATGTTTTCACGACTGGCCGGCGAGCCGACCGAGATCGGAAAAACAGAATTCGGGATGACAGCAACGCCATGACCGCCCAGCAGATCCATAACCGTTTTGCCCGGCGCTTTCTTGCAGCGCTGGTTCTAATGCTGACAGCCTGCATTGCCAACGTCGCCATCGCCGCCGAACCGGTGAAAATTTCGCGTGACGACACCGCACTCGACCTGACGGCCACCACCGAAATCTATGCCAACCAGGGTGAGGCCTTTCAGGTTTCCACCGCCGCCGGTACCGATGGCATCCGCCGCCGTATCGAGGTGCGCGCCTCTTCTCCCAACCATCAGGGCGACTGGGCGGTGTTTGCACTTGCCAACGTGACCGACGAACAGCTGGAGCGCGTTATCGTCGCCCCGCATTTCCGTCTGGCGAAATCGCAGCTGTTTTGGCCCGACCTCGGTTCGCAGCGCATCATCTCGATCACGCCTTCGGAAGGGTTTGCGCTGGACCGCCTGCCGAGCCCCGATGCCGACGTGTTCCGCATCACCCTGAACCCCGGCGCGGTCATCACCTTCGTGGCCGAACTTTCGACGCCGCAGCTGCCGCAGATGTATCTCTGGCAGCCGGACGCCTACAAGGATTCGATCAACTCGTTCACGCTCTACAAGGGCATCGTGCTCGGCATTGCCGGTCTGCTGGCGGTGTTCCTGACCATTCTTTTCGTGGTCAAAGGCACATCCATGCTGCCCGCCGCCGCCGCCCTTGCCTGGGCGGTGCTGGCTTACGTCTGCGTCGACTTCGGGTTCCTCGAAAAACTCATCTCGGTGACATCGAGCGACCAGCGAATATGGCGCGCCGGTGCGGAAGTGGCGCTCGCCTCCTCGCTCGTCATCTTCCTGTTCACCTATCTCAACCTCAACCGATGGCACGTGCACCTGGGTTACGCGACCTTCGCCTGGATCATCGGTCTTGGCCTGCTCTTCGGCGTCGCCATCTATGACCCGTCGATTGCATCCGGCATTGCCCGCCTCTCCTTCGCGCTGACAGGCACGGCCGGCATTATGCTGATCATCTATCTCGGCATGAACCGGTTCGACCGCGCCATTCTTCTGGTGCCGACATGGGCGGTATTGCTGGTCTGGCTGTTCGGCGGCTGGCTCACCGTCACCGGGCGTCTCGACAACGATATCATCCAGCCGGCGCTGGGCGGTGGCCTCGTGCTGATCGTTCTGTTGATCGGCTTCACGGTCATGCAGCACGCCTTTGCGGGTGGCGCATACCAGCAGGGCCTGTTCTCCGATCTGGAGCGCCAATCGCTGGCGCTGACCGGTTCGGGCGATACCGTCTGGGACTGGGACGTGGCGCGCGACCGCGTCATCACCACGCCCGACATTTCCATGCAGCTTGGCCTTGCCGTCGGTACCATGCATGGACCGGTGCGCAACTGGATCCCGCGCCTGCACCCGGATGATCGCGACCGCTTCAAGGCGACGCTCGATGTTCTTCTGGAACACCGCCGTGGCCGCCTGAACCACGAATTCCGCATTCGCGCCGAAGACGGGCATTTCCACTGGCTGCAAATCCGCGCCCGGCCCGTTCTCGGCACCAACGGTGAAATCATCCGTTGCGTCGGCACCGTCGTCGATGTGACCGAACAGAAAAACTCCGTGGAACGGCTGTTGCAGGATGCGTTGCACGACAACCTGACCGGCCTGCCGAACCGTCAGGTATTCCTTGACCGCCTGCAATCGGTTCTGACCATTGCCGCTGCCAGCGACGGCGTGCGCCCGACCGTGCTGTCCATCGATATCGACCGCTACAAGCAGGTGAACGACAGTCTCGGCATTGCTGCCGGCGACAATATTTTGATTGCGCTGACCCGCCGCCTGCGCCGCCTGCTGAAACCGCAGGATACGCTCGCACGCCTCTCCGGCGACGAGTTCGGCCTCATCCTCGTATCCGAACGCGATCCGGCTAAGGTGGCTGATTTTGCCGATGCCGTTTCCAAGGCGATCATGGTGCCGATCAATTTCGCCCACCGCGAAATCATCCTCACCGCCTCGATTGGTTTGGCTTCGTGGGTGGACCAGCAGGAAAACGCGCAAGGGCTGCTCAGCGATGCCGAACTTGCCATGTACCGCGCGAAACGCGCCGGCGGCAATCGTGTCGAACCGTTCCGCCCGGCCTTCCGCTCCTCCGGCACCGACCGCCTGCTGCTGGAAACCGACCTGCGCCGCGCGCTTGAGCGCAAGGAACTGACCATGGCCTACCAGCCGATCATCCGGCTGGACAATGGCGAGATTGCCGGTTTTGAATCGCTGATGCGCTGGGAACACCCCAAGCGCGGCACCATTCCGCCGAGCGAGTTCATTCCGATTGCCGAAATGTCGGACCTGATCGGCCCGCTTGGCCTGTTCGCGCTCGACCGTTCCGCCAACGACCTGACCGACTGGGAACAGCAGACCGGCGCATTGCCGATCTTCATGTCGGTAAATCTGTCGAGCGCGCAGTTGATCAACAACGATCTGTGCAACGACATACGCTCCATTCTGGCGAAAACCCATTGCGAACCGAGCCGGTTCAAGCTGGAACTGACCGAATCCGTGATGATGGAAAACCCGGAACAGGCGCGTCTTGTTCTCAACAAGCTCAAGGAAACGGGCTTAAGCCTCGCGCTCGACGACTTTGGCACCGGCCATTCATCGCTCGCTTATCTCACGCAGTTCCCGTTCGATACGATCAAGCTCGACAAGGCGCTTGTGGCCGCCGCTTCCGACAAACGGGCGCTGCTGTTGCGCTCGGTGATCGCCATGGCGCGTTCGCTGGAAATGGTGGTTGTGGCCGAAGGCGTGGAGACCGACGAGGACGCCGCCGATCTGGTCAAGATGGGCTGCCATTACGGCCAGAGCTACCTGTTTGGCCCGCCAATGGACGCGGCTTCCGTGCAAAGGTTGCTGAAGGAGCGCTTTCCGTTGACGAAACGAGCGTGATGGGTCTGGGGGCTGCCGTATTCGCTACGCACGTCCCTCACCCCAACTGAGCGGCTCATCATGAAATGAACAGTAGCTGCCTCTGCCACTGAAAGCCTGGCTTTCCGGGGCTTGTGCGCGACCAAATCATTCCAGTAGATTGAAACAAAAAAAGACGCTCCGAGGAGCGCCTTTTTCTATTCTGGGAAGTCGAGGATTCGTAATGCCCGAGGACAAACTGCCAATCTGATCTCGACTTTTCGAGGCTGAGTTTATGTGAAAATGACAGGAGCGTCAACTTGTCTATCGAGGATTCCGATCTCGCAGAACTCACCAAGCTCTTGTCGCCCGAGAGGCTCAGCAAGCTTCATCAACTTACCGGAAACTCTCGATCGGCGATTGAATTACATCAGAAAACATTGCGCCTTGGGGCAGACCTGATGAATATCATAGCGGTTATCGAGATCGCATTACGAAATTCGATCTGCGAAAACCTCGGGCTGCATTTTGGCCAAGCTGGCTGGCTTTTGGCCCCTCCAGCCCCCTTCCGGTGGAAAGACAGCGAGAGGAGCAAGATCGCACAGGCTCTCGATAGTGCCCGCCGTGCAGAATATTCCAAATTCTCGCAAGCCGATAAACATGGGCTCGATGCGCTCGCGTATCCTGACGGTCGTCCAGCAAATCTGCTGCATCTGCAGCGCGCAAAGGCCCGCCGGACACATATCCCGGTCAGCGATGGCAAGATCATCGCCGAGCTTACGTTCTATATCTGGAAGCGTTTATGCGGCCCCGATTACGAGCACACGTTATGGCGACCGTCACTCAAGAAGACTTTTCCGAACAAGCGGGTAAAACGCTCTGACGTGGCGGACAATCTCGAGATCATCTTTCAGTCACGCAATCGGCTCGCTCACCACGAACCCGTGCTTCACAATCGGTTTGCAGACACCATAGCGGCGATCAAGTATATCGCGCAGCATCTTGAAGCACGCGTTCCCGGCGACGGGACTCCGCTTTATCGATTGATAGCGGATGACATTGTTGCGACGGAAGCGAACGCCGCGATCCTGCGTGCTGAAATCGGCGCTTACAGGACCTGAAGCGTATCGCGATCTTTCAGATTCGCTCATCGTGCTTTCGATTGATAAGTGAGCCGGGCGAAAATGAAGACTTCTCTGGTAAAACATGCATGGCATTCCCGCCCCTCCCCCATTGACGTCCGCCAATTTCCCCATGATAGGGTCAGGCCCAAAGGCACGCCCGGCGTCGCCAGCCCATAGCAGGAGTATCATCGTGAGCGAACTGACCGTCGCAGAGGCAACAGACCGTATCTATCAGTCGATCAATGCGGACAATCTCGATATCGACCTGCATATTGCCACTCTCAAGGCAGCGCTTGCTTCTGCTGGCCAGAAGGAAGCCGTGTTCGACCCAGCAAAGCTTGCCCACGGCAACCGTTCCGGCCGCAAGCTGATGCAGGCCTATTTTCGCCAGCGCGGCGTAACGGTGAAATTTTCGGGGGCGTAAGCGCCCCCCCACAAAGCGCATCGCGAGCTTTCAGTTTCGTTGATTGCGCTTTGTTTTGCGCATGTCTTTAGGCCTGATGCACAAGCCCGTGGATAAATTCCAGTTTCGCCACCACGGTCGGGCCTAGAATAAACGGGTAGAGATCGGGCACGCCCATCGAACGGTGCATGGCGTTCAGCGCCACGCTGAACGGGATCCAGGCTGAAACCAGCTGCTCGGCATCCTTGGCGAAATAGGGGTTGAACGCCACTTCCGCCGCCATTTCCTCATGCCCGCGCGGCTCCACCACCACACCGAAGGCGCGCGCCGTTTCCAGCGTATCGACGATATGCAGGTAATGCGCAAAACTTTCTGCAAAGTCCTCCCAGGGGTGAGAACTGGCATAGGTGCTGATAAAGTTCTCCTGCCAGTTTTGCGGAGGGCCTTCTTCGTAATTGCGCTTCAGCGCCTCCGCATAATCCTGCCGTTCGTCGCCGAAAGCGAGGCGAAACGGCTCCAGCCGGTCGCGGTCGCGCACCAGCTTGTCCCACATGTAATGGCCGACCTCGTGGCGAAAATGGCCGAGCATGGTGCGATAGGGTTCGTTCATCTCGACCCTTATCTTTTCACGCGTGGCATCGTCGGCTTCGGCGGCGCGGATGGCGATCAGCCCATCCTCGTGGCCTGTCATCGGCGCCACCACCGTGCCATCCGGCTGTACTTCATCGACAAGGAAATCGAACACCAGCCCGCCTTGAGGATCTTCTTCGCGGGTGGTGCGCGGCAGGTTCCATTTCAGCAGCGAATAGAACAAATGCCGCTGCGCCTGGCTGATCCGCCGCCACTGGTCCAGCCCCTCTTCCGTCGAGGCATCCGGCACGAGACGGTTATGCCGGCAAGCCAGACAGAAACGCTCGCCGCTTCCGGCCGGTACCGTCCAGTTGCAGATATCGTCATCCGCATTGGCGCAAAAGATCACCCGCTCCAGCGGATTGGATGCCAGCTGCCAGCCGCCGTCTTGCATATTTTCGGCCTGCATATCCTGGGTAAGCGCATGCATGCTCAGCCGCTCGGGCACGAAACCCAACCGATGGCCGCAATTGACGCAGACACGGTTGTCGAAATGGATCGGCTGGCCGCAATGATCACAGTCGAAAAGGCGCATGGTTTCTTTCCCAAAAACGACGGAGCAAACAGGAGGCGGATACAGAAAACCTGTCCCGGCGTTTGCCGAAACAGGTTTTCAAAACTTAAGAACTCATATGCGATCAGGCGCGATCGACGATATCCTTCAGGCCTTCCTTGGCCTTGCCCTTGGCCTGCTGTGCATGGCCCTTGGCTTCCTGTGCGGCGCCCTTGGCGCGCAGGGAATTATTGTCGGCTGCCTTGCCGGCAGCCTGCTTGATCTTGCCGGCTACTTCGTTACCCTTGCCAGCCATCTTGTCAGCGGTGCTTCCCATTGTCGTTCTCCTTGGTTGCCGATGCCTTATTCTTGCATCGTGTTCGGATAGAGAACGATCATCCTTGGTTTTTGTTCCGCAGCGCAAAAAACCTCATACAAAGATGGGCTGAAAATCAGGCGTGTCCGGCATCGGTGGATAGCATGGCGGCGCTGATTCCCATCGTCGCAAGTGCGCGCTCGTATTTGCCGTCGAGGCGATGATCGAAGATCATGTCTTCGGTGGCCGGGCAATTGAGCCAGCCATTGGCAGCGATTTCCGCTTCCAGCTGCCCTGCCCCCCATCCGGCATAACCGAGCATCATCGTGGCGCGCGACGGGCCGCGGTCCTCGCTGATGGCCCTGATCACATCGAGCGTTGCGGTGAGCGAAATATCGTCGCTGATCGGAATGCTGCTTTCACCGGTAAAATCGTCGGAATGCAGCACGAAGCCACGCCCCGTTTCCACCGGTCCGCCCGACAGGATCGGGAAAGCGCGGGTTTTTTCCGGCAGAAGGATGGCGTCGTGCTCATCCATCATCTTCAGGTGCAGAAGCACATCGACGAATGAAATCTGCTGCGAGCGGTTGATGATGAAGCCCATGGCGCCATCGGCGGAATGGGCGCAGATATACACGACCGAACGGGCAAAATTGCCATCCTCCATACCCGGCATGGCAATCAGGAACTGGCCATCGAGAAAGCCACGTTCGCGTTTGTCTCCAAGGGTGGGGAATTCCATCGTGCCTCCAGCCTGCTGCGATCCGGGCTTGGCCGATACGCAGCGTCAGTTTGCGTGCATCAGAGAGCAACATGGGACAGGCTCTCGTATCAATCAACCGAAAATGATTGCAATTTTGACATGTTGACTGGCTCGCACCAGCCAGATGCAATAGTTGCTCTCATCATGCGCATTAGCCTCACCCATTCCGATACCCGCCACCGTTCGTGGCTTCTGTCCGCCGCACTGGTTGCTGCAGGCCTTGGGCTCGCCATGCCCTTCTGCCTGCCATCGCATGCCGTGGCCGAAACGACAGCATGGGCGCAGAACGAAGGCGGGCGGATGCGCATCGTCACCCTGCCGCCCGATGCCGAAGGAAAAGTGCGCGGTGGGCTGGAAATCGAGCCGAAACCCGGCTGGATCACCTATTGGCGCGAACCGGGCGAAGCCGGCATTCCACCCAAGCTGACAGTGGCGGAAGGTGGCGAGGCGACGGTCGGCGAGCTTTCTTATCCCGTGCCGAAACGGGTGGGCGACGGCAAGCTGCTCGACATCGGTTACGACCAGCCGGTGACACTGCCTTTTGAGCTGACGGTGAACGATCCCAAGGCGCCGAAGCCGGTCACGCTGTCGAGCTTTATCGGCCTGTGCCGCGATATCTGCATTCCCTTTCAGGCGGATTTCCTGCTGAACCTGAAGGCCGAGCCGGTGACGCCGCCGGAAGAATTCATGATCCTGCAAAAGGCCGGGGCATTTCTGCCCGATCCGCCATCGATGGATTTCGCGGTTACCCATTATTCGCTGACCGACACGCACAAGACGCTCAAACTGGCGCTGCGCCTGCCGCAAAAGACGGACACCAAACCGCAGGTTCTGGTGACCGGGCCGGAAGGGTATGTCCTGTTCGACGAGGCCAGCGGCAAGCGCGAGGGCGACAGTTATACGGTCGAAATGCCGATCGAGAAGCTGCCGGTCAAATACGACATCAAGGGCAAACACTGGGACATTCTGGTGATTGCCGGCACGCGCTCGATGGAAACCTCGTTGGCTTTCGATTGAAGGCTGGTGTTTGACTGGGCATCCGGCCTTGCCAACATCTACGCTCCCCCTATAGTCGCCCCGACCTGACGATCGTCAGGAATGGGGTGTAACGAGGAGACGTGCATGACGATTTCGATTGGCGAAAAGCTGCCGCAGGCGACCTTCAAGGAAAAGACCGAAAACGGTCCTGTCGAGGTAAACACCAACGACCTGTTTGCCGGCAAGCGCGTTGTGCTTTTTGCCGTGCCTGGTGCATTTACCCCCACCTGCACGCTTAACCATCTGCCCGGTTATCTGGACAATCGCGATGCGCTTCTCGCCAAGGGCGTCGATGAGATCGCCGTTGTCGCCGTCAACGACTGGCATGTGATGGGCGCATGGGCTCAAGCATCCGGCGGGTTTGGAAAAATCCACTTCCTCGCCGATTTCGACGCAGCCTTCACCAAGGCGATGGGCCTCGATATCGATCTCTCGGGCGGCGCTCTCGGCGTGCGCTCCAAGCGTTATTCCATGCTGGTGGAAGACGGCGTGGTAAAAAGCCTCGACATCGAGGAAAGCCCCGGCCAGGCCACCGTTTCCAGCGCACAGGCGATGCTGGAACGGCTTTAAGCCGACACCCACGCGAAGGGCGCTTCCGGCGCCCTTTTTATATATCCAGATCGAACACCAGCAGGCCCGCCAGCCCGCCGTCGGCAGATGCTACAATCCGCTCGCCGACCGCCACATGTTCGGCATGGACGAGGTAGGCATCGCGCGCCTCGATATTTTCGAATGTCACCACGAGCGCATCCTGAAAACTGCCGCCAAGCCCTTCGGGCGAAACGTTCGGCCCATATCTGACGTCGGTTATGCCGGACAACCTGTCCTTGAGTGCAACAATCGCTTCAAAAATCTCCTTCTTCTGCGCCTTGTCGACAGAGGATTTGAAACGGATCAGAACGGTGTGCAGGATCATAAAACGGCTCTCCTAAAACCTAGAGACACATCAAATAGGCACGCTACGGAATATCGCCAAGAGCCATCAATAAATTTGAAAACACTCACTTATAGGCGAAATCTAGCGGTAAGGTGCGACAAAATGCAACCTTGAGCCGTTGCCGCCTGCTGGCCACTCTGTCCTCATCGAAAGACATACGAGAGGGAGGCTCGGCATGGCTCAGATGATGAAAGCTGCCATATTTGTCGAGAAAGGACGCATCGTCCTCGATGACAAACCTGTTCCGGAGATCGGCCCGCTCGACGCGCTGATCCGGGTAACCACCACCACGATCTGCGGCACCGATGTTCACATCCTCAAAGGCGAGTACCCCGTCGCCAAAGGGCTGACCATCGGTCACGAGCCTGTCGGCATTATTGAGAAACTCGGCTCCGGCGTGACCGGGCTGAAGGAAGGCCAGCGGGTGATTGCCGGGGCAATCACCCCGTCTGGCTGGAGCACCGCCTGCCTGTGCGGCTGCGGCGCGCAGGATGGCGCGGGCACCAAACATGGCTTCAAGGCCATGGGCGGCTGGCGTTTCGGCAACACGATCGACGGTGCGCAGGCGGAATTCCTGCGCGTGCCGGATGCCATGGCCAATCTTGCACCGATCGATGACGGCGTGACCGACGAGCAGGTGCTGATGTGCCCGGATATCATGTCCACCGGACTTTCCGGCGCTGAAACCGGTCAGGTCAAGATCGGTGATTGCGTGGCCGTGTTTGCCCAAGGGCCGATCGGGTTATGCGCCACCGCTGGCGCAAAACTGATGGGCGCGACAAAAATCATCGCCATCGACACGCTGCCGGCGCGCCTTGACATGTCGCGGCGCATGGGCGCGGATTTCGTGGTCGATTACAGGTCAGAAAACCCGGTCGACGCGATCATGCGCATCACCGATGGGCGCGGCGTCGATGTGGCGATCGAGGCGCTCGGCACGCAATCCACCTTCGAGGCGGCGCTGCGCGTGCTGCGGCCGGGCGGCGTGCTTTCCAGTCTCGGTGTCTATTCCTCGGACCTTACCATTCCGCTCGATGCCTTTTCCGCAGGGCTGGGCGACAAGTCCATTCGCACGACCCTTTGCCCGGGCGGCAAGGAACGCATGCGTCGCATGCAGGACGTTATCTCTTCCGGCCGCGTCGACCTGTCCGGTCTCGTTACCCATCGCTTCAAGCTCGATCAGATCGAGGAAGCGTATGAACTTTTCGCCAATCAACGCGATGGAGTTCTGAAGGTGGCGATAACACCGTAAGGCCCGACCGAAGCGGCGTTGGCCGGGCGCCTGCGCGCATCGATGGGGTGCGCGCAGGCATACAATCCGGGGTGTGGCACTATCCTCCAGATGGCTGCCATGCCCCGGATACCAAATTACCGCATGCTATTGTGGCGAAATCCTGACCGGTTTTGCTGAAAGCATGTCTCCCGAACATGCACAGCGGTTTCGGGGAAAAGACATGCGAAAACAAGGAACGATAGCATGCCAAAATGACGGGAGGACAGGAAGCGGTGGGACGACACGCCGCATCCGGCACAACCCGCATAGCATCGGCCCGGCCGCATTCCCCGGGCCGATGTTTTATTTTGGGGTCAGGTCCACACGACCTCTGATTTGAGTCGAACCGGCTTATTTCACCAGCAGCGAACGGCCGAGCAGCGGCTTGGCGGGAGCGGATTTTTTGAACGGCGCCATACCGAGGCGGGCAAGCTCATCGGCCCGTTCGTTTTCCGGGTGGCCGGCATGGCCCTTGACCCAGTGCCATTTCACTTTGTGGCGCTGGTTGGCGACATCGAGCCGCTGCCACAGTTCGCCATTCTTGACCGGCTTTTTATCGGCGGTTTTCCAGCCGTTCTTTTTCCAGCCAAAGATCCACTTGGAAATACCGTCCATGACATATTTGCTGTCGGTATAAAGATCGACCTCGCATTCGCTTTTCAGCGCATCCAGCGCCGTGATCGCCGCCAGCAGTTCCATGCGGTTGTTGGTGGTTTCCGCCTCACCGCCGTTCAGCTCCTTGGTGGTTTCGCCATACCGCAGAATGGCGCCCCAGCCGCCGGGGCCGGGATTGCCGGAGCAGGCACCATCGGTAAAGATCTCGACCTGTTTCATGCCGGCTCTCCCGAAATACCGTAATCGGCAACGCTTTCCACTTTCGCATGGAAACGCAGTTTTCGCAGATATTCGAGCGGGTCCTTTTTCACCACCAGCGCGCCTTCCGGCGTCGTCAGCCAGTCGTAAAGGCGAGTGAGGAAAAACCGCAGCGCCGAACCGCGCGCCAGGATCGGCAGGGCAGCAAGCTCGTCGGCGCTCAAAGGCCGCACCGACTGGTAACCTTCCAGCAGCGCCTTGCCCTTGGTGACGTTGTAAGCGCCGTCCTTTTCAAAACACCAGGCATTCAGGCAGATCGAAACGTCATAGGCCAGCATGTCATTACAGGCGAAATAGAAATCGATCAGGCCGGACAGCGTGTCGCCGAGGAAAAACACGTTGTCCTGAAACAGATCGGCGTGGATGACGCCTGAAGGCAGGTTCTTGGGCCAGTTGGCGGAGAGGAAATCCAGTTCGCCGGCAATCTCGTCCTGCAACCCGACCTCTACTTCATCGGCGCGCTCAGCGGATTTTGCCCAAAGCGACACCCAGCCTTCCAGCGACAGCGCGTTCGGCCGTTTGATGTCAAAGCCCTCGCCGGCGATGTGCATTTTTGCCAGCGCGGCACCCACTTCGCGGCAATGTTTGGCTTCCGGCTTACGCAGCCACATGCCTTCGAGGAAGGAGATCAGTGCGGCAGGACGGCCGGACAATTCGCCCAGCAAAGCACCATCATTGCGCGGCAAAGGCAAAGGGCAGTTCAGGCCACGGTCTGCCAGATGCTGCATCAGCCCTAGGAAAAACGGCAGATCGGATTTTTCGACGCGCTTTTCATACAGAGTGAGGATCAGCGGGTCCTTGGTCGTGTGCAGCAGAAAATTGGTGTTTTCGACACCCTCGGCAATACCCTTGTAGGAGGTCAGCTCGCCAACCTCATATTGGCTGAGAAACTGCTTGAGGTCGATTTCGGTGATGTCGGTATAGACGGCCAAGGGAAACTCGCTGGGTCTGTCGTTAAGGCAGCGTCATCTGCCGGATGTCACTCTATTTCACCTGCGGCGCGCATGGTCGACAAGGGGCGCGAGGGCAGAAATCATGCCCTTCACCAACAAATTCGATAGCTTAAACGAGGCCAGGTTCTTCGACCGCAAGTGGGGAGCAACAGGCTCTGCCTCTTTTCGGCACCTGCGCCTCACACCGTGAGCGGACGAACCCCGTTTACCCAGGCCATATCTTCCTGCGTCAAAGGTACTTCGCGCAACTCGCGATTGACGAGGAAGTTTTCGGTTTCTTCCGTGGTGATCGCCAGCTCGACTTTTGCATCGAACCGGGCGCGAAACGCCTCGATGATCTCATCGACAATCACTTCCGGCGCCGATGCACCGGCGGAAATGCCGAGCGTGCGGATATCACCGATATCGTCCCAGTTCAGTTCGGAGGCGCGCTGCACCAGCATGGATTTTTTCGCACCGGCCCTCAGCGCCACTTCGACAAGGCGCTTGGAATTGGAGGAATTCGGCGCGCCAACGGTGATGAACAGGTCACAGCCATCGGCTGCCTGTTTCACCGCTTCCTGACGGTTGGTGGTGGCGTAACAGATGCTGTCTGCCGCAGGCGCCGTCAAATTGGGGAAACGCTCCTGAAGCCTTGCGATAACGCCGGCCGTATCATCCACAGACAAGGTCGTCTGGGTGACAAAACCGAGATTATCGGGATCAGCGGGCATATAAACGTCGGCATCCTCGATGGTTTCGACCAGCGACACCGTGCCTTCCGGCAATTGCCCCATCGTGCCGATCACTTCCGGGTGGCCGGCATGGCCGATCAGGATGACATGGCGGCCAAGACGCTGGTGGCGCATGGCCTGCTTGTGCACTTTCGAAACCAGCGGGCAGGTCGCATCGAGATAGAAAAGATTGCGCGACTGCGCATCTTGCGGCACCGACTTTGGCACGCCATGCGCGGAAAACACGACCGGCTGCTGGCGATGTTCCGCCGGGATCTCGTTCAGTTCCTCGACAAAAATCGCGCCCTTGGCTTCCAGACCTTCGACGACATAACGGTTATGAACGATCTCGTGGCGGACATAGACCGGCGCGCCATAGGCTTTCAGCGCCAGAACGACGATCTGGATGGCGCGATCGACACCGGCGCAGAAACCGCGCGGGCCGCAGAGCCGGATCGTCAGTTCGGGTTTTGCGTCACCCTGCTTGATCTCGGTTGGCCGGGCATCGGCCTGTTCGGTCACCTGAATGTTCATTCCGTTCCACACGAAGGGGCGAGCCAAAAGACGGCAAGCCGCGATAGAGGGCCTCTTGGCGTTTCATATAGGCGAGCACGGGCAAATGCGCCAAACAAAATTTATCAAATGACAGAACGCAAGCCAGTCAGGAAACAGACCGGCGGCGCTTCAGCCACATGGCAACGACCACGCCGGACAGCGCCAGCGCCAAGCCATACCATGTTACCGCATATTGCAGGTGATTGTTGGGCAGATCGAACTGGGTGACGCCGCCCACCGGAAAACCGCCGGGATTTTTGACCGTCGCATCGGCATCCACAAAGAAGGGCAGCACACGGGCCGGATCGAGCCCGGCGCTCGTCGTCATCGCGGCGATATCCTTCCAGTAGAAGATGTTTTTGGGCAGATCATTATCCGGCACCAGCGAGGATGGTTTTTCGCCAAGTTTTGCGCGCGCATAACCGGTCAGCGTTACCTCGCCTGCCATCTGCCCCTCACCGCGTTTCGCCGGCTCCTTCATTTCATAAGGAATGAAACCGCGATTGACGAACAGCGTGCGGCCATCCTGCAGCAGCAGCGGCGTATAGACATAAAAACCCGTCTGCCCCTGATGGGTTGCGAAAAAATGCCGTTCCCTGGCGTGATCGAACGTGCCGGAAACGCTGACGCGCCGGAACTCGATATCCTCACCCAGCTTCTCAGCGGCCTCGATTTCGGCACGCGGCACGGGCGCGGCATCCCGGCGCTCGGCGATTTTTGCAATCAAGCCCTCTTTCCAGTGCAGGCGTTCCACCTGCCATGTGCCGAGGGAAAGGAGAATGGCGAGACAGATCAGGACGAGGCTGGCGGTGAGGATGGCGCGGGCACGGGTTGGCACCATATTGGAATTTATGCTCATGCCACTTTCCCGGCTATGATCCGATCCATATCGGCAATGACATCATCGATGTCTTCATATTCACCGTCGGCAATCTGCTGCTTGCCGCGCAGGGCGCTCAGCACATCGGCACCTTCATTCATCAGATAGGTTCGAAGCGCCCGCACGATGATGTAGCTGCGGGAACGGTCGGCTGCCTTTGCGATGATTTCGATATCGCTCAGGACATCGCCCGGCACGCGCAGGGTGACAGATTCTGATGGGCTAGTCTTGGTCATGAGCACCTCCAACGATGCAAGACAATGTAAGACAATTCTATCCACTCGAAAAGCTGACCGATCACACCAACCGCCTCAACCCCTCCCCCACACGCGCCATGTTTGCCTCCCAGGACGGCAGCCCTGCGGCAAAACGCACGGCCTTTTCGCGCGCCTCGCCATAAGCAAGCGGATCGGCCATGACAGCCGCAATCTGCCGTGCCATCTCGCCAGCATCATCCGCATCGATAAGGGTTGCCGCATCCCCCGCCCAGCTGGCGACGGCACCCGAGGGCGTGGTGATGACGGGTACGCCGCGGCAGATCGCTTCGGAAATCGCCATGCCATAACCCTCGTAGAGCGATGAGGCGATGTAGAGATGTGTCTTTGCCCAGAGCGCGTCGAGTGCATTTTCCGGCAATTCGCCGGCGATGGTGATGTGGCGGGTCAGGCCGCGGGTTTTGATGAGATTTTGCAAAGCCGTGACGTCATCGGGGTAACGTTCGGTATTGCCGGCGATGGTGAGCGACCAGTCGGACCGTTCGAGCTTCGCCAAAGCCTCCACCAGAAACGCATAACGTTTGCGCGGAATGACGGCACCGACCGAGAGAATATGCCATGGTCCGCCATCATGGATCGGGCTTTGCGGCGCAGGATCATTGCCGGGTTTGGCGATGACGATCTTGTCAGCCGTGATGCCGTAATGGCCGGTTATGTATGCCCGGCTTTCATCAGAGGTGGCGACGATGGCATCGGCCAGTTCGAGTGCGGATTGTTCTGCGGAATTCCGGCTTGCGGTGGCATCCCCCTCGCCCCGTTCCTCGTTCATCGAGTGATGGTAGATCAGGACCAGCTTGAACGGCCGGTCTTGCAGGATCGGCAGCAGCATGCAGCCATAGATGTGATCCATCACCAGAACTGCGCCCGGTTCGATCCGGCCGAGCATCGCATCTATCTCGGCCAAAACCACCGCATCGGGCGCTGGAAAACAGACCGGCACGGTCAGTTCGGTTACCCCGCCCATATGCCGGTCGAGCCAGGAAATCAGGTGGCGGTTATAGATCCAGCCACCGGTTTTTTGCTCGTAATCGGTGCTGTAAAAATGGTGGATCGTCATGGTGTTTCCGGGCGGGATAGAGGCGCACTCACATAAATTTCGATCACGCGCTGATGGCTTTGCAAACAACATGGACACGGTGAGCAAACAGGCAACTGATATCGGCAACGAACATCATGTTCATCGAGGTTGCCATGCCCAATGCGTCCCATGTCAGCAATGCCTTTCTCACCTTCGCAAAAGAAGCCCCTTCCTATCAGGAGCCTTGGCTGGCGGCCGTCAAAGGCATCGGGGCCGCCTCGGCGCTCAATGATAAGACGGCATCTCTCGTCTATATCGGCATTCTGGCCGCTGCCCGCCTTCCAAGCGGCCTGCCCTTCCATGTTCTCGAAGCAAAACAGCATGGTGCAACACGCGAAGAGATCATCAGCGCGGTTCTGTCAGGCCTGCCGGCAGTGGGCAATACGGTGATCGAAGCCCTTCCCATCGCGCTGTCCGCTTATGATGGATAGCGCTAAAACAGAAGAAAGGCGGGCGCCTCCCAACACCCGCCTTCCCTGTTTCCTGTTCGGTCTGCACTACCAGCCTTATCCGGCCAGCGGCGCGCCCCAATCGCCCCAAATATAGATTGCGAAGAACAGGAACAGCCAGACGACGTCGACGAAGTGCCAGTACCAGGCAGCAGCCTCGAAGCCGAAATGTTTCTCCGGTGTGAACCCGCCGCGCATTGCACGGACGAGGCAGACGAGGAGAAAAATGGTGCCGACCAGAACGTGGAAACCGTGGAAACCGGTCGACATAAAGAAAGTCGCGCCATAGATCGAATTCTTGAAGTCGAACGGCGCGTGCATGTATTCGTAGGCCTGCACGAAAGAGAACAGCACGCCGAGAGCGACCGTCAGTGCCAGACCGTTGATCAGGCCCTTGCGGTCGCCATGCAGCAGCGCATGATGCGCCCAGGTCACGCAGGTGCCGGAAAGCAGCAGGATCACGGTGTTGTAGATCGGCAGGTGCCAAGGGTCGAGAACCTCGATGCCCTTGGGCGGCCATTGCCCGCCGGTGAATTCCAGACGCGAGGCCTGGATGGCTTCATGCGGGTAAAGGCTGGCATCGAAAAACGCCCAGAACCACGCCACGAAGAACATCACTTCGGACGCGATGAACATGATCATGCCGTAACGCAGATGCAGCGACACGACGCGGGTATGGTGGCCTTCGCGACCTTCCTTGATCGTATCCGCCCACCAGCCGATCATCGTATAGATGACGATGGCGAGGCCGATGAAGAACAGCCATGGCGTGGCAAAGTTCAAGCCGAACAGCTTGAATTCGCTGCCATGCATGTACCGCATGTAACCGACGCCGCCAAAGGTGAGGACGAAAGCGCCGATCGAGGCCAGGAAGGGCCAGGGGCTCGGGTCTATGATATGGTAATCGTGGTTCTTCTGATGCGTATCGGCCATGTCGTCACTCCCCTGACCTGAACCTTTTCCCGCCTAAAAAGGCGGACCCTCTTACAGTTGTTTGCCTGCTGCCTTGTTTTTATCCGGCAGGGCCGCGACGGGTTTTGCCGCAGGCGTGCTCGGATAGAATGTGTAGGACAGCGTAATCGTGCGGATATGCTTTGTCTCTTCGGCTGTCGCGAGATCCGGATCGACGAAAAACACCACCGGCATATCCAGCGTTTCGCCGGGTTTCAGCGTCGTTTCGGTGAAGCAGAAACACTCGACCTTGTTGAAATAGGCGCCCGCTTCCATCGGCGTGACGTTGAACACGGCGGTGCCCGTCACGTCATGATCGGAACGATTGGTGGCCTTGTAGGATATCTGCACCGTCTCGCCGAGTTTCGGCTCTATCGAGCGATCAACGGCACGAAAATCCCAGTTGAGACCGCTCGAGGTATTGGCGTCGAAGGTGACGCGAACCGTCTGGTCGAGAATGCGGGTGGAATATTGTTCGACGCGCTGGGTCGTGCCGTTATAACCGGTGACCTGACAGAACAGCCGGTAAAGCGGCACGGATGCATAGGCAGCGCCGACCATGCCGAAGGCAAAAACGAAGCAGAAGCCCATGATCGAGCCGTTGCTCATCCGCTTGGCGGGCTTTTTCAGGCCAGCCGAAGTCCCGCCATCAGATGGCGAACCCGGCTCTTTCCTCCCTGTCTCCTCCGTCAATCCTGCCTCCCGTCAGTTTGCGAAGCCGCCGATCTTGATCAGCGTCACGATATAGAACAGCACCACCAGAGCTCCGAGAAGCAGGCCGAGCGCCACATTGCGCCCTCGCCTGGATTTCTTCTGGCCCTCGGTAAGCTTGACCGTTTCGATCATCCCGTCACTCCAATTATGCCCCAGACGCCAGCCAGCCAGTGATCGACCAGCAGCGCGCTGAAAATGGCGAACAGATAGAAGATGGAATAGAAGAACATCTTTTTCGCCGGCACCATCTTTTCATCGCCATCCGGCATGCGCAGCACGAGGATGGAATAGAAGGTGAAGATGGCGCTGAGAATGAAGGCAAAGATGCCGTAACCGATGCTGGCGAGACCAGTGAATGCCGGTGCGACGGCAACTGCCATGGTCAGCAGCGTGTAGACGAACATCTGGCGCTTGGTGGAGCGCTCGCCGACGACATTCGGCATCATCGGAATGCCGACCGAGCCGTAATCACGCATCTTGAAGAGAGCCAGCGCCCAGAAATGCGGCGGCGTCCACAGGAAGGTGATCATGAACAGGATGGTGCTGTCGAGCGACACGCCACCCGTCACGCAGGCCCAGCCCAGCATGGGCGGGAAAGCACCGGCAGCACCGCCGATAACGATGTTCTGTGGCGTCGAGCGCTTCAGCCAAATCGTATAAACGACGGCGTAGAAGAAAATGGTGAAGGCGAGCAGGCCGGCTGCGAACCAGTTGACCGCAAGGCCGAGGATGGCCACCGAAAACACCGACAGCGTCAGGCCGAAAGCCAAGGCTTCGCGCGGCTGCACGCGACCATCCGGGATCGGACGTTTGGCGGTGCGGGTCATCACCTTGTCGATATCGGCGTCATACCACATGTTCAGCGCGCCGGATGCTCCAGCACCTACGGCAATACAGAGAATGGCGATAACACCGAGGATCGGGTTGATGTGGCCGGGCGCCAGCACCATGCCGACAAAACCGGTGAACACCACAAGCGACATGACGCGTGGTTTCAGGAGTTCGAAGAAATCGCGCGCATTCGCCTCCGACAGGCCGGAGCCCTGATCGGTGCCGAATGTCTCGTGATCCTGAATGACTGTCATGCGTAGTCCTACTTTAACTGTTTTCAAAGCTGCGCGAGCCTCCTCCCGCGCAGCATGTCTGTTTCAAGTGTTTAGCGAATACGGGGCAACTGTTCCCACTGGTGGACTGGCGGCGGTGAAGACAGCTGCCATTCCAGTGTGGTGGCACCTTCACCCCACGGGTTGTCGCCCGCGACGCGCTTCCTTGCAAAGGCTTCCCATACGCCGAAGAGGAAGATCAGTACACCCACAAAAGAAATGTAGGAGCCGATAGAGGACACGAAGTTCCAGCCCGCAAACGCATCCGGATAGTCAATATAACGGCGCGGCATGCCCGCAAGTCCAAGGAAATGCTGCGGGAAGAACACAAGGTTCACACCGATGAACATGACCCAGAAATGCAGCTTGCCGAGGAATTCGTTATACATGTAGCCGGTCATCTTCGGGAACCAGTAATACCAGCCCGCGAAGATGGCGAAGACGGCACCGAGCGACAGCACGTAATGGAAGTGCGCGACGACGTAATAGGTATCGTGCAGCGAACGGTCGAGGCCGGCATTGGCCAGCTGCACGCCGGTAACGCCACCCACGGTGAACAGGAAGATGAAGCCGATCGCCCAGACCATCGGCGTGCGGAAGGTGAGCGAGCCACCCCACATCGTCGCGATCCACGAGAAGATTTTCACCCCCGTCGGCACCGCAATGACCATCGTGGCGAACACGAAATAACGCTGCGCATCGAGCGACAGGCCGACCGTGTACATGTGGTGAGCCCAGACGATGAAGCCGACCGCACCGATCGCCACCATGGCATAGGCCATGCCGAGATAACCGAAGACCGGCTTCTTGGAGAAGGTGGAGATGATGTGGCTGATGATGCCGAAACCGGGCAGAATGAGGATGTAAACCTCAGGGTGACCGAAGAACCAGAACAGGTGCTGGTAAAGAATCGGATCACCGCCGCCTTCCGGCGAGAAGAAGCTGGTGCCGAAATTGCGGTCGGTCAGCAGCATGGTGATGCCACCTGCCAGAACCGGCAGCGACAGAAGCAGCAGGAAGGCCGTGACCAGAACGGCCCAGGCAAACAGCGGCATCTTGTGGATCGTCATGCCCGGAGCGCGCATGTTGAGGATCGTGGTGATGAAGTTGATGGCGCCGAGAATGGACGAGGCACCGGCAACGTGCAGCGAGAAGATCGCCAGATCGACCGCGGGACCCGGATGGCCGGCGCTGGCAAGAGGCGGATACATTGTCCAGCCGCCGCCCGCGCCATAAGCGCCTGC